>JACXTT010002876.1_pt1 | contig 26947 bp, 27 predicted proteins | sample 9270951 | NCBI WGS metagenome assembly JACXTT01 (sample SAMN15532306, study PRJNA645909) | rock metagenome | isolation source: weathered quartz diorite | place: Puerto Rico | collected 2017-06-21 | reverse complement strand
TCATGACTCAAGTGGCCAGTGGTCCGAAAAAAGGGAGCCAGTCACCGACGCCCGGGACAGCGCGCCATGTTTCCTGTTGGGTCCGGGGCGGGCGCGGCACAGCAAAGCGTTAGGGCTCAATAAATCACATGCCGGACATCATCGGAATCGACCATATCTACATTACGGTCTCGAATCTGGAGAGGTCTGAAAAATTCTATGACGTCGTAATGAAGGTTCTCGGTTTCAGAAAGAATCAGTTCCAAATCGAGGGCGAGAAACACATCCAATACTACAACCGCCACTTCGGGTATGTGCTAAGGCCGGCTCGGTCGAAGGACCCGCATGATTCCTATGCGCCGGGACTTCATCATTTCTGTCTGAGGGTCGAAAGCGAAACAGACGTCAATGACGCGGCGAAAAGACTCAAAGAACAAAACATTTCAGTAAGTGAGCCCAAGCGTTATTCTGAGTATGCGCCAGACTATTTTGCGGTGTTCTTCTCAGACCCAGACGGGGTGCGGCTAGAGATCACAAATTATCGTCAGGAGCGTCGACAACGCCATGACAACTGGGAAAACATCGAGCCCTAACAAGCGTGTCGAGTCGGACTCGCTACGTCGGCGCTTCGCGCCGCCTCCGCTCGCCGCTCACGCGCAACGTTGGGCGTACAAAAAAATCGGGGAGGACGCGATGGGATATCCCAAATATGAGGACCTGGAAGACCCCTTACTTTGCTACATCTACAAAAATGGCGGAGACAAGTACCAAGTAAGTTCGGATTCTACCTACAAGCCTTTAGCCGACTTCTTCGGTTTGAGTTATGAAGAAAGAACTCGAACTAGAGACGAAATTCACCATGACGGCCGGGATGAACCTGAATGGAACAACATGGTTCAATGGGCGAGAAGAAAGCTCAAAGACCAAGGCTATCTTGCTTCATCTCCTCACGGAAAATGGCGTCTATCCGAGAAAGGCATTTTGGTTGCCCAAAAAAAAATGCAAATAAGTCTTCGTAAAAGCGAGCGCCCAACAAGGCGCTCGAGCCGACGCCGTGGGACAGCGGCGCGTTTCCTGACACTCCGCGCCCGGCGCGGCTCAGCTCAGCGTTAGGTTCCTCCATGGACGCACTCATACAAAGCACCGTTCCAGTTCTAGCGTCTCTTGACCTGAATGAATCTGTCGCATTTTATGTCGAACGACTAGGCTTCGAGAGACAGTTACAACTCGATAACTACGCTATCGTCAAACGTGACGGTGCCGAAATTCATTTCTGGCTCTGCGGCGAGCGGCACATTGCAGAAAACACGTCTTGTTATGTGCGTGTTGCCAGTACGCAGGCATTGTATGAAGAGTTCAAGCTTAGAAAGCTTGAAATCCAGCCGCCTATTGAACGCCCGTGGGGAATGAAGGAGTTGTACGTTATTGACCCGCATGGCAACTTGCTCAAATTTGGCGAGCCCGCATGAACCTAACAATGTTTTCAACCGGACGCGGTGATACGGCGTGCCGTTTCCTGGTGTTGCGTGGCCCGCGCCGGTTAAAACAGCGTTAGCGGGCTTCATGAAAACTACGCAGCCCCACATCGCCGGGATCATTGCACCACCGCCGGTTCTTTATCTTGTTTCGCTCGCGCTAGCATTTGGGGCTAATGCTATTACACCAAAATCAATTTCTTTATCACCACTTACCTTGCATGTCGCTAGCGCGGTATTTCTTCTGTTGAGTGGTGCATTGGCACGTTGGGCCTTTGTCACCATGAAGAAACAAGGTACGAGCGCCAACCCTCGCAAACAATCTGAGGTACTAACAACTGAGGGGCCATTTAAACTGTCCCGCAATCCAATCTATGTTGCAATGACGGGCCTTTACTTCGGCATTGCGCTGTTGGGCAATTCGCTGTGGCCATTTTTGTTTCTTGTGCCATTGCTGGCTACCATGCATTGGGGTGTGGTGCTTCGCGAAGAGCGCTACCTTGCTCAGCGATTTGGGAAGGCTTACTTGGGCTACAAATCAAGGACACGGCGGTGGCTCTAAATCCCGCTAACACTTCGTTCGAGTCGTTCGCTACGCTCACTGGGACTGGCCGCCTGTGCGGCGTCCAGCCCCTCAACTCAAACGTTAGGGCTGACAATGCTACGTAATTTCATCGGCTGGTTGGTTATGCTACTGATGACGGGAGCGGCTAACGCCGCATCCGTTAAAGAAACCAAAGGAAACATCTATTATGTTGCAGACGATGGAAAAGTCCATCAACTCACGTCACCCGGTGTCGATAGAAGCCCACAACTTTCGCCCGACGGTAAGACTGTCGTTTTCGTTCGGTCAAAAGAGAGCGGGGGTGATCCAGAGTACTCACCCGATGATATATGTCTGGTAGACACGTCCGGAAAAAATCAAAGAGTCGTGGTAAAAGCGCGCCCTAGCTCCAAGCCCGAGGACACGCTTAACGCGCTCAGCAAACCAGCGTTTTCTCCTGACGGCAAATTGATCTATTTCATCAGTGCAGCGTGGGCAACATCGGGCGCCGTACACGTACTGGACCTAGGGACTGGAAAGACAAGATTCATAACCTCCGGCAACACATTGAAGATCGTTCCTTCGGGCAAGTACGCCGGAGACTTGATCGTTTCGAAACACAAATACCTAGCGGGGGGCGACACCGACGATTCTTACTGGCTTATCTCACCGAGTGGGGGCGAGATCATGTCTCTTGGGAATACGGAAGAAAAAATTAATGAATTTCTTCATACCGAAAGGCCCTAACTATGTTTTCAACCGGACGCGGTGAGACAGCGCAGTGTTTCCTGTCGTTTTCGTGCCCCGCGCGGTTCAACGCGGCGTTAGACCGAAACGAGCGGTTGCCTTGACGAATATACATAACGTATATACAATTATCTCATGCAATTTACCTGGAAGGAGGTAAAGCGAAAATCCAATCTCAAGACCCATGGCCTGGATTTTCTGGACACCCCTAAGGTTTTCGAAGGCCTAACCTTTACCTTCGAAGACGACAGATTTAATTACAGTGAACAACGATTCGTCACGCTTGGTTTACTAAACGGCATCCCGGTTTCCGTAGCGCACACTGAAACCGCCGATCACATTCACGTTATCTCTTTTCGTAAGGCGACGAAACATGAACAAATCATCTTTTTCGAAAACATCTAGAACCAATTGGTCTCGCGTCAGGGCAATGAAAGACAGGGACATCAAGCTGACGCCCGAGCACCCTGAGGCTGATGTCAAACATATTGTCCGGGGCATCCTGCGTCAGGGTCTGAAACCCGTTACGTCGAAGGCGTCCATTTCGCTGCGCGTGGATGCAGACGTTCTGGAGTGGTTTAAGGCTCAGGGGCCGGGCTACCAGACACGCATTAATACAGTATTGCGCGCGTTCAAAAATGCTTCATTCGATCTAACTTTGCCTTCAAGCGGACGCGGCAAACGGCGCCGCGCTGCTTAGGGCGACGTTAGGCCTTGTTGCGTGGTGCGCAACATCTATGCTTGGCCCATGATTCAATCGTTTCGACACAAGGGGCTCCGGAAGTTCTTTGAGTCGGGAAGCGCGGCGGGAATACAACCGCACCATGTCAAGCGACTGCGAATGTTTTTGGCTGCCCTGGATACGGCTCTGAATGTCGAGGACATGAACGTTCCCGGGTTTCGACTGTACCCACTGAAGGGATCGGAACGCGGTCGGTGGTCTGTGTGGGTAAACGGTAGCTGGCGCTTAACTTTGGAATTCAAAGACGGACACGCCTACGTCTTGGATTATGAGGATTATCACTGATGGCTATGCACAATCCGCCCCATCCCGGGGAGTTCATTACTCAGGTTTATCTGGAGCCTAACAACCTTAGCGGCCGGGAACTGGCTGCCAAGCTCGGCGTGGCAGCTTCGACCTTGAATCGTATTCTGGTCGGTTCCAGCCGCATCAGTCCTGAAATGGCGCTGCGTCTCTCCAAGGCTCTTGGGCGTTCTCCTGAAAGCTGGCTTGCCATGCAGAACAACCATGATCTGTGGCAAGCGAAACAACGTCTAAAACTTGGCAACGTTGGTAAGGTACGGCTAACGGCAGCCTAACCCGAGACGTTTAATCGGACGCGGTGTCTCGCCGGTACAATGTTTATTGTCGTGGCCCGCGCCGGTTAGCTTCGCGTTAGGTGTTACCATTCTCCGGCTCATCCATCTCCCATGCCCAGTACAGGCGGTTCGGCAATGACTGGCCCATGCCTGGGCGAAAACCGTGTTTCAACGTTTCCCAGGTGTAGCGCAGCGCTTCGCCCACGGCGTTGACCGGGTCGAGCCCGTGCGCGAGCGAGGCGGCGCAGGCCGAGGCCAGCGTGCAGCCGGAGCCGTGGTAGCTGCCGGGCAGGCGCTCGAACACAAAGGTTTCGAGCTGGCGCATATTCCCGTACATCCGATGGATAACCTCGGGTGTTTTCTCGTGCGTGCCGGTGATGAGGACGTATTCGCTCCCGAGCGACATCAGTCCCTGCGCGCAGGCATCGAGCGTGTCGGCGTCGGGCGCGAGCGCGCGCGCCTCCAGACTGTTCGGCGTGATCAGCGTGCTCTGCGGGATCAGCAGGTTGCGCAGCGCGCCGTCGAGCATGCTGTCGGCGAGCGCGTCGCCGCGGCCGGAGCGCTGGATCGGGTCGAGAATCAGCGGAATATCGGGATAATCCTCGACAATGCCGGACACGGCCATGGCCACCTCGCTGCTGCCGAGCATGCCGATCTTGAACGCCACCACCGGCATGTCCTCCAGCACAGCGCGTGCCTGCGCGATCACGAGTTCGGTCTCGGTGCAGGTGAATTGTTTGATACCGGAAGTATCCTGCGCCGTAATGGCGGTGACGACCACGGCCGGGTGACAGCCGAGGCTCGCCAGCGTCAGCACGTCGGCGGCGATGCCGGCGCCGCCGGTAGGGTCGCTGCCGGCGAAAACCAGAACCACGGGTGGCATGGTTTGGCTCATGGCGTCGCGGCGTTGAGCACGAGCGATTTGAGCGCCGTGATGAAGCGTGGATGATTGTTGAGCGCCGGGGCCACGCGGTAGTGTGCAATACCCTGGGCGCGCGCCAGTTCAGCGTAGGTGATGCCGAGCTCAAATAAAGTTTCGACATGGTCCGACACAAAGGCGATGGGGTACACCAACATCTGTTTCGTCCCGGCCTTGGCTTTCTCGCGGATCACATCGTCGGTGTACGGCCGCAACCACGCGAGTGGCCCAACCCGACTTTGGTAGCACAGTGTCGTGTTCGGCCAGCCCAGAGCTGCGCGCACGGCGTCGTAGGTGGCGCGAATCTGGCGTTCGTAGGGATCGCCGCCGTCCACGATTTTCTGCGGCAGGCCGTGCGCCGAAAACAATAATTCAATACGTGCGGGATCGGGGTCGGGGAATTTTTTCAACTCGGCGCGCAGCATCTCTATGATCGCACCCTGGTAATCGGGCTGGTCGTGCCATTGTCGTACCAGCGTGACGGACGGTTGGTAATGCTGCCGCTGGCACTGGCGCTGAAACTCGTTATAGGCGCTGCCGGTGGTCGTGATCGAATACTGCGGATACAGCGGCAGCAGGATGACGCGCGCGTAATTTTTCTGCTTGAGCGTTGTCACCACCGCATCGGTCAGTGGATGCCAGTAGCGCATGCACACGTGCACGTCGTATTCGCTCGTGCCCTCGAGCGCTTGTTGCAATGCCCCAGCCTGCGCGCGCGTGTATTCGAGGATTGGGGATTTTCCGCCGATGGCGGCATAACCGTGTGCGGCCTCCGGCGCGCGGCGCCATGCAATCAGGGCCGCGAACGGCCGCTGGGTGAGCCAACCGAGCGGCAGACGGAAAATATCCGGATCAGAAAAGAGATTGAACAAAAAAGGTCGGACCGCTTCCAGCGAATCCGGTCCTCCCAGGTTACACAGCACCACCGCGGCACGATCTGACATCGTCGGAATTCTACCGCTGCCCCTGCGGTTTCACCACGAAGGTTAAAATGCGATCATTGCCCCTCATACCCTTCACCGGCCATCGAGAGGCAGAAATGAAGTCGTACATGTGTGTGATCTGTGGTTTTGTTTATGAAGAAGAAAAGGGCCGGCCGGAGGATGGTATTCCTCCCGGAACGTGCTGGGAGGATGTGCCGGAGAATTGGAAATGCCCTGATTGCGGTGCGGCCAAATCCGATTTTGAAATGATCCAGATTTGAGCTAGCCGCCGAATCCCGTGGCGCAGCTCCTTCGGAGACGACGGTAGTAGCGTTCAAGGAAACATTATTTATATTAGGGCTTGACGACCGAGGCAGGGCTACATTTTCTACTACGCCCATTGCCGAAGGAACGTTCGCCTCGGGCACTGGGCGCTAGTTTTATCCCGGGCCGTGCCCGGGATAGGTCGTGGGCTACAATGGGAGTGCATTTTCTCCACTCCGGATAACAAGGAAATAGGATGCCCAAGGCAGGGAACCCATGAATACCGCCGTCTGGATTCTGATCGTCGTGGTCACGATCTGGGGGCTCGCGGCCCAACGCGTGCCGGGACTGGTCTGGACCACGGCGCTCGCCTGCGCCATCGCCCTGTGGGATGTATTTATTCGTCCACCGACTTCGCTATGGTTGGCCGCCTGGTCGTTCTTTTTTGTCATGGTTTTGCCGCTGGCTGTCACACCCTTCCGCCGCGCGCTGATCAGTGCCCCGCTGCTGCGTGAATTCAAGAAAATCATGCCGGCCATGTCGGACACCGAGCGCGAGGCGCTCGAGGCTGGCACCGTGTGGTGGGAAGCGGAGCTGTTTGGCGGCGATCCGGATTGGGATCAATTGTTCAATCTCCCGCAACCGTCGCTGTCAGAGGAGGAGCAAGCGTTCCTCGACGGACCGGTGGAGCAATTGTGCGCCATTCTCGATGACTGGCAGATCACGCACGAGCACCGCGATCTGCCACCGAAGGTGTGGCGTTTCATGAAAGACAAGGGCTTCTTCGGAATGATTATTCCGAAGCAATACGGGGGCCTGGAATTTTCCGCGCAAGCACATTCGGCGGTGGTGATGAAGGTCGCGAGCCGTTCGATTACCGCCGGCGTCACCGTCATGGTGCCGAACTCACTCGGTCCGGCCGAGTTGCTACTGCATTACGGCACGGACCGGCAGAAGCAACACTATCTCTCGCGCCTGGCGCGTGGCAAGGAAGTGCCGTGTTTCGCCCTGACTGGCCCCGAGGCCGGCTCGGACGCCAGCGGCATGCCCGATCGCGGCGTGGTATGCCGTGGCACGTTCAAGGGAAAGAAAAATGTGCTCGGCATTCGCCTCAATTGGGAAAAGCGCTACATCACGCTCGGCCCGGTGGCGACCGTGCTCGGGCTCGCGTTCCGTTTGTTCGATCCGGACAATCTATTGGGCAGCGAGGAAGACCTCGGCATCACGCTGGCGCTTATCCCGACCAACACGCCCGGCGTCAAAATCGGCACACGCCACAACCCGCTCAACATCGCCTTCCAGAATGGACCCAACTGGGGCGAAAACGTTTTCATTCCGCTCGACTGGGTGATCGGCGGGCGTGAACGCGTGGGCCAGGGTTGGCGCATGCTCATGGAATCGCTCGCCGCCGGCCGTTCGATCTCGCTGCCCGCGCTTTCCGTCGGCGCCGGCAAGGTGGCCTGTCGCGCCACCGGCGCCTATGCGCGCATCCGCCGCCAGTTCAAGCTCCCCATTGGCAAGTTCGAGGCCGTGGAAGAGGGGCTCGGGCGCATGGCCGGTTACACCTACATGATGGACGCGGCACGCACGCTCACCGCACGCGCCGTGGATATGGGCGAGAAGCCCTCGGTGGCCTCGGCCATCGTCAAGTACCAGCTCACCGAGCACATGCGCCGCGTGGTGAACGACGCCATGGACATCCAAGGCGGTTCCGGCATCTGTCTGGGGCCGCGCAATTTCATGGGGCGCGTGTACCAGGCGCTGCCCATCAGCATCACGGTTGAAGGCGCTAACTTGCTTACACGGGCGCTGATTATTTATGGCCAGGGCGCGGTGCGTTGCCATCCCTACGTGCTGCAGGAAATGCGCGCGGTCGCGGATCCGGACATCAAGCGCGCAGTAAGGAATTTCGATGAAGCCATATTCGGTCACGCGCGCTACACGATCAGCAACGTGGCGCGCGCCTTCTGGCTCGGCCTCACCAGCGCGCGCTTGGTGCGGTCACCCGTGGACGGACCCGCGCAGCGTTACGTACAGAAGCTCACGCGCCTGTCGACGGCTTTTGCGCTCATCTCCGACATCGCCATGTTGACGCTCGGCGGCGCGCTCAAGCGCAAGGAAAAAATTTCCGGCCGCTTCGCCGATGTCCTGAGCTTCCTGTATCTTGCCTCAGCGGTGATCAAGCGTTTCGAGGACGATGGCCGTCCGGTCGAGGATACTCCGCTGATGCACTATGCCTGCCAGTATTGTCTGCACGAGGCGGAGAAGACGCTGGTGGTGATTCTCAAGAATTTCCCCAACGCTTTTCTGGCCTGGCTGATGGGCGGGCTAGTGTTTCCGGGTGGGCGACGCAACCATGTGCCGGATGACAGAATGAATCATGACTGTGCCAGCCTGCTACTGGAGTCGTCCGTGGCGCGCGACCGTCTAACGCGCGGAATTTATCTACCCAAGACGACCCGCGACGCGCTCGGCCGGCTCGAGGACGCGCTGCCCAAGGTCATCGCCGCGGAGTTGCTGGAACGCAAACTGGTCAAACTGGCGGAGGATTATCCGCCGCTGCGCGGCGATCACGAGGCGCAGCTAAAAGCCGCCGTGGCGAGGAATGTATTGAGTGCCGCCGAAGCGAAACTGGTGCGCACCGCGCAGGCAGCCCGGCGCGGCGTGATCGCGGTGGATGATTTTGAAAAAATTTAATTAACAGGATTATTTAGAACATGCTCTTTTTTGATCTTGTTAATCCTGTCCGTTTATTTTTGTTTGTTATTTTCAAGGTAGTTACATGAATCGAGTTTTCATCGTCGATGGAGCGCGTACGCCGTTTCTGAAGGCGCGTACCGAACCGGGGGTGTTCTCGGCCTCCGATCTGGCGGTGGCCTGCGCGCGGCCGGTGTTGGCGCGCCAGCCGTTTCCGGCCTCGCAGATAGACGAGGTCATCGTCGGCTGCGTCATCCCGGCGGCGGATGAAGCCAACATCGCGCGCCTGATCGCACTGCGTCTCGGCTGCGGTAAACGCGTGCCGGCGCACACCGTGCAGCGCAACTGCGCCTCGGGCCTGCAAGCGGTGGCCACCGCGGCAGAGCGCATCGTGCTCGGCCGCGCCCATCTCGTGTTGGCGGGTGGTACCGAGGCCATGAGCCGCGCGCCCATTCAGTGGAACAACGCCATGAGCGGCTGGCTCGGCAAGGTGCTGCGCGCACGCCATCCGTGGGATCGACTCCAGGCGCTGGCGCGTTTTCGTCCGTCCCTGCTCAAGCCGGTGTACGCCCTTCTGCTCGGCCTGACCGACCCGCTGGTGAAACTGTCCATGGGGCAGACGGCGGAAATTGTCGCGCACCGTTTCGGCATCACGCGCGAAAACCAGGATGTCTATGCGCTGAACAGTCACAAACGGCTGGCGGCGGCTTTCGATGCCGGCGCCATGAATACGGAAGTTGAGACGCTGTATGACATCAGGGAAAATTTTTTCACCGAAGACACCGGCCTGCGCCGCGACACCGATCTTGTTCAACTGGGAAAACTCCGGCCCGTGTTCGACCGCAAATACGGACTGGTGACTTCCGGCAACAGCTCACAGGTCACCGACGGCGCGGCCATGCTGCTGCTCGCGAGCGAGACGGCGGTGAAACAGCATGGGCTGTCGGTACTGGGCGAGTGGGTGGATCACGAATGGGCCGGGGTCGATCCGAGCCAGATGGGCCTCGGGCCGGTGCATGCGGTCGCCCAACTGCTGGCACGCCAGAAGATGAAGATGCGCGACCTGCAACAGATGGAGCTCAATGAGGCCTTTGCCGCGCAGGTGCTGGGATGCCAGGCGGCGTGGGACAGCGTGCAATATGCGCGCGAGGAATTGGGGATGGACGCGCCGCTTGGCGCCATGGACCCGGAGCGTCTCAATCCCGAAGGCGGCGCGATTTCCAACGGTCATCCGGTGGGCGCCAGCGGCGCGCGCCTGGTGCTGCACCTGCTGCATGCGCTACGACGTCAAGGCGGCGGGCGGGGTGTCGCGACCCTGTGTATTGGCGGTGGGCAGGGCGGTGCCATGCTATTGCGTGCCGAGGGTAACAAATAATGGATAAAAATTGGCGCCTCGATTATCACGGCGACCACGCGTTGCTGACGCTTGACGTGCAGGGCCAGTCGGCCAATGTCCTGTCGCAGGAAGTCCTGAACGAATTCGACAAACACCTGGAGACGCTCGAAACCAAAATGCTTGCGGGGGTAATCCTCCGTTCGGGCAAGGTCTCCGGTTTCATCGCCGGTGCCGACGTGCGCGAGTTCGAAAAAATCGACGATCCCGTGCACGCGACCGAACTGGCTCAGCTTGGCCAGCGGGTGTTATCGCGCCTCGCGGGCCTGCCGTATCCCTCGGTGGCGGTGATTCACGGTTTCTGTCTGGGCGGCGGGCTGGAGCTGGCGCTGGCCTGCACGTATCGCATCGTCCGCGACGACCCCGGCACGCGTCTCGGCCTGCCCGAGGTGCGCCTCGGCATCCACCCGGGTTTCGCGGGTACGGTACGCTTGCCGCTGCTGGTGGGCGACTTTGTCGCACTCGACATGATGTTGACCGGCCGCACGCTGTCCGCGCGTGAGGCGCGCCGGCGCGGTCTGGTCGATGAAATGGTGCCGGAGCGGCACCTGATGAACGCGGCCGTGGCGTTTCTGAAAAAGAATCTGCCACGCCGGAAAGCACCGTGGTATCGGCGTATGCCCGCGTGGAAGCTGCTGCGTTCCTGGGTGGTGAAGTTGATGGCAGCGCGCGTGCGGCGTAAGGCGAATCCGGATCATTATCCCGCGCCGTGGCGCATTCTCGATCTGTGGCGCGAACAGGCTAGAGAGGACCGGGAGGCCGAATCGCTCGGCGAACTGTTGGTAGGGCGCACCAGCCGCAATCTGGTGCATGTATTTCTGCTGGGTGAGGCGCTCAAGCGTCACGGCAAACAGCAGGCACACGATATCGAGCACGTGCATGTTGTCGGCGCCGGCGTGATGGGTGCGGACATCGCCATCTGGGCGACGAACAAGGGTTTCCGTGTCAGCTTGCAGGATCGCGAACCGGAAATCCTTGCACGCGCGGTGAAAAAGGCGCACGGGTTTTTCAAATCCAAATTCAAGGACCCGCGCGCGGTGCAGGAGGCCATGGACCGCTTCATGCCGGATCTCGAAGGCCACGGATTAAAGCGCGCTGACCTTGTGATCGAAGCGATCGTGGAAAAGGCCGGGCCCAAACAAGAGTTGTTCCGCGCGGTGGAGCAAAAGGTTCGTCCGCGGACACTGCTTGCCACCAACACCTCGAGCATTCCGCTGGAAGTGATCGGTGAGGCGCTGAAAGACCCGTCGCGTCTCGTCGGACTGCATTTTTTCAATCCCGTGGCAAAGATGCAGCTGGTTGAGATCGTACGTGGCGCCCAAACGTCGGCGGCAACGCTGGGGCGCGCCCGTGCCTTCACCGGCGCTATCGAACGCCTTCCGCTCGATGTCAAAAGCAGCCCGGGTTTTCTCGTCAATCGTATCCTCATGCCTTATCTCCTCGAGGCCGTGAAACTGGTGGAGGAAGGCGTGAGCCTGGTGACGATCGACAACGCGGCGACCGAGTTCGGCATGCCCATGGGCCCGATCGAGTTGGCGGATGCCGTTGGGCTCGACATCTGCCTGTCGGTGGCGGAAGAGTTGGCCGGACCGTTGCGCATCGACGTGCCGGAGCGGCTGCGCGAGATCGTCAGCCAGGGCTATCTTGGCCGCAAGACTGGACAAGGGTTTTATCGGTATGACGCACGCGGGCGGAAACAGACGCCGGCACCGGAGAAAATCGCCGTGGATGTTCCCGTGACTGAACGCCTGGTTCTGCGGCTGCTCAACGAGGCTGTCGCCTGTCTGCGCGAAGCGGTGGTATCTGACGCCGATGCCGTGGATGCCGGTATGGTATACGGGACCGGTTTTGCCCCCTTCCTCGGTGGGCCTATGCGCTATGTCGAAAGTCTGGGAGTGACGGGCATCAGTCATAGCCTGCATCGCCTGTCGCAGGAATACGGACCGCGTTTCAACCCGGATTCCGGTTGGTCACGGCCGGAACTGCTCGTGCGCAGTCCGCAGTCTTCCAGCAAGCCATGATGTCGAATTTCCTCAATCTGGCCGATCTCCTTCAGTATCGGGTACAGGAAACACCAGGGGCACCGGCTTATCGCCAGTTCGACGGCAAGGACTGGATCGACCTGACCTGGGACCATATCGGGCGCGAGGTGGCGCGCTGGCAGGCGGCCTTCAAGCAGGAAGGCCTGAAGGCCGGTGACCGCGTGGCGTTGTGCCTGCACAACCGCGTGGAATGGGTCCTCTTCGACCAAGCAGCGCTGGGATTGGGTTTAGTGACCGTGCCGCTGTATTTCGACGACCGGCCGGACAACATGGCCTGGTGTCTGAACGACGCAGACACGCGTCTGTTGCTGCTGGAGGATGGCAAGATGTGGTCCGCCCTGCGTGCTCAGACAAAAACAATCAAGCGCGTGGTGTGTCTCGAGGCGGCGGACGACACCGATAAAAAGATGATCGGTCTCGAGACATGGTTGCCACCAGCGAGCACGCACGCACCAGCAAGGTCCACCGCCGATGCTAACGATCTGGCCACCATTGTCTACACCTCCGGCACCACCGGTCGACCCAAGGGCGTGATGTTGTCGCATCGCAATATCCTGAGCAACGTCATCGCCTCCATGCGCGCACTGCCCGCCTACCCGTCTGACCGGTTTCTTTCGTTTTTGCCGTTGTCGCACATGTTCGAACGCACCTGCGGTTATTACTCCGCCATCTGGGCTGGCGCGCAGACGGTTTACGCGCGCTCGATCAGCTTGCTGGCGGACGACATTCGCGAACAAAAACCTACCGTCTTCATCAGCGTGCCGCGCATCTTCGAGCGCATTTATTCCAGGATGCAGGGAGCCATGACGCCTGGCTCGCTCAAGCGCAAGCTGTTCGAAAAGGCCACGGAAGTCGGCTGGCGGCGCTTCCGCGGCGAATCCACTTTCACGGACAAACTGCTGTGGCCGGTACTCAAAACGCTGGTAGCGAGGAAACTTTACCGGCGCCTCGGCGGACACGTACGCATGATTGTCGTCGGCGGCGCGGCTTTTGCCTCGCACCTCGCGCGCGTCTTCATCGGCCTCGGCCTTCCCATCATCCAGGGATACGGGCTGACAGAAACCGCGCCGGTGCTGGCGGCCAACCGCCAGAATGACAACGATCCTGCCTCCGTGGGGCGCGCGCTCGAGGGCGTCGAGCTACGCTGCGACGAGAAAGGGGAATTACAGGCACGCGGCCCGAACATCATGCTCGGTTACTGGAATAATCCCGAGGCCACGGCCGCCGTGATCGACCATCAAGGATGGTTACATACCGGCGATTTGGCCGCGATCCGTGGCGGCAACGTCTACATCACCGGACGCATCAAGGAGATTATTGTCCTGTCCAACGGCGAGAAGGTTCCGCCCACGGACGCCGAACAGGCGATCCTGCGCGATGCGTCGTTCGAGCAAGTGATGGTTGTCGGAGAGGGACGGCCCAAGCTCGGGCTGCTGGTGGTGAGTAAAATGACAAACACACAAGAGCTGTGCAAACTTGCCAACGCCCAGCTCCATGATTTCCCCGGCTATACACGCATTCACCATATCGTGCGGATGGCTGATCCCTGGACCGTGGATAACGGGCTGCTCACGCCCACACTGAAGTTGAAGCGCAATGAAATCGAAAAACGTTTTGCGCGCGAAATCGAGGCCATGTACGCGGTCTCGGATTTGTGTCAGCCGAAGAACATCGGCTAGCCCGTTGTCTTGAATGCCCGGTGGTGCCGGGCAAGCTCTTCCGCCGTCAGCAGGAACACACTCTCATCCCCCGTTGCAGATGTCAGCCAAATGAATGGCACGGACGGGAATTTCTTCTGAAGCGCATCAGCGCTGTTGCCCACTTCCCCGACCAGTATTCCACCGAAGGTTAGATGCTCTGGGGCCTCCGCCAGGATGCGCACGATGGCATCCAGGCCGTTGCGGCCGGAGACCAGGGCAAGTTCCGGTTCGTGGCGGTACTCCCGTGGCAGGGATTTCATTTCGGCGCGCGCCACATACGGTGGATTGGTGACGATCACATCGTAGTATCGGCCTTTGAGCGCCCGGAACAGGTCGGAGCGCAGCAGATGCACGCGTCGGCCGAGACGGTGGCGCTTGATGTTAATGCGCGCCACGGCCAGCGCTTCCAAGGAAACATCCGCGGCTTCGACGCGTGCCTTGGCGAAGGCATGGGCGCAGGCGATGGCCATGCACCCGCTGCCGGTGCCGAGGTCCAGAATCCGGCGCACACGCTTGGCGTCGATCCAGGGCTGAAAACGTTCCAGGATAAATTCGCCGGTGAGCGAGCGCGGCACGATCACGCGCTCGTCCACGTAGTACGGCCGTCCCGCGAACCACGCTTCCCTGAGCAAGTACGCCAGCGGTTTATGCGTCTTGATTCGTTCTCCCGCGAGGGCGTCGATGATTTTTATCCGAGAAGGTATGACAGGCTTATCGAGTCGGGTCGTCAGCCGGTTCGGTGCGATCCGGAGCACATGTCCCACCAGCCACGCAGCCTCGTCGCGCGCGGTCTCGGTGCCGTGGCCGTAATGGAGCCCAGCGCGCTGGAAGCGTCGTGCGACCGCGCCAATGATTTCAGCAACGGTGTGTGGCGATACTTTTTTCAAGTTTTGAGAAAAAATACACAGGATTAGCAGGATTGCTCAGGATTTATTTTGGATTATTTAAACTTTAAATCCTGTCTATTTCTTTCTGTTATTTTTTCAATTTCCCCAAATCGGCGCGCACGGTTTCAGCCGAGCGTTTGAACTCGGTGGCCTCCTGTGCGATCAGGGGGAGTTCAATAACTTTTTCCATTCCGTGTTCACCAAAGACGCAGGGCACGCCCATGCAAATATCCTTGAGCCCGTACTCGCCGTCGAGCACCGCCACCGCCGGCAGGATGTGTCGCCGATCGCGGCTGATGGCGTCGATCATGGAGGCGATGGCCGCGGCCGGGGCGTCGTAGGCGCTGGCGGTCTTGCGCAAGCTCAGGATTTCCGCCCCGCCCTCGCGCGTGCGCTTGACGATCTTCTCGATTTTCTCCTTCGACAGAAAATGTTCGACAGGAATTCCGTTGATGGTGGTAAAACGCGTCATCGGTACCATGCTGTCGCCGTGTCCGCCGAGCACCATGGCATTAATGTCCTTGACCGAGAAGCCGGTCTCCATGGCCACGAAGCTCGCCATGCGCGCGGAATCGAGCACGCCGGCCATGCCGAAGACATGGCTGCGCTTGAAGCCCGAGCGCTTCCACGCCGCATAGGTCAGCACGTCCACCGGGTTGGAAACGATCAGCAGCATGGCCTTGGGTGCGTGCTTCAGCACCTCGTCCACGATCCCGTAGAGAACGGCGAGGTTGGTGTCGAGCACGTCCGAGCGCGACATGCCCGGCTTGCGCGGCACCCCCGCGGCGATGACCACCATGTCCGAACCGACCATGTCCTTGAGCTCGTTCGAACCGGTGAGCTTGGTGTCGAAGTCGTAGATTGGCGCGGATTCCTGGATATCGAGCGCGGTGCCCTGCGGCACGCCTTCCTTGACGTCGATCAGCATGACCTCGCGGCAAGTCTCGTGCTTGGCGAGGTTGTGAGCGGTGGCTTCACCTACGCGCCCAACTCCGACAATGGTGATTTTCTTCATGACCAGTCCCTGTGCGTTTTCTCAACAGCCAGTATAGCCGGGCGGGAAATCCGCCTTGCGCAGGCGGTTATTTCTCCGGATTCGGGTAATGCGCCGGATAACCGGCGCGCGCCACGCCGGAGTCGACCGCTGCCTTGGCCACGGCCGGCGGAATGATCTTGATCAGACGCGGATCGAGCGGCTTGGGGATGATGTACTCCGGGCCGAATTCCAGACGTTCCAAGTCGTAGGCACGCAACACCTCCGCAGGCACCGGCTCGTGCGCCAGTCTGGCCAGTGCGTGTACCGCGCCCACGAGCATGGGGCGCGAGACCGAGCTGGCGTGCACGTCGAGCGCGCCACGGAAGATATAAGGGAACCCCAGCACGTTGTTGACTTGGTTGGGGTAGTCCGAGCGGCCGGTGGCCATGATGAGATCGCTGCGGACACCGTTCGCGACCTCGGGACTGATTTCCGGGTCGGGGTTGGCCAGCGCGAACACCACGGGTTTCGGCGCCATCGATGCCACCATCTCGGGCGAAACCAGGTTGGCGCCCGAGACACCGATGAACACGTCCGCGCCCTGCATGGCATCGGCGAGCGTGCGCTTGTCGGTGACCTGGGCATAGCGGCGCTTGTAGATATTGAGATCCGGACGACCGGGGTGGATCACGCCCTGACTGTCGAGCAGCAGCATGCGTTCGCGCTTGGCACCAAGCGCGATCAGCAACTGCATCGTGGCCAGTCCCGCCGCGCCCGCTCCCAGCAGCACGATGCGTGCCTCGGGCAATTTTTTCCCCTGGAGTTCGAGCGCGTTCAGCAGGCCGGCGCTGATGATCACGGCGGTGCCGTGCTGGTCGTCGTGAAACACCGGGATATCGAGACGCGCGCGCAGCATTTCCTCGATGGCGAAACATTCGGGAGCGGCGATGTCCTCGAGATTGATGCCGCCGAAGGTCGGCGCGATGTTGACCACGGTATCGATAAAGCTGTCGCGGTCGGGTGCGTCGATCTCGATGTCGAACACGTCGATGTTGGCAAAGCGCTTGAATAGCACTGCTTTACCCTCGAGTACCGGCTTGCTCGCGAGCGAGCCGCGGTTGCCCAGGCCGAGGATGGCGGTGCCATTACTGATGACCGCCACCAGGTTGCCCTTGTTGGTGTAGCGGTAAGCGGCCTCGGGGTCCTTGGCGATTTCACGTACCGGCTCCGCCACGCCCGGCGAATAGGCGAGCGAAAGATCGTATTGGGTTTCGCACGGCTTGGTCGGTACCACGGCGATCTTACCCGGCGTGGGTAACGCGTGATAGTCGAGCGCCGCCTGTTTCATGTCTTTAGTCATAAATGTTTCCTTGCTCGCTGCACTCGCTCGTCTTGTCATTCGATGTTGTCTATTCGATGATCTTCATGAGTTCGCCTATCTGAGGTTCACTGTCAGGATATTTCCCGTTGATCAGGCGCAGTATGGATTCTCCGTTATCCTTGAGTAGAGTTTTCTTCGCAAGACTGGCAAACGTGTCACCAGATTTTGCCCGGACAATACGTAAATGCTGTTCCTGCCCTTTTCGTTCCAGTAACTGTTTTTCATCGGCATTCAAGGGCCGCAGGCCGCGCGCCGTCGCCAGGAACAGAGTATCAGTTGCAGTGAATCCTTCGTGTGTTCTGGCGGTGCCCTGGAACAGGAGGCGTCGGTTTTTATGGTCCACAACGGTGACCCGGGTTTCACGTGCGCTAAATGGCGCGGCATCGGGAAGAACAGCAGTAAATGAACTTGGCGATAATCCTTTTATGGCGCTCCCTGTCGGTTTTGTATTTAGTTGTAAGTGTCGTTTCAGGAACTCATCCGGAGCCATATTTTTTTCCAGCTCACCTATATCGAGCTGTAACAGAGCCTGTTGGTCTGGGCTGGTCGCCGTGACAGTGTCGAGGGTTTGTTGCAGGTTCCAGTTGGCAGGAAAGTCGATGGCCAGGTCAATTTCAGGCAGATAATAGTGATTGGCATACATTAAACTGCCTTTAGTCATTTTTCCGGCGCCTTTTGAGACGGCGCCGAACGCCAGTTTGTCAATTTGCGCGAGATATTCCCCGCGCGCGAGCTTCGGCTCGGAAAGGGTTTTGAATTTGTCCGCTTGACCGACGACTTCCTGCAAGCGCTGGTCGGCGCTTGGATGGCTGGCAAAAACGCCATGATAGATTCGTGGCGCGCGGTTCTCGGCGGCGGCGCGTTTTTTCTCGAATTCCTCCTGGTTCTTCAGGACACCAACAACCCGGATCATGGCCTGCGGGTCATAGCCAGCGCGTGCGATATATTCGGCGCCAAGGCGGTCCGATTCGAGTTCGTGGTCGCGTCCATAGCCGGAAAGCATGGCATTGCCAAGTGTGTTGAACAGGTCCTGGGTCACCGGGATGCCGGTGGCGATGCCGATAAAGGCGCCGACAAAACCGCTGGCTGTGGCCGCGGTGTACTGGCGCACGGCATGACGTGCGGTGACATGACCGATCTCGTGCCCAAGTACGGCGGCAAGTTCGGCCTCAGAATTGAGATAGGCGAGAATGCCGCGCGTGATGTAGATGTAGCCGCCTGGAAGCGCGAAGGCATTGACCTCCGGGCTGTCGAGCACGATAAAGTGGTAGGCGAGGTTGGGACGATGGCTTTGTGCCGCGAGCTTTTGACCGACACTTTGTACGTACGTCTGAAGCTTTGGGTTGTCATAAACCCCGTACCTGTCCCTGATCTTAGGGTCGTTTGTGCTGCCGAGATTGATCTCCGAGGACTCACTCATGAACACGACATCCGGTGTGCCACTGACCGGATTCATGGCGCAGCCGGTGATGCCGCTGGCCAGTGCCATGGTTAGCAACAACCGGATCAGCAGGCCGTGAAAGGCGAAGATACGCATGGTTCAGTTACGCCATGCTAGCATGGCCGGATGCGGCACACGCAGGTGCAACCGGCCGCGGGATTCCGTGAGCCAGCCACGCGCGATGATCTTGCGACCGATCCAGTCGCGCGACTGACCATCAAAGTATTTTTTCCAATCCTCACGCGGCACAACAAGTGCCACACGCGGAGCGAGATCAAAATAAATCACGTTTCGTCCCTGCGCGCGCCGCCGTACGATACCCTCGATGAATTGAAACCCCGTGTCATTTGCTGTGAGACTTTCAGCCGGTTTTGGCTTGTAGGCAGGTTCGCCCCAGACACCCCGATCCGCCGCGCGCGCTTCATTTTCTGCTTTGAGCAGGATATCCAATCGGCCAACGTTCGGCGGGATGGCCACCGCCCAGGCCAGCCCGTCACGTAGCAAGATTTCTTCCACGTCGCGTCCATCCAGCAGAACCACATGGGCCAAGAGTCGGCCATAGTGGTCCTCACGCTCGCGTTCGAAGTTCAACGTCACGCGTTGTTTTTCCACCAGCGACGTGAGTCTGGAGCGAGCTTCCCGGGCCAGTGGCTGATCCGGCGCCCCATTCTTGCCCAGCTCAGGTGCATTGATGCCGATCAGGCGGGCGTGCCGGCCATTGGCCATGACAACGGTGTCGCCGTCGATGACATACCGGATTTCACCACTGTCGGCGGCTGCGTGAGTGGTTGGGAAGAGAAGCGATAAAAATAAAAAGGCGCTCACGAAGAGCGCCTTTTTCAAACCGGCGTCAACCACGATGGTTATTTTTTCATGCCGTACTTCTGACGGAATTTCTCGACGCGCCCACCGGTGTCCACCAGTTTCTGTTTGCCGGTGTAGAACGGATGGCACACGGAGCACACTTCCAGGTGCAGGTCTTCACCGAGAGTGGACCGGGTCGTGAACGTGTTGCCACAGCTGCAATTGACCGTGGTTTCCTTGTAAGCGGGATGGATGCCTTCTTTCATGTCATTGATCTCACTGGGTTTCCGCCCTATGCTGCCCGGGCGCACCTTGAAAGGGCGGGCATTCTAAGCGGAATCAAGGGCTTGGGCAAGCCGCGTATTCAGCGCTTCATCGAGTCGAAGAATTCGCCATTATTCTTGGTGGCACGCAGCTTTTCCAGCAGAAATTCCGAAGCCTCGAGTTCGTCCATCTGGTGCAGCAGTTTCCTCAGGATCCAGATTTTCTGCAGCTCCTCGGGTATGAGCAAGAGCTCTTCGCGGCGGGTGCCGGAGCGGTTGATATTGATCGAGGGATAAGAGCGCTTTTCCGCCAGACGCCGATCGAGATGGATTTCCATGTTACCGGTGCCCTTGAATTCTTCGTAAATCACGTCGTCCATCTTGGAACCGGTGTCGATCAGCGCGGTGGCGATGATCGTCAGGCTGCCGCCTTCTTCGATGTTGCGCGCCGCGCCGAAAAATCTTTTCGGCCGTTGCAGCGCATTGGCGTCGACACCACCCGTCAGAACCTTGCCGGAAGCCGGTACCACTGTGTTGTAGGCGCGGGCGAGGCGAGTGATGGAGTCGAGCAGAATCACGACGTCTTTCTTGTGTTCTACCAGGCGTTTGGCCTTCTCGATCACCATTTCGGCGACCTGCACATGGCGGCTGGCCGGTTCATCGAAGGTGGACGAGATCACCTCGCCGCGCACCGAACGTTGCATTTCGGTTACTTCTTCCGGGCGTTCGTCGATGAGCAGCACGATCAGGAACACGTCGGTATGATTGGCGGTAATCGCATGAGCGATGTTCTGCAGCATCACGGTTTTACCGGCCTTGGGCGGTGACACCAGGAGTCCGCGCTGGCCCTTGCCGATGGGCGCGATCAGGTCGATCACGCGCGCGGTCAGGTTCTCGGTCGAGGAGTTGTCGCGTTCGAGTCGGAACCGGTCCGTCGGATGCAGCGGTGTCAGGTTCTCGAACAGAACCTTGTTCTTGGCTTCATCCGGATTCTGGTAATTGATCTCGTCGACTTTGAGGAGGGCGAAGTAGCGCTCGGATTCCTTGGGTGGGCGGATGTTGCCTTTGACGGTGTCACCGGTCCTCAGGTTGAAGCGGCGGATCTGCGAGGGCGAGACGTAAATGTCATCTGGTCCGGCGAGATAGGAGGCGTCTCCCGATCGCAGGAAGCCGAAGCCGTCTTGCAGGATTTCGACCACGCCCTCACCGATGATGTCCTCGCCCTTCTTGGCCTGGGCCTTGAGGATCGCGAAAATCAGATCCTGTTTGCGCAGCCGGCCGCCGCCTTCAACATCCAGGGCCGCGGCCATTTCGGCAAGCTCGGTCGCGGGCTTGCGCTTGAGTTCGGAAAGATTCATTAAATTTGCGTTCATGTGGTCACCGTTTCCGGACGCACTGGGGGGCGCTACCGACCCACCGCGAAGCCCGGGGAATGAATAATTCAGGAGTTAGTTAGAAGCAGGAACGTCTTGGAATTTTTGTACTTCAAATAAACGATAGCACCAGTTGCCGCCCTCGTCCAGTACCGAGAGCCGGTGCCGCCATTACAGGTTGCCGTCGATAAATGCCGCCAGTTGCGATTTGGACACTGCGCCCACCTTGGTGGCTTCGACGTTGCCGTTCTTGAACAGCATCAGGGTCGGAATGCCGCGGATGCCGTACTTGGGCGGTGTCTGCGGGTTTTCGTCGATGTTAAGTTTGGCGATTTTGATTTTGCCCTTGTATTCCTCAGCGATTTCCAGCAGCACCGGGGCGATGATTTTGCACGGTCCGCACCACTCCGCCCAGTAGTCCACCAACACCGGCCCCTCGGCCTTGAGCACTTCGGTCTCAAAGCTGTCATCGCTGATGTTTACAATGCCTTGACTCATGTGTCGAACGCCTCCGTCTATATCCAAATGGGATTCGGCCGGACCGGCTGGCCGCGGGCAGAATGAATGGGTTGAAGACCTATAGTTTGGGCTGAAAAAGCCCTGAAATGCAAGTCACAGCGTTGCTATCCCCATAAAAGTGCCGATGGGCAATCAAAAGTAATGTAGCCCTGCTGCGCTCGTCTTGCCATTCATATATGCTTGCGATCCCGTTTTATGAGTGATCACCACCTCACTGACAAGTCCTTCGCCGGACTGAACTTGCCCGAACCCCTGTTGCGGGGTGTGCACGAGGCTGGCTTCGAGTATTGCACGCCTATCCAGGCCGAGGCCCTGCCATTGGCGCTCGCGGGTCAGGACGTTGCCGGCCAGGCGCAGACCGGTACCGGCAAGACGGCGGCGTTTCTGCTGGCCGCTTTTAATCGTTTGATGATGCACCCGGCGGAAAACCGCCGGCCCAACCAGCCACGGGCGATCATGCTCGCGCCGACGCGCGAACTCGCGGTGCAGATCCACAAGGATGCCGAGGTGCTGGGCCGGCACGCCGGCTTCAAGCTCGGGCTGGTGTACGGCGGCACCGGCTACGACTCGCAGCGCAAGATGCTGGAAGAGGGTGTGGACGTGCTGATCGGTACGCCCGGGCGCATTATCGATTATTTCAAACAACATGTGTTCGACCTCAACGCCGTGCAAGTCATGGTGCTCGACGAGGCCGACCGCATGTTCGATCTCGGTTTTATCAAGGATATCCGCTTCCTGCTGCGGCGCATGCCGGAGCCTACCAAGCGCCTGAGCATGCTGTTCTCGGCGACACTTTCCTATCGTGTCACCGAGCTGGCCTACGAGCACATGAACAATCCGCAGTTCGTGAGCATCGAACCGGACAAACGCACCGCCGACAAGGTGACGCAGGTGCTGTATCACACGGCCATCGAAGAGAAGATTCCGCTGCTGGTCCACCAGCTGCGACAAAAAGACCCGACCCGTAGTCTCGTGTTCACCAACACCAAGGACGCGGCGGAAACCATTGCTGCCTGGCTCAAGGGCAATGGCCTGAACGCCGCCGTTCTTTCAGGCGATGTACCGCAGACCCAGCGCCTGCGGATCCTGCACGATTTCATGGAAGGCCGGTTGCCGGTACTGGTGGCGACTGACGTCGCCGCACGCGGCCTGCACATCCCCGACGTTTCGCATGTGTTCAATTTTGATCTGCCGCAGAACGCCGAGGACTACGTGCATCGCATCGGCCGTACCGCGCGTGCCGGTGCCTCGGGAGACGCCGTAAGTTTCGCCTGCGAGCGCTATGTTTTTTCGCTGCCCGAAATCGAGGCATACATCGGGCATAAACTTCCGACCGCCCCTATTCTGCCGGAGATGTTGCCGAAGCTGGAGCCGTCGGCCCGACGCGAATATCATCCCCGCCCCGGTGCCGAGCGCGGCCGCGGCGGTCGTCCGGACCGGGGGCGGGGAAGGTCGCACGAGCCACGCCGCCCAGAGCGTGAGCGCCCACGTGAACCGGAGGTCCGGGCTCAGGCAGCAGAACCGCGTGCGGAGCGACCTGCCGAGTCACGCCCGTCCGCCCCTCCGGCACTACCCAAGCCGGTGCCGAGCTCGAAACGGCTGATCAGGCCGGCGCTGCGCCGTTCCGGCGGCGATAAGCCGGTGATTGGTTAGTCCTACGCATAGGAGGAAGCATGGCCCGGATTATTTTTTCCGATGGAAAAGAGTTGAAGGACCTGCCCGCGGTCCAGAATCAGCTCGCGCGTATCGGCATTACACTGCGTAATTGGCCAGCGCCTGCCACCGCGCGTGCGAAAGCATTACTGGAAAAGAAAAGCCTGAACGATGCCGAGAAGGAAGAGTTGCTCGGTTTTGTCCAGAACCGTTTCGAGGATCTGAAACGCGAAATGGGTTACCAGACGCGTGACATGGTGGTGATCCACGAGGACATTCCGGGACTGGCCGACATGCTCGGAAAATTCGACAAGATCCACACCCATGCGGACGACGAGGTGCGCTACATCCTCGATGGCAGCGGTTACTTCGGCTTCGTCGAGCCGGATGGAAAACAGTTTCTGCTGGAAGTCAGCGGCGGCGATTACATCAATGTCCCCGCCAACACCGAGCACTGGTTCGAGATGCGCGGCTGCACCCGTTGCAAGGCGGTGCGCTACTTCATCGATACTTCCGGCTGGACGCCGAATTATACCGGACGTACACGCGAGTTCGCGGAAGCCACAACAGTCTAAAGCGCAGTCAGTCGGTCACTTCGATGCGATATCGCTGATTGTTCACCACGCTGCTGTCATCGTTGCGGAAACTGAAATCGATTTGCGAGCCGACTGGCATCATCGAGATTTCAGGCGCCGCCGTATGCAGGCTCAGTCCGCTATCATCGGTGTGCAACTCATGAACAGTGCGCCAGCCATCCAAGCTCCACTGCACTGTCGACGGCGCATGCAGACAGATGCGTAAGCGTTGACCCGCGGTGATATGTCCGATCGGTGCCTGTTCGCACCAGTGACGCCATGTCGCCCGCGGCTGTTTGCCTTGGTAGCGTTTCCATACCGCCGCCGGTCGATCAAAGGGCGCGCCCTGTGCACGCGACACCGCCAGCTTGATGTACTCGGCATGGGCCCAGGCAAGCGGCATGGCCGAACCGGAGGGACGCCCCGGATAAAGCCAGCGCGCCGGTATCGGCTCGCTGTCCCAGACTTGCTCCGGCATCATTCCGCTCTCGCTGCACATAGACACCATGGCGGACAGATATGGTAGTGGGTCGCGGCCCGCACACACTTCATAATGCCCGCGCTCACCGGTAAGCAAGGGCCAGGCGCGGCCCTGACCAGTGCCGTTAAAGGGAGTTCCGTCGGGATGCTCGCCATAGCCGTCGCCGTTATAGCGATGCCAAGCTGGACCGCTGGGCGTATCGACTTTCAATAATTCATCGACCACTTTGAGCGTGTCGATGATCAACGGATCATCGGCACGGCGCAGACCGAAGCGCACCAGTTGCAGAAAATCGGTACCGATCTGTTCCGTGGCTGGCAGTCCGGGGTCCTGTACGCGGTTCTTGATCGGCAGGGTTTCGTTGAGTGCTTCTTCATGCATCAGCGTGTCGGCCGGCGCGACGCGCACGTAATAACCCGTCACGCCGGCGCGACGCGCCAGGGCAGTTCCGCTTGCCACCGTCCATTTTTCAATCTGGGCATTCCAATCATCAGCCAGTGCGAGCGCCATGTCGCGCGCCGGCGGCTCGAGAAACTCCGCGCCGGTTACGAGTGCTGCAATGCATGCCGCCAGGGTGAAGGCATTCACTCCGGCGTCTTCTTCCCAGCGGTCCTGATCGCTGGCCGGCCCGGTGCGCGCGATGAAGCCGAGTGCCCGGCGTATCATGTCTGTTATCTCGGTACCGGCCAGGGCATCGCATTCATGTAGGCGCGCGGCCAGCAGCACCGGGAACGCCGTCTCATCGAGCTGAATTGCCTGCCAGAACGGCTTGCCGCCCAGCCACTGATTCTGGTTCCAGTGTCCGTCGGCATGCTGAGTAGAAACCAGGTAATGCAGGACTTCGCGCGCCTTGTCCACGTCGCCGAGCGCTAACAACGCCCCTGCGCATTCCACCAGATCGCGTGGCCACACCAGGTGATAACCGCCGCGTTCGTTGCGCACGTTGCCCCAGGGGATGCTCAGGCTCGCCACCATCGCGCCGGGATAGGTAAGATCGAGATGGGTTCGTAGCACCATCGATGAAATGGTGAATTGCTCGCGCAGCGCCGAGGGTAGATTGGGCGCGCCTTGGCAGTGTTTGCCACATCTGTGATGCCATGCCTGCCAGTTGCCGATATGCGCCTGCCAGTGGTTGGCAAAGGGTTGCAGCAGCGCTCCCACGGCGAGCGTGGCGGCCGATTCGCGGCTGCTTCCAAAGCCGAGTGCCAGTGTCGAACGGCGCGGCAATTCACCCATCAGCGCGACATTACCGGGACCGGCCTCTCTGAACTGCCACTGCATCGCGCCGTTCCGGTTGAAGTCTTGCCAGCCATCGCTCATGCCGACATAGCCGGCGCTCGCGCGGCCCCAGGCATCACGTTGCGTCGTATCCACGGCGGCCAGCGCCAGACCGAAGGGTCCCTGTTCCGCCCACAGCACCCGGCGACCGTTATATTCGTCGACAGCCGCGCGGTTGTCGACACCGCTGCCGCCGAGATGCGGCGCGAGCAGCGCGTAAGGCCGGAGACTTGCATCGCCTTCAAGTTGAACCTCTATCAGCAGCACGTCGCGTTGCTGATCCGGCGCGATGCGCAGCGTCAGATCGAAACGCGGGTGGTGATGCACCACTTCCACACCTGGCACGCCGGGCGCGACGGTGCGCAGACGGCGGCCACGCAGACGCTTCACTTCCACCCAGAATCCCTTGCCGTCGGCGACGATGAAACCCAGATCGCGAATCTGTGGAATGTCGATGCGCGGATAATAAACTTCATTGACGATGCCATAGCCGACGGTGTACCACAGCCGTGACGAGCCCAGTGCGCAGCCGACCATGTCCTTGGAGCTGCTCGACCAGGTAGGAGAAATGCCGGGCGCACCCGGCGCGACGGCTTCGGAAACAGGCGCGTGCGTCATATCGTCCATGGCAAATTCCGGTTTGGATTCAGGTTACGGATGTTGACGACGGGAGCGTCGGAGTCAGCCAGCTGTTACCGTCCGCTGCCACCAGCGCCTCGGCCGATTCCGGTCCCCAGGTGCCGGCGGCGTAATTCGGAAAATCATTCGGCGGATTGTCCGCCCATGTCTCTAGTACCGGCATCAATACCTGCCACGCGGCCTCGACCTGGTCGGCGCGCATGAACAGGGTCGCGTCACCGGTCATCACATCATGCAGCAGTGTCTCATAGGCATCCGGCGAAGGCATGTTGAACGCCTCACGATAACAGAAACGCATGTCCACCGGGCGCAACCGCAGGATGGCACCGGGTTCCTTGGCCATGAATTTGAGCACGATGCCCTGCTCGGGCTGCATCTGGATCACTAGCCGCACCGGTTGTGTGTTGAGCCCGGCGGAAGCGGGGAAGGCGCGATGCGGCACGTCGCGGAAACGGATCGAGATTTCCCACACCGCCGCCGTTAGGCGCTTGCCGGTGCGCATGTAAAACGGCACGTCCTGCCAGCGCCAGTTGTCGACGAAGAGTTTCACGGCCGCGTAAGTTTCGGTGTTCGATCGTGGGTTCACATCCGGTTCGTCGCGATAGGCCGGTACCTGCACGCCGTCGATCCAGCCGGCCGCGTATTGGCCGCGCGCCGCGCACTGCGGCACCTGC
>JACXTT010002875.1_pt1 | contig 26960 bp, 25 predicted proteins | sample 9270951 | NCBI WGS metagenome assembly JACXTT01 (sample SAMN15532306, study PRJNA645909) | rock metagenome | isolation source: weathered quartz diorite | place: Puerto Rico | collected 2017-06-21 | reverse complement strand
GGTCGGGTTGGGCGGAAGGGCGGTGCGCGGGCTGCCGAGGGAAGCACGCATGACCCTGTGAAAAATGGCGATCGAAGCCGGGGCCCGCGCCGGGATGGTGGCGGTGGACGAGACCACCATCGCGTACCTGCGCGGCCGTCCGTTCGCTCCCAAAGGCGAGTTGTGGGACCAGGCGGTGACCCATTGGCGCACGTTGAAGAGCGACAACAACGCCCGCTTCGATTTTGTGGTACGGCTCGATGCGCGCGAGATCAAGCCTCAAGTGACTTGGGGTACTTCGCCGGAGATGGTGGTGCCGGTTGACGGCCGAGTGCCCGATCCGGACAGGGAAAAGGACGAGATCAAACGCGAGGGCATGGCGCGGGCGCTGACTTACATGGGCCTCAAGCCCAACACGCGGATCACCGATATCCGCGTCGATAAGGTGTTCATCGGCTCGTGTACCAACTCGCGCATCGAGGACCTGCGTGTCGCTGCGCAAATCGTGCGCGGCCACCGTGTTGCCGCCAATGTGCGCCTGGCGATGGTGGTGCCGGGCTCGGGCTTGGTCAAGGAACAGGCGGAGAAAGAAGGACTGGACAGGGTGTTTTGCGATGCCGGGTTCGAGTGGCGCCAGCCGGGCTGCTCGATGTGCCTGGCGATGAACGACGACCGGCTCGAACCGGGCGAACGCTGCGCCTCGACCTCGAACCGCAACTTCGAGGGACGCCAGGGCGCGGGCGGACGCACCCACCTGGTGAGCCCGGCGATGGCAGCGGGCGCGGCGATCGCCGGCCATTTTGTCGACGTGCGCTCGGGACTGTAGAGACCGCAATTCGGAAGCAACATGGAGAAGTTCACCCGACTGGAAGGCCTGGCTGCGCCGCTCGATCGCGCCAACGTCGACACCGACGCCATCATTCCGAAGCAGTTCCTGAAGTCGATCAGGCGTTCGGGGTTCGGCGTCAATCTGTTTGATGCGTGGCGTTATCTTGATCACGGGGAACCCGGGATGGACCCGGCCAGGCGCAAGCCCAATCCCGATTTCGTCCTTAACCAGCCGCGCTACAAGGGCGCCAACATTCTTCTCGTGCGGAAGAATTTCGGTTGCGGCTCCTCCCGCGAGCACGCCCCCTGGGCGTTGGGCGATTTTGGTTTCCGTGCGCTGATCGCGCCGAGTTACGCCGACATCTTTTACAACAATTGCTTCAAGAACGGCCTGTTGCCGGTCGTGCTGCCGGAATCCCAGGTTGATCGCCTGTTTCACGACGTCGCCGCGTTCCCGGGATTCAGGCTGGTCATCGATCTCGGCGCGCAGACCGTCGCTTATCCGGACGGCAGCCAGGTGTTCGGCTTCGAAGTCGATTCCTTCCGCAGGCATTGCCTGCTAAACGGGCTGGACGACATCGGGCTGACGCTGCAGCATGTCCACGAGATCAAGGCTTTCGAGGCTAAACGCCGCATCGAGCAACCCTGGCTGTTCAGCTAGGGTGAAGAGTGAAGGGTGAAGGGTAAAACCTTCGCTGCTTGCCCAACGCATTCACTCCTTCACGCATTCATGGAATCAATCATGAAAATCGCAGTACTCCCCGGCGACGGCATCGGCCCCGAGATCGTGAAGCAAGCGCTCAAGGTGCTCAAGGTCCTGTCGCGCGAAGGCCAGAAATTCGATCTGCAGGAAGCACCGATCGGCGGCGCCGGTTACGATGCCGGGGGAGATCCCCTGCCGGAATCGACCTTGGCGCTGGCCAGGTCCGCGGACGCGGTGCTGCTGGGCGCCGTGGGCGGCCCGAAGTACGACGCGCTGCCCCGGGCGATGCGTCCCGAGCAGGGCTTGCTGCGCATACGCAAGGAACTGGGCCTGTTCGCCAACCTGCGCCCGGCGCTGCTGTACGAGGAGCTTGCCAATGCCTCGACGCTCAAGTCCGACGTGGTGGCGGGGCTCGATATCATGATCCTGAGGGAACTGACCGGGGACATCTACTTCGGCCAGCCGCGCGGGCGGCGCGAGACCGGTAGCGGCGAGCGCGAGGGTTACGACACCATGAGATACGGCGAATCGGAGATTCGCCGTATCTCCCATGTCGGTTTCGGCATCGCGCGCAAGCGGGCAAAGCGTTTGTGTTCAGTGGACAAGGCCAACGTGCTCGACACGAGCATCCTGTGGCGCGAGGTGGTCAATGAAGTGGCGAAGGAATATCGGGACGTCGAGCTGTCGCACATGTACGTGGACAACGCGGCCATGCAGCTGGTGCGCGCACCCAGGCAGTTCGACGTGATGCTCACCGGCAACATGTTCGGCGATATCCTCTCGGACGAAGCATCGATGCTCACCGGGTCGATCGGCATGCTACCCTCGGCTTCTCTGGATGCGGGCAACAAGGGTTTGTACGAGCCGATCCACGGCTCTGCGCCGGACATCGCCGGCAGGAACGTGGCCAATCCGCTCGCGACAATTCTTTCGGCCGGGATGATGATGCGCTACACCTTCAACGAGGAGGCACTCGCGGCACGCATCGAGGCCGCGGTCAGGCGCGTGCTCGAGCAGGGCTATCGGACCGCCGACATCCACGAAGCCGGGACCAGGAAGGTCGGCACCGAAGAAATGGGCGATGCCGTGGTGGCGGCGTTGCAGATATGACAGGAGGGATGGACCAATGAATGCAAGTGAAGCGGCGCTGGTTTCCACGCGCCGCCCCGGAACGAATGCCGCGATCAGACGAGTAGGACTGGTCGGCTGGCGCGGCATGGTTGGTTCGGTGCTGATGCAGCGCATGCGCGAGGAGCGTGACTTCGACCACATCGATCCGGTTTTCTTCACCACCTCGCAACCCGGGGCCAAGGGTCCGGACATCGGTAAAGACGTGCTGCCGCTCAGGAATGCTGCCGACCTGAAGGAACTCAAGGCAATGGAAGTGATCGTTTCCTGCCAGGGCGGCGAATACACCGACGACATCTACCCGCAGTTGCGCGCCGGCGGCTGGAACGGTTACTGGATCGATGCTGCATCGGCGCTGCGCATGCGCGAGGACGCCGCCATCATCCTCGATCCGGTCAATCTCGACGTGATCAGAAAGGCGCTTGCCCAAGGTGTGCGCAATTTCATCGGCGGCAACTGCACCGTCAGCCTGATGCTGATGGGCATGCACGGGCTGCTCAAGGCCGGGTTGGTGGAATGGATGACGGCAATGACCTATCAGGCTGCCTCCGGCGCCGGCGCCCAGAACATGCGCGAGCTGGTGTCACAGATGGGCTACATCCATGGCGCCGCAAAATCGCTGCTGGAAGATCCGGCCTCCTCGATTCTGGAAATCGACCGCAAGGTCGGCGACGCGCTGCGCAGCCGCGCGTTGCCGAGCGAGCACTTCGGGCTGCCGCTGGCAGGCAGCCTGATACCGTGGATCGACAGGGACCTTGGCAACGGTCAGAGCCGCGAGGAATGGAAAGCGCAGGCGGAAGGCAACAAGATCCTGGGGCGCGAATCCAATCCAGTCCCGATCGACGGCGTGTGCGTGCGCATCGGCGCCATGCGCTGCCACAGCCAGGCGCTCACCATCAAGCTGACGAAGAACCTGCCACTTGAGGAAATCGAAGGCCTGCTGGCATCAGCCAATCAGTGGGTGAAGGTGGTGCCCAATGAGCGTGAGGCCTCGATGCGGGAGTTGACGCCAGCGGCGGTCAACGGCACGCTCACGGTGCCGATCGGGCGACTGCGCAAACTGCCGATGGGCGGCGAGTACCTGGCTGCATTTACCGTGGGCGACCAGTTGCTGTGGGGAGCGGCCGAACCGCTGCGTCGCATGCTGCGAATCCTGCTCGAACAGTAATGGCGCGCCCCGGTAGGTACCCGGGGAACACCTCAAATTTGATCGAAAAAGTCTTGGGTTACCAGAGAATGTAAGAGGAAAGTTGAGCTTGCATCTCTAAATCCATGATGTTATTTTAATTACCCTTTATACAAAAACGATCAGGGTGGGCGCCTTGGGCATAACGTCTCTTCGCGCATGGATCCTCGCCGCGTCGTTGCTCGCTGTCTCTGCAGTAGCGCACGGAGCGGGTCTAGGCAAGCTCAACGTCACGTCGGCGCTCGGTGAACCGCTCAACGCGGAGATCGAGCTATTCGTCGATAAAAAAGAAATCAGTTCGCTCGCTGCGCATCTCGCCAGTCCCGAGGCGTTCGGTCGTGCCGGGCTGGTCTACTCGAACGCGCTCGACAAGGCGAAGGTCAGCATCGAGAAGCGCGCAAACGGTGAGCCCTACGTACGGCTGACGACCGCTCAACCGGTCAACGAGCCCTTCCTCGACTTGCTGGTGGAATTGTCCTGGTCTTCCGGGAGAATAAGCCGCGAGTTCACTGCGCTGCTCGATCCACCATCGCTGATCGCCGAACGTGCCAGACAGAAGGCCGCTGAAGCCCAGGTACGCGCTTCCCCACCCAAGCCGGAGCCTCAGCCAGAGCCCATTCCCGAATCGCCGGCACAAGCGCCCGCTGCTGCAGCGCCCGCTCCGGAAGCCGCACCCGCTGCGGAATCTCCGCCAACGACGCAGGCGCCGGCGAAGACCGAGGCGCCCGCAGTCACCGAGCCCGCCCCATCGGCACCTGTGGAAACCATCGGCGGGCCGATGGCGACCTTCCTCACCGAATCGAATATCAACAGCACCTCTCGCAGAACAGCAGCAAGAAGCGCGGCAACTGGCGAGGGCTATGGCCCGGTGACGCGTGGCGATACGCTGACCAAGATCGCGCTTGCCACCAAGCCTGCAGATGTGAGCGTGGAGCAAATGCTGGTGCTGCTGTTGCGGGACAATCCGCATGCCTTCGCCGGCAAGAACATGAACCGGCTGAAGACCGGAAGGATCATCAAGCTGCCATCGCCGGATCAGTACGCCAGTATCACGCAGGCCGACGCGCGCAAGGAAGTACTGGTGCAGGCACGCGACTGGCATGCATACCGAGAGCAACTGGCGGCCAAGGCGGGTGAAGTGAAGCCGCCTGCAGAGCCAGCCCAGCAGGCCGCCGCCGGGAAGATTACGGCGAAGGTCGAGGATCAAGCCGCCGCAACGAAGCAACAACCGAAGGAAATGCTGAAGCTTTCCCAAGGCGAGCCGGCAGCGGCCGGTGCTGCCGGCGAAGACGCAAAGGCAGGGCAGGGTCAGGCCCGCGTGCACGCGCTGGAAGAGGAACTCGTAGCGCGCGACAAGGCGGTCAAGGATGCCAACGAACGCGTAAGCAAGCTCGAAAAGACCATCAAGGACCTGCAGGCCTTGCTGGAGATCAAGAACAAGGGCATGGCCGACCTGCAGAAGCCAGCCGCCCCGCCTCCGGCTGCCGCCACCACCCCGGCACAACCGGTGCCGGTACAACCTGCGCCGAAGCTGGAAACGCGTGCGACTGCGCCTGTTGCGCCTGCACCGGCACCCGAGGCCAAGCCGGCTCCGCCCCAGACGCCGGTAGCTCCGGCAACGCCGCAACCGAAAATCGAGACAGCGCCGCCGTCCCAACCCACCCCGCAACCGAAGCCCGCACCCAAACAGGCGCCGCCACCGGCACCCGAGCCCAGCCTGCTGGATCAGGTGTTGGAACAACCCGCCTATCTCGGCGCCGGAGTGGGCGTGCTGGTACTGATCGGCGCGCTCGCTGTGCGTGCCGTCAAACGCCGCCGGGAATCGAAGGCCGAAGCCGAAGAAGCTGGCCCTGCGCCGGTAGTCGGCGCTGTACCCCCGTCGTCGCCCGCGTACAACAGCACTGACACCGATCTGAGCGCGGCCAGCGCTCGCGCGGCCAACGACATCGCCGAGGAAGTCGATCCGGTCGCCGAGGCGGAGATTTTCCTTGCCTACGGCCGCGATGCCCAGGCCGAGGATTTGCTGAAGGAAGCGCTTGCGGCAGATCCCACGCGCTACGAAATCCACCTCAAGCTGCTCCAGATTTATGCCAATCGCAAAGACACGAACGCATTCGAACAGCTAGCGCGCGAATTGCAAAAAGGAACCGGCGGCAGTGGATATTTATGGGACCAGGCCATCAGGCTGGGATACCAGATCGACCCGGACAACCCGCGTTACGCAGCCGGGCGGCCCAGCGGCGGCGAAGCCGCTGCAGTAGCGGCAGTTGCCGCAGCGGGAGCCGCGGATAATGTCGATTTCAACGTCGGCTTCGAAGACCCGAACGCAACCACCACGACCGATATCGATCTGGGCGACGATAGCAGACAGTTGGACAGGACCCAGGTCATCGATCCCGCGACGCTCGAGTCTCATGAGGACACCAGCGTGCTGGAACCCGGCGCGGCGCCGGTGATGAATTTCAGCGTCGAACTGCCGCCGGCAGGAACAACTGGCGGAGAAGCCGAGGCGCCGAAAAAGCGGGAAGGCAACGCCATCGATTTCGATTTCGACCTCAACGCCCTTGCGGCGCCGTCTGCCTCGGCGCCCGCGGCCGAGGAACCCAAACCCGCCGCTGGCGGACTGGATTTCGACATGAGCGGGACCTCGATCGAAGCATCCGGCGAGCCCAGGACGGATTCCGGCACGGTGCAGGAGATCGATTTGTCCGGCATCAACCTCGATCTGGGCAGCGGAACCTCTTCCCAGGTTTCAGCTGCGGGCAAGGACGATCGTTGGTATGACGTGCAGACCAAGTTCGATCTCGCCAAGGCGTACCAGGAAATGGGCGACAAGGACGGCGCACGCGAGATCCTCAAGGAAGTGCTTCAGGAAGGCGACGCCGAACAGAAAGCTGCGGCGCAGACGGTGCTCGCCAAGCTCGATTCCTGACGTCCCTTCCGCTGCGGCCGTTTTCCGTGGCGGCGCTTTGCCGCACGAATCCACCGTCAATTGATTCGCAGCGATCTTGCTGCGCGCCGGCAGCCGCTTGGGAACCCGCGCCTTGAGAATTGCTCTCGGACTCGAATACGACGGCGCTGCGTTCTGCGGCTGGCAGACCCAGCCGGATGGTTGCGCGGTGCAGGATGCGCTCGAGCGCGCGCTGTCGGCGGTGGCGGGCAAGAACATCGAAACGACGTGCGCCGCACGCACCGATGCCGGCGTGCATGCGCTCGCGCAGGTGGTGCACTTCGACGTCGATGTCGAGCGTTCACTGAGCGCATGGATCAGGGGCGGCAACGCGCTGCTTCCCGATGCCGTCGCTGTGAACTGGGCGCGCGCAGTGAGTCCGGATTTTCACGCGCGCTTTTCCGCCACCGGCAGGCGCTACGTCTATTGGCTGCTCAACCGGGCACAGCGCCCGGGGCTCCTGCGCGGGCGCGTAGGCTGGTTTTACCGGCGTCTGGATGAAACGGCGATGCAGCAGGCTGCGCAACATCTGATCGGCAGCCATGATTTCAGCGCTTTCCGCGCCGCCGAATGCCAGGCGAAGACGCCCGTAAAGACCCTGCGTCAACTCGACATCTGCCGCCGCGGCGCTCTGATTCGTTTCGAGTTTGCCGCCGACGCCTTCCTGCAGCACATGGTGCGCAACATCGTCGGCGCGCTGGTCCATGTTGGCAGCGGCAGACAGCCCGCCGGCTGGATCGCGGAACTGCTGGAAGGTCGCGATCGAAATCGTGGCGCACCCACATTTGCGGCATCCGGACTGTACCTTGCGGCGGTAGAATACGATGCGTCCTGGGCGCTGCCATCGCGTCCGGATATTGCGGGTCTCGAAGAATCACTGATCGCGGCTGAATAAATTTCAGGAGTCCTGAATCGGGATGGCCACGGCGGTCAAGATCTGCGGCATCACCCGAATCGAAGACGCGCTTGCCGCTGCGCACGCCGGCGCGCATGCGATCGGCCTGATCTTCGCCGCCGAAAGTCCGCGGAGGGTGTCGACCACGGTCGCCCGCAAGGTCGTCGAGGCGCTGCCGGCATTCGTTACGCCGGTGGCGTTGTTCGTCGACCCGCAGCCGGCGGAAATCGAACGCGTGCTCGGCGAAGTCGGTCCGCTGCTGCTGCAGTTTCACGGCGACGAGACCCCGGATTTTTGCGTGCGATTCGGCGTGCCCTACATCAAGGCCGCGCGGGTCGGCCGGGGATTGGATTTGCTACAATACGCCGGCCGTCATCGCGCCGCCAAAGGCCTTCTGCTCGATGCGTACGTGGAAGGCAGCCGTGGCGGCACCGGATCCGCATTCGACTGGTCGCTGATCCCGGCCAAGCTTCCCCTGCCGCTGATCCTTGCCGGAGGGCTCGATCCCGACAACGTAGGCGACGCCGTGCGCCGCGTGCGCCCGTGGGCGGTCGATGTGAGCAGCGGCGTCGAGGCCGCGAGAGGAATAAAGGACGCGGCCAAGATCGCTGCCTTCATCCGAGGAGTGAGAGATGCAGATGTATGAGGCCCTAAAGGCTTACAACCTTCCCGACGCCAAGGGCCACTTCGGACCCTACGGTGGTGTGTTTGTCGCCGAGACGCTGATGCACGCGCTCGACGAGTTGCGCACGCAGTATGAGCGCATGCGCAACGACGCCGGTTTCGTCACCGAATTCGAGTCCGAACTCAAGCACTACGTCGGCCGTCCCAGCCCGCTGTATCACGCCAGACGCCTTACGCAACATGCCGGCGGCGCGCAGATCTGGCTCAAGCGCGAAGACCTGAATCACACCGGCGCGCACAAGATCAACAACACCATCGGCCAGGCGCTGCTCGCCAAGCACATGGGCAAGAAACGGGTGATTGCCGAAACCGGCGCCGGTCAGCACGGCGTGGCGGCCGCCACCGTCGCGGCCCGCTACGGCATGGAGTGTGTGGTGTACATGGGGTCGGAAGACATCAAGCGCCAGTCGATGAATGTATTCCGCATGAAGCTGCTGGGCGCCACGGTAGTGCCGGTGGAAAGTGGCTCGAAGACGCTGAAGGACGCGCTCAACGAAGCGATGCGAGACTGGGTCACCAACGTCGAGAGCACTTTTTACATCATCGGCACCGTCGCCGGCCCGCATCCCTACCCGATGATGGTGCGCGACTTCAATGCGGTCGTCGGGCGCGAGCTGCGTTTCCAGATGCCGGAAGCGATCGGCCGGCAGCCGGACGCGATCCTCGCCTGCGTCGGCGGCGGCTCAAACGCGATGGGCGCGTTCTATCCCTACATCGAGGACGAGTCGGTGCGCTTGATCGGTGTCGAAGCCGGCGGACTGGGCCTTGCATCCGGCAAGCATGCGGCAACGCTGTGCGCCGGCAAACCCGGAGTGCTGCACGGCAATCGCACCTATCTGATCCAGGACGAGAACGGCCAGATCACCGAAAACCATTCCATTTCCGCCGGTCTCGACTACCCGGGCGTGGGCCCGGAGCACGCGTGGCTCAAGGACAGTGGGCGCGCCGAGTATGTCTCGGTCACCGATGACAAGGCACTCGACGCCTTTCACACGCTGACCCGGATGGAAGGCATCATGCCGGCGTTGGAATCCGCGCACGCGGTTGCGTACGCGCTCAAGCTGGCGCCCACGCTGCCCAAGGGGCAGGTGCTGTTGGTGAATCTTTCCGGCCGCGGCGACAAGGACATGAATACCGTCGCCGAGCGTTCCGGCATGAAGCTCTAGGCAAAGATGGGCGAGCGGAGAGGGGCGGGTAGACTCAGGCTTTTTCCCTGACCCTCGCCCCCACAACATGTCCCGCATTCCACGTACGTTCGAGAAACTCCGGGCACAGGGGAAGAAGGCGCTGATTCCCTTCGTCACTGCCGGGGACCCCGATCCAGCGATGACCGTGCCGATCATGCACGCGCTGGTTGGCGCCGGCGCGGACATCATCGAACTGGGCGTGCCCTTTTCCGATCCGATGGCCGACGGGCCGGTCATCCAGCGGTCCAGCGAGCGCGCGCTCAGGCGCGGCATGGGACTGAAACATGTGCTCGGCCTGGTGCGCGAATTCCGCACCAGCAATCGGATAACCCCGGTCGTGCTGATGGGCTACGCCAATCCGATCGAGGCGATGGGTTGCGCTGCGTTTGCAGAAACCGGGCAGGGGGCAGGCGTGGACGGGGTACTCGTGGTCGATTATCCACCCGAGGAAAGCAGGCAGCTGACTGATCTGCTCAAGACGCGTGGGATTGATTCCATTTTCCTGCTAGCGCCGACATCGGAAGATAGCCGCATGGAACAAGTCGGGCGCATGGCGACGGGATACATTTACTACGTCTCGCTCAGGGGCGTAACCGGTGCTGCCCACCTCGATCTGCAGCAGGTCACGGACAAGCTTCCACAGATCCGCTCGCACATCCGGCTTCCCATCGGCGTGGGCTTCGGTATCCGCGACGCGCAGACCGCCAAGGCGATTGCCTCGATTGCCGATGCGGTGGTGATCGGCAGTCGCCTGGTGCAGGAGATCGAATCCTCCGGTTCCGACCAGGTGCTCGGCAATCTTTCGGCGCTGCTTGGCGGCATCCGTCGTGCCATGGACGGTGCGTGAGCCTGTTTTCGAATTGCGTAATTGATTCGCGCCCGCGCTTGCGGGTCTGTCAAGTCACAGGGGGACGTGGATGAGCTGGCTGCAGAAGCTGCTTCCGCCGAAGATCAAGCGCAGCGCCGGCGCCGTCAAGAAGGCCGTGCCGGAAGGGCTGTGGAGCAAGTGCGAGGTCTGCGAGACGGTGCTCTATCGCGCCGACCTGGACAAGAACCTCAATGTCTGTCCCAAGTGCGGCCATCACAACCGCCTCACCGCCCGTGAGCGTATCGACCTCACGCTTGACCCTGAGGGCCAATTCGAAATCGCCGCGGAGGTCGCGCCCATCGACTTCCTCAAGTTCGTGGACAGCAAGCGTTATACCGAGCGCCTCGAACAGGCCAAGGCCGAAACCGAGGAGGATGACGCCCTGGTGGTAGTACAGGGTTCGATCAAGAATGTGCCGCTGGTGGTCGCTGCCTTCGAGTTCCGCTTCCTGGGCGGCTCGATGGGTTCGGTGGTGGGCGAGCGGTTCGTGCGCGGCGTGCAGAGTTGTTGCGAACAGAATCTGCCCTTCGTGTGCTTTTCCGCGAGCGGTGGTGCGCGCATGCAGGAAGGGCTGATGTCGCTGATGCAGATGGCCAAGACCACCGCCGCACTCACCCAGCTTTCCAGGGCGAAATTGCCCTTCATCTCGGTGCTGACCGACCCAACCATGGGCGGCGTGTCGGCAAGCTTCGCCATGATCGGCGACGTGGTGATCGCCGAGCCTGGAGCGCTGATCGGTTTCGCCGGCCCGCGGGTGATCGAACAGACCGTGCGCCAGACTTTGCCGGAGGGCTTTCAGCGCGCCGAGTTCCTGCTCGAGCATGGCGCCGTCGACATGATCGTCGATCGACGGCAGATGCGCGACAGGCTCGCCAGCCTCATCACGCTGCTCATGCGTGCTCCGGCGGCCTAGCACTTCCCTTCCCTGGCCGGGCTCCCGCGGGCCCGGCACTCGACGTGTCCATCGATCGCGCAGCAGCGCCGCACTCGCTTTCCGACTGGCTTTCCTATCTCGAGTGCATCCACCCCTCCGCCATCGACATGGGACTGGATCGCGTTGCCCGCGTGCGCGATCGTCTCGGCCTGGTCTCCACTTTCCCGATCATTGCAGTGGCCGGCACCAACGGCAAAGGCTCGGTGTGCGCGATGCTGGAAAGCATTTTTTCCGGCGCCGGTTACAAAGTCGGCGTCTACACCTCGCCGCACCTGCTGCGTTATAACGAGCGGGTACGGGTGGAGGGGAAGGAAGCGGCGGATGAGTCACTGGTACGCGCGTTTACGCACATCGAGCGGGTACGGGGCGAAGTCTCGCTCACTTACTTCGAGTTCGGCACGCTGGCGGCTATGGACGTTTTCATCCGCGAGCGGGTGGATCTCGCCATCCTCGAAGTCGGCCTGGGCGGCAGGCTGGACGCGGTGAACGCATTCGATTCCGATTGTGCGGTGGTGACCAGCGTGGATTTCGACCACATGGAATTCCTCGGCAACAGCCGCGACAGCATCGGAGCTGAGAAGGCCGGGATCTTCCGTGCCGGTCGACCGGCGATCTGCGGGGAGGAAGATGCGCCTGCCGGACTGCTTGGGCGCGCGGCGGAAATCGGCGCGAAGCTGCATCTGATCAGCCGCGACTACGGTTTCAACGCCGATCCGACCCAATGGCAGTTCTGGAGTGCGCGGGGCAAGCGTTCGGCGCTGCCGTACCCTGCGCTGCGCGGCGATTATCAGCTCGGCAACGCCGCTACCGCATTGTGCGCATTGGAGCAACTGAAGGACCGTTTGCCGGTGGACATGGGAGCAATCCGGCGCGGATTGCTCGACGTGCAGTTGCCGGGGCGCTTTCAGATATTGCCCGGGCGGCCCATGGTGATCCTCGATGTCGGCCATAACCCGCACGCTGCCCGAGCACTGGCATCCAGTCTGCGCCGCCTGCCCGGCGGCGGCAGGACGATTGCGGTGTTCGCGATGCTCAAGGACAAGGACATCGAGGGCGTGGCCGCCGCACTGCGGGACCACCTGGACGAGTGGCTTGTCGCCAGCCTTTCCGGGCCTCGCGGTGCCGACGCCGAGCGAATCCGGCAGGCGCTGGCAGCAGCGCAGGTCGGCGTGCCGGTGGTGAAGTTCGACGCTCCGTTAGGTGCGTATCAACATGCAATCAGATCGGGCGGCCAAAATGATAAAATTTTGGTGTTTGGCTCCTTTTACACGGTGGGTGCAGTGCTGGCAGCGCGCGGCTGAATCCGGCGCCGATTCACAACGATATGGCGAAAGCGATTAGCGACGAAGAACTGCAACTGAAGAAACGCGCACGGCGGCGGCTGGTCGGGGCGATAGCACTGGTGCTCCTGGTCGTCGTGTTTCTGCCGATGTTTCTCGACAGCGAGCCGAAGCCGCTGAACCAGGACATCGCCATCATAATTCCTCCGCTGCCCGGCCCCGATTCATCCTCCCGGCCCGCAACCGCCGCGCCGGCCGGCCTTTCCCCCTCGGGCCCCGCCATGCCTCCCGCCAACACCGAGACTGCGCCGCTCCGGCCCGCGCCCGCGCCGGCAGCGTTGCCGAAGGCCGAGACGCCCAAGCCCGAAGCTGGTCCGGCACCGGTGCAAGCGGCCAGGACCAGCGAGGACTTTGTAGTGCAGCTTGGTGCTTTTTCGAATGCCGCCAACGCCAAAGCGCTGCAGCGCAAGCTGCAGGAAAACAAGTTCAAGGCCTACACCGAGGTCATCAAGAATTCCGGCGGCGAAAGAACGCGCGTGCGCGTCGGCCCCTACGACTCGCGCGAAGCGGCCGAGAAGGCGCGCCAGCGCATGCGCTCTCTGAAGCTGGTGCTCGGCGACGCCACCGTAGTACGACGACAGGGTGACTGAGCTCGCAAACCGGGAACTATGCGAAAGCCGCCCCTGAATCCCCGTCCCACAATGACCACCTACCCGGTGCACCGGGGAGTGAACCGCTCCCGATGACGGTTTTCGACCTCGTCGTCATCGCGATCGTTGCGGTATCGGTGGGGATCAGCATCTGGCGCGGAATGGTGCGTGAAGTGCTGGCGCTGGCCTCCTGGATCGGGGCATTCTGGATTGCCAAGGAATTGGCGGGGTATACCGCAACCTGGTTCCCGGATTCGGTGTCCAACCCCGGGTTGCGGCTGATGTTCGGTTTCATCGCGGTCATGCTCGCCAGCCTGCTGGTGTTCAGCCTCGCCGGCATGCTGATTGTGCACCTGGTGAAAGTCGCGGGTCTTACCGCCTCGGACCGGATGCTCGGTGCGGCGTTCGGACTGTTGCGCGGTTTGGTGATCGTGGTGACCGTGGTGCTGCTTGGTGGGATGACTTCGGCGCCGCGCGAGCCTTACTGGCGCGATGCGCTGTTGTCGGCTCCTCTGGAGGCGGCGGCACTGTGGGTAAAGCCCTGGCTGCCGCGCGACATGGCCCGCAGGGTCAGCTTCGAATGAGGGGATTAGACTATACTTGCGCCTGCATTGCGCCGGCTGCCGGGCCGGTGCCGGTGGGTGTGGAGGCCTGAACCATGTGCGGACTTCTGGGCGTCGTAGCCAAATCGCCGGTTAACCAGCTGCTCTATGACGGGCTGCAGGTGCTGCAGCATCGGGGTCAGGACGCCGCCGGAATCGTTACCGCCGAGGGCAGCAAGTTCCAGATGCACAAGGGCGGCGGGTTGGTACGGGACGTGTTCCGCACCCGCGACATGCGCCACTTGGTCGGCAACATAGGCATCGCCCATTGCCGCTATCCCACCGCCGGGTCCGCCTCTTCTTTTGCCGAAGCGCAGCCGCTGTACGTGAATTCCCCGTTCGGTATCGTGCTCGGCCACAACGGCAACCTCACCAACGCCGAGCAGCTCAAGCGCGATCTGTTCCGCCAGGATCTGCGCCACGTCAACACCAATTCCGACTCGGAAGTGCTGCTCAACGTGCTCGCGCACGAGTTGCAGGAGGCGGCCAACGGCTATCAGCTCGACCCGCCGACCATTTTCCAGGCGGTGTCCGGCGTACACCGCCGCTGTCGCGGCGCTTACGCTGTGGTGGCGATGATCGCCGGTTATGGGTTGCTGGCGTTCCGTGATCCTTACGGCATCCGCCCGCTGGTGGTGGGCATGGCAAAAACAGAAAAGGGCGCGGAATACCTGGTGGCCTCGGAGAGCGTTGCGCTCGACACCCTGGGCTTCCAGCGCGTGCGCGACGTGGTACCCGGCGAGGCGATATTCATCGACTACGAGGGCAACTTCTACAGCCGCCAGTGCGCCGCAAATCCGCAGCACAATCCCTGCATTTTTGAATTCGTGTACCTGGCCCGCCCCGACTCGGTGATCGACGGCATCTCGGTGTATGAGACGCGCATGCGCATGGGCGCGAGCCTGGCCGAGAAGATCAAGCGCGAGTATCGCGACCTGGACATCGACGTGGTGGTCCCGATCCCGGATTCCAGCCGTCCTTCGGCGATGGAACTGGCCAAGAACCTCGGGCTGCCTTACCGCGAAGGCTTCATCAAGAACCGCTACATCGGCCGCACTTTCATCATGCCGGGCCAGGAAGTGCGCAAGAAGTCGGTGCGCCAGAAACTGAATGCCATCGGCATGGAGTTCAAGGGCAGGAATGTGATGCTGGTGGACGATTCCATAGTGCGCGGCACCACCAGCCGGGAGATTGTGCTGATGGCGCGCGACGCCGGTGCGCGCAGGGTCTATTTCGCGTCCGCGGCTCCGCCGGTGCGCTATCCAAACGTCTATGGGATCGACATGCCGACCTCGCGCGAGCTCATCGCTACCGGCCGCACCGATGACGAGATCGCCCGCGAGATCGGCGCGGACCGCCTGATCTACCAGGATCTGGATGCGTTGATCGACGACGTGCGCTCGGTCAATCCGAAGATCGAGCATTTCGAAACCTCGTGCTTCAACGGCGTCTATGTCACCGGCGACATCACGCCGGAATACCTGGCCGACGTCGAGGCCCAGCGCAACGATGACGAGTTGTCGCGCCGCGAGGCCAACGTCACCCAACTGGACCTGAACCTGGCGACCGCCGAATAGACCTCTCCTATCCGCTCCGGCGCCGGCGATTGACAGGCCTGCGCGCCCGGAGTAGCGTGTGATTTCGCGCCGATTTGACGAACAGCTTGCGGGCGCGTAACAAATACTGCTAAAGCGTGTGTCGGATTCCGGACCCGCTTAGCGAAAGCTCAAGCGGGTTTTGTTTTTTTCCGGCTGCCGCGAATGCGGCGCGCGACGCGATCGGGACAATGCGATGAGGTGGGACGAACTGGAACTGGAAACGCTGGCTGTGCGCGCGGGCACACACCGCAGCCAGTTCAACGAACATTCGGAAGCGCTGTACCTGACGTCGAGCTTCGTCTTCAAGGACGCAGCCGAGGCGGCGGCACGCTTTTCCGGCGAGGACCCGGGGATGGTGTACTCGCGCTACACCAACCCCACGGTAAGCGCGCTGCAGGAACGTCTCGCCGCCCTGGAAGGCGCGGAGTGCTGCATCGCCACGTCATCCGGCATGTCGGCGATCCTCGGTTGCGTGATGGCGCTGATGAAGGCCGGCACCCATATTGTCTCGTCGCGCAGCATTTTCGGCGCGACGGTGCAGTTGTTCGGCAACATGATGCAGCGCTTCGGCGTGGACACCACGTTCGTGCCAGCGACCGACGTAGCCGCATGGGAACAGGCGATGCGGCCGAACACGCGGTTGCTGTTCCTGGAAACGCCGTCCAATCCGCTCACCGAAATTTCCGACGTGGCGGCATTGGCCGATGTGGCGCACCGGCATGGCGCGCTGCTGGTGGTGGACAACTGCTTCTGCAGCCCGGCGCTGCAGCGCCCGCTCGAACTCGGGGCCGACATCGTCATGCATTCCGCGACCAAGTATCTGGATGGCCAGGGCCGCGTTCTCGGCGGCGCAGTACTGGGCAGGCGCGAGCTGATTCTCGACGGCATGACGGCTTTCCTGCGCAGTTGCGGTCCGACACTGTCGCCGTTCAATGCCTGGGTGATCCTGAAGGGCCTGGAGACGCTGGGCCTGCGCATGCGGGCACACTCCAAGGGGGCGCTGGAGCTGGCGCAGTGGCTGGAGCAGCACCCGAAAGTCGAGCGCGTCTATTATCCGGGCCTGGCTTCGCATCCGCAGCATGCACTGGCGATGCGCCAGCAGAAGAGCGGCGGCGGCATCGTCTCTTTCGATGTGAAGGGCGGGCGTGAAGCCGCGTGGAAGGTGGTGGATTCGACGCAGTTAATTTCCATTACCGCGAACTTGGGCGATACCAAGACACCGATCATTCATCCGGCCAGCACCACGACCGGGCGGATTGCGCCTGAGGCGTGCAAGGCCGCGGGAATCGGCGAGGGCTTGCTGCGCCTCGCGGTGGGTCTGGAAGCGGTCTCGGACATAAAGGCCGACCTGGCGCGCGGATTGTCAAAACTTTAACTTACGTTACCGGCACGACGCGGCAACCCGCCGCATCGCAAAGCAGGTACGACCCCTGCTCGTACCAGTCGGCCAGCACCCAGCGTTCGCACAAGCGGCCATCGACGACATGCTCGTGCCGGGCCGGCCTGTGGGTGTGGCCGTGGATCAGCCGCGGGTAGGCGTGGCTCCTCAGCACCTATTCGACCGTTGCCGGCGCTACGTCCATGATCACCATGTCCTTGACCTGCTTGGACCGTTCGCTCTTGCCCCGAACGTCCTGCGCCATGCGCACGCGTTCGGCCAGCGGCTTGGCGAGGAAGGATCGCTGCCAGGATGGGTTGCGCACCATGGCGCGGAACTTCTGATACTCCACGTCGTCGGTGCACAGCGTGTCCCCGTGCATCAACAGCGTCCGCCCGCCATAGAGGTTTCCTATGGTGGGGTCCTCAAGGATCTTCATCCCGCTTTCGCGGGCGAAACGGCTGCCGATCAGGAAGTCCCGGTTGCCATGCATGAAGAATACGGGCACGCCGCCATCGGACACCTTGCGGAATGCGTCGGCAATGCTGCGGGCAAACGGATGCTCCAAGCCGTCGTCGCCGATCCAATACTCGAACAGGTCGCCGAGCACGTAGACCGCGTCGGCGGACGGCGCGGTCTGCTCCAGGAAATTCAGCAGCGCTTCATTCGCCGCCAGCGTGTCCGGCGCCAGATGCAGATCCGAGATGAAGAGCGTATGCGGCATCGGTAGAGAAACTGGAGGCGTCGAAGACAGAAATGGCTGGAATGCAGTTACTCGTCCCTCGACCCTCGCACCCCGTCCCTGTACTTAGACCACTTCTGCTTTCTTGATGACGACGTCTTCCTTTGGGACGTCCTGGTGCATACCGCTGCTGCCGGTGGCCACAGCCTTGATCTTATCGACGACTTCGCGGCCCTCGACCACGCGCCCGAACACGCAGTAGCCGTAACCGTCCGTGGTGGCGGCGCGGAAGTTGAGGAAATTGTTATCGGCGATATTGATGAAGAATTGCGCGGTGGCCGAGTGCGGATTGGGTGTGCGCGCCATGGCAACGGTGTAGGCGTCGTTCTTGAGGCCGTTTTCGGCCTCGTTCCTTATCGGCGCTCTCGTGGTCTTCTGCTTCATGCCGGGTTCGAACCCCCCGCCTTGGACCATGAAGCCGTCGATCACGCGATGAAAGACGGTGTTGTCGTAAAACCCGTCGTTGACATATTGCAGGAAGTTCTCCACGCTGCCGGGCGCCTTTACGGCATCGAGGTCGAGGACGATATCACCCAGCGAGGTTTGCAGCTTCACGCGGCTCATTTGGCCTCCACCAGACTGGCGCTTTGGATCAGCACTTCCTGCCGCGGCACATCCTGCGCAAACTGGCCGCCCGGACCGGTCGGAAGCCGGGCGATCGTGTTCACCACGTCCATTCCCTTCACCACTTTGCCGAATACCGTGTAGCCGTATCCGCGCGCGGTCGGGGCAGTATGGTTCAGGAACGCGTTGTCGGCGACGTTGATGAAGAACTGCGCGGTGGCCGAGTGCGGATTCGGCGTCCGCGCCATCGCGATGGTTCCGATATCGTTTTTCAGCCCGTTGGCCGCTTCGTTCTGGACAGGATCGCGAGTGGGCTTCTGGGTAAAGTCCTGCGAGAAGCCGCCGCCCTGGATCATGAATCCGGGAATAACGCGATGGAATATCGCGCCCGTGTAGAAACCGCTTTGCACGTACTCGAGGAAATTCTTCACCGTCTGCGGTGCCTTGTCCGGGTAAAGCTCGACGGTGATGGCGCCGAGATTGGTTCTCAGCTCCACCTGCGGGTTGCCGGCGACTGCGACCGTGCTGCTCAACAAAAGAGCGCAGATCGCGCTCAGTAATTTCCTCATAATGCTGTCCTTGCGATTTGATTTTCGACTCGGCACTCAGCACGCAGTACTCAGTACCTGGTACTTAGCGCGGACTCTACGCCGCCCCTTCGTATACGATCCGCCACTTGCCGCCTTCCTTGATCCAGTATTGGCGCTTCTTCATCCTGTTGGAGAGGTTGCTGCTGGCGTAATCCTGATCGAAGGTGGCCACCGCAATTTCTTCCTTGCCCGGATAGAGAAACAGCGACACATCGGACAATTGCACCTTGATCCAGGCCTTGGAAGCGTTCACCTGGCGCTTTTGCGCCGACCACTGCGCCAGCGTCATGTCGTTGGAAGAAAAGTTCCCGGCGTAATGCCGCAGGTAGGTTTCGGTGTCGCGGCTTTCCCAGTCGCGCCGCCACAGATCGATGGAGATCAACAGATCGGTTTTCAATGCCTCGACTTCACCGGGTCTGGCCCAATCGAGCGCATCGGCGATCACCACCGGAGTGGACCCGATTTGCAGTTTGCGGGCGAGCGCCTCCAGATCGGCGTTGGCGAGCACAATGCAACCGTCGCTGGCGCGCGGCGGCCGGCTGTAGGTGTCGCGCGGGGTTCCGTGCAGCCAGATGCCGGAACCGTCACGGCCGCGCACGCGGTCCCACTCGTTAGGATAGTTGAGCGGGAATGCGCCGCTGCCGTAGAAATCGCTGAGTTTATCCCTGGGCAACTGGTTGACCACGTGGTAAACGCCGATCGGCGTGCGCTTGTCGCCCTGGCGCAGCTTTTCCAGTCCGTTTTTGCCGATGGTCACGTAGTAGTCGGCCACGTAATGCGCTGCGCCGCCGATATTCTCAAACAGGAACAACGTCGATTTGGCCGAGTCGAGGACCAGCGCGTACTTCTGTTCCTGCGGCATTTGCAGCAGGTATCGCGGAGCGAGCTCGCGCGGAGTCTCGATCTGGTAGCGCGCCAGCCGCGCGCGCGCCTCCTCGCGCAAACCGTCGACTTGGTCGGAAGGCGCGCCGGAAGCGTTGCCAATGCTGTTGATCGGGCGGGAACGCGCGAGCAGCAGGTCTCCTTTCACCAGCTGCGCCAGACGGAAATTGGGATTCGACGCGAGCAGCTTATCGATCTGTTCGAGCGCGGCAGAGAATCTGCTCTCACCGATGTCCAGCAGCGCCCGCACCAGCATGGCTTCGGGCGCAGCAAGCTGGCGTGCCACCGCTGGCGGGCCCAGTCCCATTGCCCACGCATACGATGCGCCTGCCGCGGCGATTGCCAGCAGCGCCTGCGCCAGCGTCTGCCTCGAACCTGCCTGATGCCGGCGTGCCGGGGCGCGCATTTAATTCATTCTTTCCTGGACGATCAGCCAGCGGTCGCTGATCTTGGTGAGCGTCAGCGTCTTGGCGCCGGCGGTGTTCAGCGTGTCGGACTTGTACCCTTGGCGAAAGCTCACTATGGCCCGGCCATTTGCATCGAAGGAAACCTTAGGCGAGCCCACCGTGACTTCGATCAACTTCGGCTTGGTGATGCGATCGCGCCGGGTGGCTTCCCAGGCCGCGCGCGGCTCGCCCCCGGGGACCTGGAAGCCGGGCGCATAGTAGGCGAGGTACGCGTCCGCGTCCTTCGCCGACCAGGCCTTGGCCCAGCCCATCACCGCAGCCAGCACAGTCTCCGTTTCCGCCTTGCCGGGTGCGGGCGGCTTTGGCGCAAGCTTCTGGTCTTTTGCGCCGGGTGTTGGCGCGGCCGCAACCGTAGTTTCGGTTACGCCCGCCTGCGAAGTACCCTTGCCTGGCACCACGCTGCTCGAGAACAGATCCTTGATCATCGCCAGCTTGGTTTGCGCCGCGGCATTACCTCGATCCAGCTGCAACGCCTTGTCATAGGCTTCGCTCGCCATCTTGGCGTACACGTCGCCGAGGTTCTCGTGCGCGATGGCGTAACTCGGATGGGTGCGGATCGCCATCTCGAGCGCTTTGCGCGCTTTGTCGTACTGCCCCTGCGAGGCATACAGGACGGCAAGATTGTTGTAGGGTTCGGGCAACTCCGGGTAATCGTCGGTCAACGCCGCGAACACCTTGATCGCGTCGTTAGGCTTGCTCTGCTCGGTCAGGATCAGTCCCTTGAGGAAGCGTGCGCGCGCGTCGCGCGGATTGGCAGCGATCGCGGTCTCGATCTTTTCCAGCGCGGCGGCATGGTTGCCTTGCTTGAACAGACGGCTGGCATCTTCGTAGTTGTCGGCGACCGCCCATCCGCACTGCAGTGCAAGTGCGAGCAGTGCGGCGCCCAGCCTCGGAGTTTGCAATCGGCTCATGTGCTAAACTTTACCTCAATAAGAAACGGTAGGTTATTGTAAATAATAGTAGATTCTATCAGTAGGGTGCCCCGTTCGACAATCCGAGGGCGCCCAGGCCTGCCGGCCCCGTTTGGCGGCGCCCTGCACCCGACCCAGAATGAATCCCGATGCTGAAGATTTATAACTCGCTCACTCGCGCCAAGGAGACTTTTACCCCGATTTTCGCCGGAAAGGTGGGAATGTACGTGTGCGGGATGACCGTCTACGACTACTGTCATCTTGGGCATGCGCGGGTAATGGTGGTGTTCGACATGGTCAAGCGTTGGTTGGTCGCCGGCGGCTTCGACACCACTTATGTGCGTAACATCACCGACATCGACGACAAGATCATCAGGCGCGCCGCCGAGAACAGCGAACCCATCGAAAAGTTGACCGCGCGCTTCATCGAGGCGATGAACCAGGATGTGGCTGCGCTCGGCGTGCAGAAGCCCGATTTCGAACCGCGCGCCACTGCCAACGTCCCCCAGATGATTCAGCTCATTGCGGCGCTGATCGGCAAGCATCTCGCCTACCAGGCGCAAAACGGCGACGTCTATTACTCGGTGCACGGATTCCCCGGCTACGGCAAGTTGTCCGGCAAGACGCTGGACGAACTGCGCGCCGGCGAGCGCGTGGAAGTCGATCCGGGTAAACGCGATCCGCTCGACTTCGTGTTGTGGAAATCGGCGAAGCCGGGCGAGCCGGCATGGGATTCGCCCTGGGGCAAGGGGCGGCCCGGATGGCACATCGAGTGCTCGGCGATGAGCGAACGCTACCTCGGCAGCCACTTCGACATCCACGGCGGCGGCCAGGACCTGCAGTTTCCGCACCACGAGAACGAGATCGCCCAGTCGGAAGGCGCGCACGGCCACGCCTTCGTGAACTACTGGATGCACAACGGCTTCGTGCGCGTGGACAACGAGAAGATGTCGAAGTCGCTCGGTAATTTCTTCACCGTGCGGGAAATCCTGACGAAGTACGACGCAGAGGTGGTGCGCTTCTTCATCGTGCGCGCGCACTATCGCAGTCCGCTGAACTATTCCGACCAGCACCTGGATGACGCCAGGCAGGCGCTAACCCGGCTCTATACCGCGTTGAAAACGGTGCCAGCTCAGGCCGGCGATGTGGACTGGAACGGGCCGCAGGCGGCGCGTTTGCAAGCGGCGATGAACGACGATTTCAATACCCCGGAAGCGGTTGCCGTGCTGTTTGACCTTGCCAACGAGGTGAACCGTTCGCAGTCCCCGCAGGCAGCCAAGCTGCTCAAGTCGCTGGGCGCAGTGCTGGGCCTGCTGCAACGCAATCCCGAAGAGTTCCTGCGCGGCGATCTGCCCGCCGGCTGGACCGTGGCACGGGTCGAAGAAATGATCGCGGCGCGCGCGCAGGCAAAGAAGGTCAGGAACTACGCAGAGTCCGACCGCATCCGGGACGAACTGCTCGCGGCCGGGATCGTGCTCGAAGACGGGCCCGCAGGCACGACCTGGCGCCGCAAGTAACGCGGCGTCGTGAGCATGAAATAGGGGCGCAGTAGCGCCCCTTTTCTATTGAAGTCGCGACTTCTATTCGGCGAAGAATTCCTTCACGAGGTCCATCCAGCTTTTGGCGCGCGGGTTGTGGCGGCCGCTGTCGCGATCGTTGATCTCTTCGAGTTCCTGCAGCAATTCCTTCTGCCGCGGCGTGAGATTCACCGGTGTTTCCACTACTACGTGGCAAAGCAGGTCGCCGTAGGCGTTGCTGCGCACGCCTTTGATGCCCTTGCCGCGCAAGCGGAATACTTTCCCGGTCTGGGTCTCGAGAGGAATCTTGATCTTGGCGTAACCGTCCAGCGTCGGAATCTCGATCTCCCCGCCCAGCGCCGCCTTGGTGAGGCTGATCGGCATTTCGCAGTGCAGGTCGTTGCCTTCGCGGCTGAACACCTCGTGCGGACGGACGTGGATCACCACGTACAGATCGCCTGACGGACCGCCGTTGACCCCGGCTTCGCCTTCCCCGGAAAGGCGGATGCGGTCGCCCTCATCCACGCCGCCTGGGATCTTGACCGACAGGGTTTTGTGGCGCTTGACCCGGCCCGCGCCGGTGCAGGTGGCGCAGGGGCTCTGCACGACTTTGCCGCTGCCGTGGCATTTCGGGCAAGTCTGCTGGATCGAGAAGAATCCCTGGGTTATGCGCACCTGTCCCTGACCGCCGCAAGTCGGGCAGGTCGTCGGCTGCGTGCCGGGTTTTGCGCCCGAACCCCCACAGGTCTCGCACTCCTCCATGGTCGGGATGCGCACCCGGGTTTCGGTACCCCGGGCGGCTTCCTCCAGCGAGATTTCCAGGTTGTAGCGCAGGTCGGCGCCGCGGTAGACGTTGGAGCGCTGCCGCCCCGCACCGAAGATGTCGCCGAAGATATCGCCAAAAGCGTCAGCGAAACTGCCGAAGCCCGCTCCGGCCGCTCCCGACCCCATTCCGGCCCGCGGATCGACCCCGGCGTGTCCGTATTGATCGTAGGCCCCGCGCTTGCCGGCGTCGCAAAGCACTTCGTAGGCTTCCTTCGCCTCCTTGAACAGCTCCTCGGATTTCGGGTTGTCCGGATTGCGATCCGGATGGTGCTTCATCGCCAGCTTCCGGTAGGCCTTCTTGATTTCCTCTTCGGAAGCGTCGCGATTGACGCCGAGCACCTCGTAGTAGTCGCGTTTCGACATTCAGTTCCTTGTTGGCAGGGTCGTCGCTCTATATTCTTTTCCAGACGACGCAAGGGGTGAGCCGGAAACCCGCCTCACCCCTCACGCGTTGCGCCTTACCTTATCACGCGGATTTCTTCTGGTCCTTCACTTCCTCGTATTCCGCATCCACCACGTTGCCGTCCTCGGGCTTGGCGCCGCCGGATTCGGGCTGGGGCTGGGTGCCGCCTTCTTGCGCCTGCTGTTGCGAGTACATCTTCTCCGCCAGCTTGTGCGACGTTTCCGCCAGGGCCTTGGATCTGGCTTCGATCGCGTCCTTATCGCCGCCCTTGATGGCTTCTTCCGCCGCCTTGATCGCCGCTTCGATGCTGGACTTCTCGTCCGCGGAGACCTTGTCGCCATGCTCGGTGAGCGATTTCTTCACCGCGTGGATGAGCGCGTCGCACTGGTTGCGCGCTTCCACCAGCTCGCGCGCCTTGCGGTCCTCGTCGGCGTGCGCTTCGGCATCCTTCACCATGCGCTGGATCTCGTCTTCCTTGAGACCCGAGTTGGCCTGGATCTTTATCTTGTTTTCCTTGCCGGTGGCCTTGTCCTTGGCCGAGACGTGCAGGATGCCGTTGGCGTCGATGTCGAATGTGACCTCGATCTGCGGCAGTCCACGCGGCGCAGGCGGGATATCGGACAGGTTGAACTGGCCGAGGCTCTTGTTGCCGGAGGCCATTTCGCGCTCGCCCTGCAGAACATGGATCGTTACCGCAGTCTGGTTGTCGTCGGCGGTCGAGAACACCTGCTGCGCCTTGGTCGGAATCGTGGTGTTCTTCTGGATCAGTTTGGTCATCACCCCGCCCAGGGTTTCGATGCCCAGGCTGAGAGGCGTGACGTCGAGCAGGAGGACATCCTTGACGTCGCCCTGCAACACGCCGGCCTGAATCGCCGCACCGATCGCGACTGCTTCATCTGGATTCACGTCCTTGCGCGGCTCCTTGCCGAAAATTTCCTTCACCTTCTCCTGGACCTTCGGCATGCGGGTCATGCCGCCCACCAGGATCACGTCGGAAATGTCGGAAAGCTTCACGCCGGCATCCTTGATGGCGGTGCGGCACGGTTCCATCGTCTTCTGGATCAGATCATCGACCAGGCTTTCGAACTTGGCGCGGGTGATCTTGATCGCCAGGTGCCTGGGTCCCGAGGCGTCGGCGGTGATGTACGGCAGGTTAATCTCGGTCTGCTGACTTGACGACAACTCGATCTTGGCCTTCTCGGCCGCTTCCTTGAGACGCTGCAGCGCCAACACGTCCTTGCGCAGGTCGATTCCCTGTTCCTTCTTGAACTCATCGGCGAGGTAGTCCATCAGCCGCTGGTCGAAGTCCTCGCCGCCGAGGAAGGTGTCGCCATTGGTCGAGAGCACCTCGAACTGGTGCTCCTTGTCCACCACGGCGATTTCGATGATGGAGATGTCGAACGTGCCGCCACCCAGGTCATATACCGCGATCTTGCGGTCGCCTTCCTTCTTGTCCATGCCGAAGGCGAGCGCCGCCGCGGTCGGCTCGTTGATGATGCGCTTGACGTCCAGACCGGCGATCCGGCCGGCGTCCTTGGTTGCCTGGCGTTGCGAATCGTTGAAGTAGGCGGGCACCGTGATCACTGCCTCGGTGACCGGCTCGCCGAGATAGTCCTCGGCGGTCTTCTTCATCTTCACCAGCACTTGTGCGGAAACCTCGGGCGGCGAGATCTTTTTCCCGCGTACCTCGATCCAGGCGTCGCCGTTGCTGTTCTGGACAATCTTGTAGGGCATCAGGTCGATGTCCTTCTGCACTTCCGGTTCGGCGAAGCGGCGGCCGATCAGGCGCTTGACCGCGAAAAGCGTGTTCTTGGGGTTGGTGATCGCCTGGCGCTTGGCCGGCGCGCCGACCAGGATTTCGCCGTCTTCCATGTAGGCGACGATCGAGGGCGTGGTGCGCGCACCTTCGGAGTTCTCGATCACCTTGGGCTGGCCGTTCTCCATCACGGCCACGCATGAATTCGTGGTGCCGAGGTCAATACCGATAATCTTTCCCATGGTCTTTCCTTTGTTCGAAAATGAGAATGCCTTTGATATCGAAGATTTGGTCTTCCGCTTTGAAAATCAAGCAGAGTCCCGCGATTTCGCGATGGTGACCAGTGCCGGGCGGATCACCCGGTCGTTCAGGCTGTAGCCCTTCTGCAGCACGCTGACCACTGTGTTGGGATCGGCATCGGCTTCCACAATGCCGATGCCCTGATGTTTGTGGGGGTCGAACTTTTCCCCTAAGGGATTGATTTCTTTGATTGAAAATTTCTCGAACGCGTTGGTCAGCTGTTTCAGGGTCAATTCCACGCCGCTTCTCAGCGCATCCGTGATGGTGTTGCCGGGAGCGAGCGCTGCCTCTAGGCTATCGCGTACCGCCAGCAGTTCGCTGGCGAAACCCTCAAGGGCGTACTTGTGGGCGTTGGCAATATCGGTCTGCGCGCGCCTGCGCACATTTTCGGTCTCCGCCTTGGCGCGCAACCAGGCATCGTGGTGTTCCTGGGCTGCAAGCTCCGCCTTCCTCAGCAACTCTTCCATCCCCGGCATGGTCTCGACTGCCTGGGCGTCATATGCTGCGTCCTCCGCCGCCAGCGGGACTGTGCCATTGTCATTCTGCGGCACGGCCGCCAATTTTTCCCGGTCCTGCATCAGCTCCTCCTGAATCGAAACTGCCAGTCATGTTGGGGTCCGATAGCGCTATTTCAACCCTGGCCCGACTCTGAGCGGCCATACACCGTCTGATTTCAGGAGCTCATCGCGCAAGGAAGCGCTTACATTATGGTCTCGGGCGCGAACGCTGGATAGCGTGATGAAGATGCTGTCGGCCGCTAGCTGCGGGGATCTCGGACTTGCGGCGAACTCCGCGGCCGGGCCGATCGTGAAGAATTACCAGAAACTCGACGAGAACTGCGACCGCAAAACCGGCCACGGCCGCAGCCAGCGCGTGACGCTCCCATAATACCTGCTGACCTAGTTCTTTGCGCCCATTGCGAGCGCGCGGGTGCGGCTCTCCGCGGCGGCGCGCAGTGCCGGGGCCTGATCCCAGTCGATGGACGCCCAGCCATGCAGGTTTTCCGCGGCGATACGGGCCAGCGCCTGGATCCATTCGTGACGCTGGTTCAGGCAGGGAATATAGTGGAATTCCCCGCCCCCTGCCTTGAGGAAGGCGGCCTTGTTCTCGATGCCGATCTCCTCCAGGGTTTCCAAGCAATCGGACACGAATC
>JACXTT010002874.1_pt1 | contig 26960 bp, 20 predicted proteins | sample 9270951 | NCBI WGS metagenome assembly JACXTT01 (sample SAMN15532306, study PRJNA645909) | rock metagenome | isolation source: weathered quartz diorite | place: Puerto Rico | collected 2017-06-21 | reverse complement strand
CACATCCAGAACGTGAACGCCTATCACAGCCGCTTTAAAAACTGGCTGCGGCATTTTAATGGGGTCGCCACCAAATATCTGGAGAATTATCTGGGTTGGCGATGGGCAATCGACCTGCGCCGCATCGACACGGCGGAGGGCTTTCTGAGAGCGGCGCTGGGGGTTTTCAACAGCAAACGATGAAAGCGCCAATAAAAAAGCCGGATCGCAATCCGGCTTTTTACTCCCACTAGAAGAGGCTTACTGGGTGATGACGCTGACCTTGTCGATCACAAACGAGGTCTGCAAGGACGAGTCTTCCGACATCGCGAACGACAGGGTCACGGTCTGGCCTTTGTACGGCAACAGGCTGAACGAGCGGATCTGGTAGCCGGTCGCTGCGTTCACGTTGCTGTAAGTGGCCAGGGTGCCCAGCACGGTGCCGGCGCTGTTCTTCACGGTGACGGTCAGCTTGTCGTAGGCGGTGGTGCCCGTCTCAGCCGTGTCGATGTGCAGCGCGAAGCTCAGGTTGGCGGAGGTGGCCGTCGATGGAATCACGACAGGCGTCGTCAGCGATTCCGTGGTCGTCGTGCCGTAGCCGCCCAGCCAGGCGTACTTGGTGCCGTCGTAGGCGGTTTCGCCGCTGAAGGTACCGATGTCGCCCGTGTTGCCGCTCCAGCCAGTCACGCCCGACTCGAAGCTGCCGTTGGTGACGCGCTCCGTGCTGCCGCCCGAGGACGAGACCGTCAAGGTTGCCGCGGCGGAGGTTGCGGTGGTCGGCGTGGTGGCCGAATCGGTCACCTTGACGCTGAAGGCGGCGCCGTTGTCGGCGGTCTGGGCCACCAGGCTGTAGCTGGCCGAGGTGGCGCCGGAAATGGCGGCGCCGTTACGCAGCCACTGGTACGTGTAAGGCGCCGTGCCGCCGGTGGCGGTGACGGAGAAGTTCGCCGTCGAGCCTGCAGCCACGGTCTGGCTGGTCGGATTCGAACTGATCGACACGCCCGTGCCCGTGCTTTCCGGCACGTCCGTACCCACGTTGATGGCAGCGTAGGCGCGCTGGACGGCCGTGGCTTCTTTCGAGCCCACGCCATACAGTTCCTGGGCCGCTGCCAGCACCTTGGCGCGCGCGTCCGCATAGTTGGTGGACGCGGTGAACTTGGTGGTGGCGGCGCGGAACCAGATCCGGTACGCCTTGTCGTTGCCGATACCCGTCATGGCCAATGGCGCCTTGGTCAGGTAGGACGAGTAGTAATCGCTGGTCGAGCTCGAATTCGAACCTTGCGACAGGAAATAGAACATGCGGTTGTTCGGACCCGACGAATAGTGCACGTCGAGGTTGCCAACCGTGCTGCTCCAGGCGTTCGGCGAGGAACCGTCCTTGCTTGGCTTGTAGAGGTAGCGCAGCGGCGTGCCGGTCTTGCTGATTTCGCGGCCCATTACCCAGTCGTTGCCGGCGGGGATGACGGTGCCGGTGCCGCCGTTGCGGGCGTAGGCTTCCACCATCTCGCCATTGATGTCCGAGCTGGACTCGTTCAGGCCGCCCGATTCGCCCGAGTAGGTGAGATTGGAGGTGGCGGCGGTGACGCCGTGGCCCATCTCGTGGCCGATCACGTCGATCGAACCCAGGCTGTAGAACGAGGAGCCGTCGCCGATGTACATGCAGCGGCAGGTATCGTCGTAGTAGGCGTTGTCGTAAGCCGTGTTGACGTGGGCGGCAATGTAGGTTGCCGTGTTATTGCCGTCCAGCGACTGCCAGCCGAGGGTGTTCTTCAGCATGTCGTAGGTGTTCATCAAGCCCCACAGGGCGTTGACGGCAGCGGTCTGGCCGTTGGCGTTGGTGGTGGAACCGCCGGCGATGTAGTTCTGGCCGTCGCCCCAGGTGTTGGTGCTGTTGGTGTAGATGGCGCCGGCGGTGGTGCCGTGGTTGGCGTTGGTGATAGCCATGCCGCCGTAGGTACCGCCGACGCCGCGGGTGGCGTCGAGCATTTTATAGGTGCTGCCGGACAACGAGGTCGAGATGGGCACGGTGCCGTTGTACTGGCTGTAGCCGGTGCCGACCACGGTGTGCAGGGCCGACCACTGCTTCAGTACGCGGCCGTCGTTGGCGCTGATGATGGTGTCGTGGTAGACGGGACGGTTGTTGGCCGTGATCAGGCGCGTCTTGACCAGATAGGCCAGTTCATAGCCTTGCACCTGTTCGACCAGGTCGAGGGCGTTCAGCTGGGCATCGGTCTTGTTGACGGCTTCCGGCACGCGCACCATCGAGGTGACGGGATAGACGATCAGCTCGGCCTTGGCTTTTTCCGCTTCGCCACTATAAGGGCCGATGGCATTGGTCACGCGGGCAACAGCGTCCGCTTGCGACAGGGCAGGCTTGACGCTGAAGCTGGAGAAACGGCCGCCCATCTTGCCGGCGGCAGCGCCGTAGCCCAGGCCGTTGCGGCGCTCGGAGACGGATTCGCTGACGATCTTGCCGGCATCGTTGGTGACGACCACGGATTCAGAGTGAAACACGCGCACGCCCTTGTAGGTGTGGGCCAGACGGGTGATGGACGAACCTTTCACACCGGGGTGGAAGGCTTCCAGGGCGTAGCCGTGATCGCTGTCGAGGCCGCGCTTGCCGTGGGCGGCGGCCAGTTTGCCGACGATGGCATTGGCAGCATTGGATTTGATGGCGACCAGCTTGTCGCTGGAATTGGCCGCATCAGCGACTGGGCCGCCCATGAGTTGGGGCGCAGCCACGGCATCGGCGAGGAACAGCATCGGCAAGCTGGCGATGGTTGCAGCCAGCAGGGTTTTGCGTAGTTTCAATTTTATCTCCGTCGTATAGATATGGGATCAAACGTTGTCGCTCGTCAGTGGACCGGGCGGCCCGAGGGTGCCTGCACAAAACCGATTACCTTGCTTGTACCGTCGAGAAACGCGAACATATGCCCGTATTTGCGCCAAGTCAAAAAACTCCTCAATTTGGACGGTTTACCGATAAATGTTCAGTTTTAGACATTTCGGACAGGCCAATGTTCAACAAGTGCCGGCCGCCACCATTTAATGTTTAGTTGACAATTCTTTTGCCCTTTATTTTTTACAACAGCATGTGGTCATTACGCGACGGCTTGCCAATTTGAATAGACAAGATGACTTTATCTATTTTTCTTCGAATTCTCGACGATATAAGTCAAATTTTTCGCGATTTTGCGGTTTTTCCGAACATAATTTCGCTGAAGCGTGTGCAATGTTTTCCGGATGCAAATATATGCATGCCTGCTGTGTTCGCTGATCAATTATGTGAAATCGATTGAAATATTCCCGTAACAACTGAGCGCGATTCGATTGCAATTTTCCTGAAGCGCGGTCTACACTGGGTAAAAGTTTCCGGCAGAAATGTCAGGAAACGTCGATATCAAGCGCGCGGAGTCCACTCCACCACAGCGCTCACAACGGGAAAAATCATGTGTAATCCATCGACCTTGCCAGCCATCGACACCTCGCCACCACAGCCCGCCCGCGCCCGCTGGCCCGGCCCCGTGCGCTGAGACTCAGGCCCGTCCCGGCTTCCCGACGCGGCCGCATTGCCGCTCAGACAGTGCTTTTTCTGTCCGCGGCCCGTGTGCCCTTGTACTTTTGCAGCCAAGCACTTTTACCCGCCAGCGTTCCGCGCCCGGGAGATCGGATTACCATGCTGTCGATCGCCAATAAAGTTGAGCAATACGTCTCGGAGTCCCCGTTTTTGACCGAAGGCATCGCCGCCGGTCTCATCAATCTGTCGGAACTGGCGCGCCAGATGCGCCCCAAGCTCGAGTCCGACCTGTGGAAACCGGTCGGCCAGGCCGCCGTCGTGATGGCGCTGCGCCGCATTTCCGAACGCATGCCCCAGCATGAACTGTCGCAACCGATCCTGCTGGCGCCCCGGCTGGGCGAGCTGACCACCCGCGCCGATCTCACCATTTCCACTTACCGCCTGGCCGACAGCAGCAATGAATGCCAGCGCCAGCTGCTGGCCTTGGCCGAGCCGCACGAGGGCGGCTTCGTGTCCGTCACGCGGGGCGTGCATGAAATGCTGGTGGTGTGCAGCAGTCCCCTGCTGCACCTGGTCGAACAGGCTTTCGGCCACGAACGCTTGCTGGCGCGGGTGGACAACTTGACGGCGCTGACCCTGCGCCTCAATCCCGAAACCCGCAAGACGCCCGGGGTCTACCACGCCGTGTTGAAAAAGCTGGCCTGGGACAAGATCGCCGTGGTCAACATGATGTGCACCTTTTCCGAGCTGACCATCCTGCTCGAGCAATCGCAGACGGGCGCGGCGTTTTCCGTGCTGTCGCAGATCGTCGGCCACTGAGGATGACGCAACCCCGTCCCCTCAGCTACCGCAAGCCCGTGCTGGGACGAGATTACTGGGTACGCGACGATATCCTGCCCGATCCGATCGCCGTCTCGCGCCGTTGCTACGCCAACACGGCGTGGGAACTGGGCGCGCCGCACCGCCCAGAGTCCTGGCCCGGCATGCGCGCCGCGAACGCCTTGCTGCCCGAGGAACTGGCGCTGGTGGAAGCCTGGGTGAAACAGGTCACGGGCGCGAAAAAACTGTGGCTGGAAGCGACGCCGGAAGGCGCGACCCTCAACCACAATTACGCCCAGCTGGTCGGTATGGCCGAGTCTGGTCCCCGCCCGCACACGGACTCACGCAAGCTGTGCCGCTACGCCGCCGTGATCTATCTGACCCCCGCGCCTGAGCCGGACGGCGGCACCTCCTTTTATCGCCAGCGCTTCCGCAATGGCCAGCTAGGCGGCAACATCTGCAGCCCGCCGCACGCGAATTTGCGCGAAGCCCTGGGCGTGACGGGCTTGCCGCTCGACGCCTGGGTCGAGGAAACCCGGGTCGACAACAAATTCAACCGCATGCTGCTCTACAAGGCCAACCTGGTCCACTCGGCCAGCAGTTACTTTGGCTTTGACCACGACGAAAAACGCATGACCGCCGTGTTCTTTTGGATGGCGTGATCTATGTCACTGCCGGTTCGAGCAGGGTGATGGTCTGGCGGCCCGTGTCGAGCGTGGCGCGCAGGCCCACCGGCAAGGTGAATTGATTGCGGATGTGGCCGATGGAATATCCCGTCACGGCCGGGATGTGCAGGGGCTGCAGGTGCACGTCCAGGGTCTCATCAAGCGTCAGGGATATATCTTCATGGCCCGGCCCGCAGTTGTCGCAGATGCCGACAATCACGCCCGCGGCCTTGCTGAAACCCACCGACAGATCCAGCTGCGTCATCCAGCGGTCGATGCGATACGGCGCTTCGTTGACTTCTTCCAGGTACAGCAGGCTGTCCCTGAAATCGGCCGCGTAGGGCGTGCCGGCCAGGGCCGCCACCATGCTCAGATTGCCCCCGATCAGGCGCCCGCTGGCGACGCCCTCATGCACGGTGCGGATGGCGTAATGGGGCTCCTCCAGCGCGCGGCGGGCGTTTTCCATCGCCATCGGAATCGTGTAGGTGGGCACCGGATCCATCAGCACGGCAAGCATGTGCTCGGTCGAATAATTCGATGGCGTCGACGAGGCCACGGGCCCGTGAAAGGTCACCAGGCCGGCGTGGCGCAGCAGGGCCAGGTGCAGGGCCGTGATGTCCGAGTAGCCCAGCAGGATTTTCGGGTGGCGCCGTACCAGCGCGTAATCGATGTGCTTCAACAGCGAGATGGCGCCGGAGCCGCCGCGGATGCACCACAGGGCCTTGATGTCCGGGTCGCGGAACATGCCGTGCAGATCGGCCAGGCGCTGCTCGGCTGTGCCGGCGTAATTGCCGTGCACTTCGCGCAAGTGATTTCCCAGCGCGACTTTAAAACCCAGGCTTTCAATGCGGGTGACGGCTTTCTGGATCGCGTCGTCGCTGGTGTGGCCGCTGGGCGCGATCAGGCCGATCAGGTCGCCCTCACGCAGGCGCGGTGGTTTGATAAGTGTCATGGCAGGGGAGGGGCGATGGCGCGACGCCGCCTGGGCCGGCAAGGCGGCCGCAGCCAGGCTGGCGGCGAGGGCGCCGCCAAAACGGCGCCGGCTGGTGGCGTGATCGGACATCGGCAGCAGTCTCGACTTCAAATGAAGATGGAAATAAAAAATCGGCGGCGCTGCTTGGGCAGGCCGCCGACCGGAGTATAGAGCAGTCCGCCGTCGCCAGCGGACCGTGTCATCAGAAGGTGTACTTCGCCTGCACCGACAGGGTACGGCCACGTGGATCGGCCACGCGGGGATCCCAGCCCGCGCCGACCACTTCGTCGACGTTGTGGGCGGTGAACGGCGGATCCGTGTTGAGCACGTTGAGCAGATTCGCCGTCAGGGTGATGTTCTTGAAGCCCGTGTAGGTGGTCGACAAGTCGTAGGTCACGTAGTTCTTGACGCGGGGATTGTAGCCGGGGGGCGGGGTCGACTTGCCGCCGTCGGGCCGCTGGTCGTTGTAGCCGGTCGAGAAGTTCTGCGCGAGGATGCCGCTCCAGTCGCCCTTGCTCACGCTGAGGGTCGAGCGGGTTTTCCAGCGCAGGTACAGGTCACGGGTGAAGAATTCGCCCACGTATTCCTTGAACGGCTGGCCGGAGATTTCAGCGAACTTGAAGGACTGGGTGTAGGTGCCGTCGAGCGCGGCGACCCACTTGTAGGAATCCCAGCTGCCGTTGCCGCGCAGGCTGATGTCGGCGCCGCGCGTCTTGGCGCCACCCGCATTGATCCAGCCTGCCGTCACGTAGGCGATGGTGCCATCCTGGTTGCGCACGATATTGCCTGGCAGCAGAGCAGCGTTCTGCAGGATGATCTGCGGGGTGCGGTTGAGGATCTTGTCCTTGGTGTTGATGGCCCAGTAATCGATCGAGGCCGACACATTGCGGAACGGTTCGATGACCATGCCGATGCTGCCCTGCTTGGACGTTTCAGGCTTCAGGTTCGGATTGCCGCCGCTGAAATAGTTCAGGCGGGGAATCGCGCAGAAGGCGGGATTGCCGGGATTGGCAGGGCAGCCGATCGGGTCGGTCACGCCGTTCGGCAGTTCCTGGAACAGCTGGGCCGAGTACAGCTGGGTGAAGCTGGGCGCCAGGAAGCCTTTGTTGGCCGAACCGCGGAACAGAATCCAGTTGGCCGGCTCAAAGCGGAACGACACTTTCGGATTGGTGGTGGCGCCGATCACGCTGTAATCGTCGCGGCGCACGGCCAGCTGCACTTCCAGCGATTTGACGATGGGCACGATCAATTCGCTGTAAAAGGCCTTGATGTTGCGGTTGGCCGTGTTCAGCGCGGCGTTGCCGGGCGACAGCAGAATCTGGGTGGCATCGACGTCCTGGGCAAAACCATAGCCCTCGCGGCGCAGGTCCATGCCGACGGCGCCGGACAGGGCGCCGGCCGGCAGCTGGAACAGCTCGCCAGAGATGTTCGCATCGACCTGGGTGAGCGTCGTGCGGCCGTGCTGGAAGTGGCCGCGGTACTTGGTCGCTTCGGTGGCGGCGACGGCGGCCGCGGTCTGGCTGCCGTCCGCCGAGAACGGGTTGATGATGCCCGAGCCCAGCACCTTGTAGAACGGGGTCGTGAACACGTAGCCGTCGGTCAGGTCGGTCTGGGTCTTGCTATAGGCCTTCGAGACACCGGCGCGGTAATCCCAACGGCCGCCCAGGGTGCCTTCGATGCCCACCAGCAGGCGGGCATTGTCCGTGTTGTTTTCCTGGGTGCGGTCGCCGGCAATGTTGGCGCGCCACTTGTAGATGATGGGCTTGGTCTTGTCGAAGGTCGGGATGTAAGCCGACAGGTCCTGGTAGTAAGGGCCGCCCACGGGATAGGCATTGCCAGCCGCCAGCGAGGTGGAAATCTGCACCGGGGTCAGCTCGGCGGTCACGCGGGCGCGCGAGGCCAGGGTTTCCACAAACACCTTGGTGTCCGCATTGAGCTGGAAGGTGAAGCGGCCCAGCGCGTTGATGCGCTCGGTCGGGGGCGCCATCACGTAGTCGCCGCCGTAGTCGTAGGCGCAGGAATAGGTGGTGCGGGTGGGCGAAGTCGTGTTGCGCCACAAGTTGACGTTGTACTGCGACATGCCTTTGACGGTGTCGCACTTGCCTTGCAGGCTCAGCAGGCCGGCTTGCAGATAGGTGGTCGGGTCGCCAGGCATCTTGAAGCCCGTGCCCAGGGCCGTACCGGCGCCCGTCAGCTGGTTGGCGAAGGGGGTGCCGGTGGTGTCGGGCGACAGGCCGCGGGCGGGCTGGTAGCCGTTGGCGAAGCTGCGCTGGCTGGACGCGAGCTTGTCGTTGCTGTCGACGGTGACGCTGAACAGGCCGTTGTAGCGGTCGGTATCGAGATTGCCGCGGCCGAACAGCAGCGAAGCGCGGCGCTGCGCACCGCCGCCCTGCTGGGTGAAGGCGCCGGTACCGGAAATTTCATTGCCCACGTAATTGGTGCGCAGAATAAAGTTGACCACGCCGCCGATGGCATCGGTGCCGTAGATGGCCGAGGCGCCATCTTTGAGGATCTCGACGCGGGCGATGGCACCCAGCGGGATCGAGTTCAAATCGACCGCCTTGCCGGAACCGCCGTGGGTGGCGATGCGGCGGCCGTTCAACAACACCAGGGTGCTGTTGGGGCCGAGGCCGCGCAGGGAAGCGAAGGACGCGCCGCCGCTGACCCGGTCGGCGTCGGCGCCGAACACGTTGTTGCCGGAGGTGGCGTTATCGGCGCCCGTGCCGTTGGCCGAAATGGTGCGGATCAATTGCTCGGCGCTGGTGATGCCCTGCTTTTGCATGTCTTCGAAGGTGATGACCTGGATGGGCAAGGCGCCTTCCTTGGCGATCCGCTTGATGCTGGAACCGGTGATTTCCACGCGCTGGATAGGCTGCGCGGGGTCAACCACGGTCTGCGCAGCGGCCGGACCGACAACGCCGATCAAGGCGATCAGATGGGCTATTTTCTTTAACTTCAAGGGATTCTCCTAGGCGCTGAGCGCGCGATCCAGTTCGTGGGAAAGCGATGTAATTTACGTAATATCTTTGTATTACGTTTATGTGACAATTTGAGAGTAAGCGTAGCCGCTTTACCCCATCCAATGAAATAAGTAAGCCGGGTCATAACTTTTTGGAATGCAAAGCCAGGGCGCTTCGGGTAAATCGTTTGCCCGCCCTAGCGTGCGCTGGCGGCAGCCTGAACGCGTGCCGCGCCGTCGATGTCCAGATATCGCCAGTTGGTGAATTCGACGGGGTGGCGCTTGTAGTTTTTAAGCCACGGTTGGGTCAGGTCCGCCGAAATGGGATGGCTCAACGGCACCCAGGGATTGTAGGCATGGATGAGCTGATTCATCTCGCCGTAGAGCTGCCGGCGGCGCGGCGAATCGGGCAACACGCGTGCCTGTTCGTAGCGCTGGTTGTAGGCCGGTAAATTAAAACGGCTGTAATTGGCGCGGCCACTGTTGGGGCCGTAGAGCAGCTGATAAAAATTGTCGCCGTCGGGGAAATCGGCAATCCAGTTACTCTCGAACATTTGCACCTTGCCCAAGCGCGAAGCCTTGATGATTTCCGTCTTCTTGTCGGCGACGAACACCACGCGCAGGCCGATGGCATTCAGGTTCTTCCGCCACAGCTCGTCGCGCAGGCGCCCGCCAGCAGTCGCTTCGCTGTGCATGCGCAGGGTCAGCGGCGTGTTTTGCGGCGTGCGGCGGAAGCCGTCCGCATCGCGCTGGCGATAACCGTAGCGGTCGAGCAAGGCATTGGCCATGGCCGGGTCATAAGGCACAGGACTGCGGTAGGCGGGATCGTAGCCCAGCACATTGGGCGGCAGGGGCGACTGTGCCTTGATGGCAAAACCCTTTTTTAAGAGCGCGATGTCCTCGGCGCTGTTGTAGCCCAGAGAAATGGCGCGGCGCAGGGCAACCTTGTCCTTGCTGTAACCGCCCAGCACCGGGTCATCCATGTTCATCCACATATAGTAGGTCTGCATGACGGGGAAACGCGCCAGCTGGATGCCCCGCGCCGCCAGCGATGGTTTCAGTTTGCCGTCGCTGATCACCATGTCCGTCATCGATTCGGGCACCTGTTCCAGGTAATCGTATTCCCCGTTCAAGAAGCCCAGCATGCGGCCCTGGAATTCCTCCGCGATCTTGATCTCGACGCGCTCGACCAGGGGCAGGTGCTTGCCCTCCAGCGCCTGAGCGATGGCCTGGTCTTGCTTGCCGCTGGCGCCTTCGCTGTGGAACACGGCCGTCGAGGCGGGATTGGCCAGCAGGGTGATCTTGTCGCTCCGCTTCCACTCGCCCACCATGAAGGGCCCCGTGCCTACCGGGTGATTGCCCACCTGGTTCGGATAGGCCTCCACCACTTCTTTCGCCACCACGCCCGTGGCCGGTGTCGCCAGATAAAACAGGAAGTTGTTGTCGGGTGCGCTCAGGGTGATACGCAAGGTAAAACGGTCGGGCGCGGACAAGCCGGCAATCGGCGTCGTGTAGCTGAACTTGTCGTGCAGGGCCTGATCTCCCGCCAGCTTGCCCTCAAACAGGCTCAGCCACGGCGACTTGATGGCCGGATCGTAGAGGCGGGTCAGGCTGTAGACGTAGTCGGCTGCCGTCACCTCGCGCTTGCTGCCCTTGAAGGCGGGATCTGCGGTGAAATAAATCCCGGGACGTATCGTAAACGTGTAGACCAGGCCGTCGGCGCTGATGGTGGGCAAGCCCGTGGCCGTGTTGGCGCGCAATTTGACGGGGCGGGCCAGGTAGTCGTAGCGCAGCAGCGGGTCGAACAGGTTTTCGAGCAGGCTGAGCGAGGCGATGTCGGAGGCGACCGCCGGGTCCAGGCCCGTTTCGCTGGTCGACAGGAACATGTGCAGCGTCTTGGGATCGGCGGCCATGCCGAACGTGCTGGCGCTGGCGAGAACGAGGGCGGCGGTGAGGTGCTTCAGATTCATGCCACGCATGATAAGCCATGGATGGGGGGTCTGGCGCTTGCTGCCTGACCCGTTTTGGGGCCGCGGCCTGAACCCCGGTGCCAGGCAGCAAGCGCAAGACCCTGAACCCATCACTTTTCGGCATAGCTTGCCAGCATTCTTTCATCGGGTCAGCACGCACCCGGCATATACTCTCGCTGCACAATCGTGCTCATCCTCTCAGCAGAACGCGACGACATGGCTTTGAATTACATCTGGTGCGGTTTTTTCATTGTCGGCTTCATTGCCGCCCTCGCCCAATGGCTGTTCCTGGGCGACACGGAAATTTTCAAACGCATCGTCGACGGCACCTTCGATTCCGCCAAATCGGCCGTGATGGACATCGCCCTGCCCCTGGCCGGAGTCATGACTTTGTGGCTGGGCATCATGAACATCGGCGAAAAGGCGGGCGCCGTGGGCTGGCTGGCGAAAGTCATCGCGCCCTTTTTCTCGCGCATTTTTCCCGACGTGCCGAAAGACCATCCTGCCACGGGCCACATGGTGATGAATTTCTCGGCCAACCTGCTGGGCCTGGACAACGCCGCCACGCCGTTTGGTCTGAAAGCCATGGAAAGCCTGCAGACCTTGAATCCCGACAAGGACACGGCCAGCAACGCCCAAATCATGTTTCTGGTGCTGCACACCTCGGGCCTGACCCTGATTCCTTTGGCCATCATGGCCCAGCGCGCCATCCTGGGCGCCAAGGATCCCGCCGACATTTTTATTCCCTGCCTGGTGGCGACCTATGTGGCGACGCTGACAGGCATCATTGCCGTCTCCCTGCGCCAGCGGATCAATCTGCTCAACGGCGTGGTGCTGGCCTGGCTGGGCGGCATGACGGGTGCGATTGCCCTGATGATCTGGTATTTCACCCAGTACCTCAGCAAGCCGGAAATCGAACTGGTCTCGAAAGTGGTCAGCAACCTCACCCTGTTTTCGATCATCATCATTTTCATCGTCGCTGCGCTGCGCAAGGGGGTCAATGTCTATGACGCATTCATTGAAGGCGCCAAGGGCGGCATCCAGACTTCCTTGACGATCATTCCCTACCTGGTCGGCATGCTGGTGGCGATCAGCGTGTTCAGGAATTCCGGCGTGCTGGGCTATATCGTCAGCGCCCTCAACTGGGTGTTCGTCCACCTGGGCGTGAACACGGACTTTACGCCCGCCCTGCCCACCGCCCTGATGAAACCGCTGTCGGGCAGCGGCTCGAAAGCCATGATGATCGACGCCATGCGCACCTACGGCGTGGACTCGTTTGTGGGCCGCCTGTCCGCCGTGTTCCAGGGCTCGGCCGACACCACCTTTTATATCGTGGCCCTGTATTTCGGCTCGGTCGGCATCCGCAAGACCCGCTACGCCATTTCCTGCGGCCTCATCGCGGACCTGGCCGGCATCATTGCCGCCATTCTCATCAGCTATCTGTTCTTCCATTAAGGAGTGCCCATGCCCGGCCATCCCCTAGTTCGATGCATCGTCGCCGCTGCGGGCGTCGTGTTCAGCCTGAGCGCCCAGGCCCAGTTGCCGGACGTCGTCGCCAGCAAGATGGCGGCGAACAATATTCCGCCGGATGCGATCAGCGCGCTGGTGCTGCGGGGCGATGCGCCGCTGCTGTCCTGGCTGGCCGACCGCCCCATGCAGCCGGCCTCCACCATGAAATTGGTCACCACCCTGGTGGCGCTCGACACGCTTGGTCCCGTGTTCCGGGGCCGCACCGAGTTGCGTAGCACGGCGCCCGTGATCGGCTCGACCTTGCAGGGCGACCTGGTGCTGCGGGGCGGCGCCGATGCCGATTTCAGTACCGAGGTGCTGACCGGCATGTTGCAAGCCCTGCGCAACCAGGGCATCGAGCGCATCGCCGGCAATCTGGTGCTGGACCGCTCCCTGTTCAATCCGGCCCGCACCGACGTGGGCTTGCCGCCTTTCGACGAAGCGCCGGAAGCGTACTACAACGTGATTCCCGACGCCCTCCTCGTCAACAAGAACATGCTGCAGCTGGACATGCGCTCCACCGGCGGCAAGCTGCGCCTCGCCATGCAGCCGGCCCTGGACAAGGTGGTGGTCGATGCCGACATGCGCCTGGTCGATGCCGATTGCAGCAAGTGGGAAGACGGCTGGAAACTGCCCGAGGCGGTGAACGCGCCCGATGGCAAGATCAAGGTGCTGCTGCACGGCACTTTCCCTAAAAATTGCGCGCGCGGTTACAGCATCAACGTGGTCGACCGCAACGATTACCTGGACCGCCTGTTCCGCGCCACTTGGCGCCAGCTGGGCGGGCGGTTCAGCGGCGCCGTGGTGGACGGGCTGGCCCCGCTGGAATCGCGCCTGCTGGCCGAGCACGTCTCGCGCGCCCTGCCGGAAATCGTCCGCGACATCAACAAACCGTCCGACAACACCCTGGCCCGCACCGTCTTTCTCAGCCTGGGCGCGCTGGAAACGGACCCCGTGCTGGGCAGCCGTCCCGTGATGCCTGCTCCCGGCGACACCACGTTCGGCCGCGCCGACCTGGTGGTGCGCAACTGGCTGCGCCAGCATGGCATCAACGACGCCGGGCTGGTGATGGAAAACGGTTCCGGCCTGTCGCGCCTTGAACGCATCAGCCCGGCGCAACTGGGCGGCTTGTTGCAGGCGGGCTTGCGCAGCGACTGGGCGCCGGAGTTTCAGGCCAGCATGCCGATCGTGGGTGTGGATGGCACCATGCGGCGGCGTTTGAAGGACAGCGTGGCGGCGGGCCATGCGCGCATGAAGACGGGGACCTTGTCGAACGTCGTCGCCATCGCCGGCTATGTGCGCGATGCCAGCGGGCAGCTGTGCGTGGTGGCGGCGATGATCAATAGCGATCAGGTCAAGGATGGGAGAGGAAGGGCGGTGCTGGATGCGCTGGTGGATTGGGTGGCGCAGCTAAAATAAGGGGACTGGCACTTGCTGCCTGTCCCCGCCTTTTACAGTGCGTGCGTTAAGAAAACCGGGGACAGGCAGCGAGTGCCAGTCCCCATGCTAAAGAATTCGGCTAAAAGTCTCACGCACCACATTCCGATCTCCACAATCGTAATGCCACCACTCCGTGCTGATCCCGTGAAAGCCCGCCTGCGCCATGGCATCGCGCAGTAACTGGCGATTAGAAATCTGCTGCTCGGTAATCTCTCCGCGCGCCAGTAACAGCGGCTCCAGTTTCGGATGCGAGCGCTCCGTCAAATCATCGAACCCTGTCCCCATGTCCAGCTCGCGGCCCGCTGCGTCGAGGATGGTGAGATCGAGCGCCATCCCAAACGAGTGGATCGAACCCCGCTCGGGATTGGCGAGATACATCTGCAAGTCCGTGCCGGCAAGTGCATCCCATAATTGCTGCTGCACCCGCTGGGGCCGCAGGGCGTCGAGCACGAGGATGCGGTAGCCGGGCGCGCGCGCGGCCAGCCAGGCCACCACTTGTTCGAGGGCGGCGGCGGCGTCCACGTGCAGCCAGGCGCAGTCGTAGGGCGAGTACAGATCGCGCCCGACAAAATTGTTCGGGGTGGCGTAGCGCAGGTCGACGTCGATGCCGGCGATGGTGGAGAGGTGACGGAAGTGGGGACTGGCGGCGATGTCTTCGCTGGCCATCGAGTGATTCATGCAACTAACCCTGGTCGAGACAGGCGCGGGCGGCCGCGCCGATGCTGTTGGCCAGTTCGCGCGCGCCGTGGGACAGGGGCGAGTGGCTGGCCGTTAATAAAAACAGCTGGACGGGAATGGCGGGCGCCCACAGGCGGCGCTCGATCTTGTCGGCGCCCGAGGCGGCCGTGAACGGATCCACCACGGCCATGCCGGCGCCCGCTTCCACCAGGGAACGGGCGATCTGGTAGGTCTGCACGACCGTGTGGAAAACGGGAGAGATGTTCACTTCTTCGCAGGCGTTGACCACCAGCTCGCCCAGGGGATCGTTGTCGGCGTGGCCGATCAATTCACCCGTCAATTGTTCCGGCGTAAAAGGCAGGCCGCGTTCGGTGGCCGTCCAGGTGCCCGCCTTGGCAATCACCGTCATGGCGCCCTGCGCGATGGGTTCGGCAACGATGCCGGGGTGGCGGGGGTCTTGCAAGGACAAGGCCAGGTCCGCTTCGCCCAGGCGCAGGGCGTTGACGATCTCGCTCGTGTGAAAGGTCGCCAGCTCGCAGCGGGTGCTGGGAAAATCGCGCCGCCAGGCCGACATCGCGGCCGGCAGCACGGAGATGGCAATCGTCGGCGTCGCCACCAGGCGGATGGTCTCGACGGCCCGCCCCTTGAGGCTGGCCGCGAGGCGGCGGATGCCCTGCAGATCGCGGTGCAGTTTTTCCGTTTCCGCAAACAGGCGGTGGGCTTCCGGCTTGGGGTACAGCTTGCCCCGCACCCGCTCGAACAGGGGCATGCCCAGCTGCAGCTCCGCGTGCTGCAAGACTTTCGTCACGGCCGGCTGCGAGATGTGCAGCACCTGGGCGGCGCCGCTGATGGTGCCGACCTGCATGATGGCGTGGAAGACTTCAATATGTCGCAGGCGCATGGCCAGATTCCCTTCCGTGATGGACCGCGGCCGGGTCCGAAGATTCCCGCAGCATAGCGGAAAATTTTAGGGGCCGCGTCAGCTCAAGGCGCTTTGGCCGCTGGTGTGGTCAACACGTCAAGCAGGGCCGCCGTCTCCGCATCGGGCGTGCCGTCGATAAAGGCGGGACGGTATTTCATCTGGAACGAGATCAAGACGTTGCGGGTGGCCGTGTCCAGCTCTCCCGTCTGCGGCGTGGCGTAGCCGAACTGGGCCAGGCGTTTCTGGAACCAGGCGATGTCGGGCAATTGCGCCATATACGCCGGCTTCAAGGCCGTCACCCGGCCCGCGTCGGGCCATTGCACCAGACCGGCCTGGGCCAATTGAAACCAGGGAAACATGGGACCCGGATCCTGCTTGCGGCCCGGGGCGATGTCGGCGTGGGCCAGAATATTTTCAGGCGGAATGTTGTTGCGGGCCACGATGTCCTTGAGCAGCACGATCAGGGTGTCGATCTGTTTCTGCGGGAAGGGATACCAGGTGCGCACGCCGTCCGGCCCCACCGTGAAGCCGGGGTTGACGATCTCGATGCCGATCGAGCTGCTGTTTAATAGCGTGTAGTTCTTCCAGTTCGACACGCCCGCGTGGTTGGCCTGGCGGGTCTCGTCGACCAGGCGATAAATCACGGGCTCCGGCTCATCGGTCAGGAGGTAGTGGCTGCTGACCACTTGCTGGGTGAGGATCTTGATGGAGCTTGGTAAATCGCTGACCGTGTAGTGCACGATGACGAACTTGGCACGGCTGCTCTGCGACTTGGCGGACAAGGTGGTGTCGATTTTCGGGCCCATGGGCGCGGTGGCGCAGCCAGCCAGCAAGGCGATCGGCAGCAAGGCAAGCAAAGATTTCAGGAGTGAAGTTTTCATGGCTTTAGGAAGTTAGCGGCAATGCGGGCGGCCGCGTGGTGGGCGTGGCCGATCCGGTGGGTCAAATCAATCGTGTCAGGCAAGGCGGCGCGCATGGCGACCAGGATGGCGGGGTGCAAGCCGGAAGCGCGGCCGCCCAGCACGACGGGGCGGGGACCGAACCGGTCGATCAGGGCGCGGGCCAGGCGAGCCAGTTCCCCGCCGGCGCTTTTCAAAATGGCGAAGGCGGCAGGATCGGTGTCGGCAGTGGCGGCCACGGCCAGCGCCAGCTTGCCGACAGCACCACGTTCCTGGCCGTAAATGAACTGGCGGGAAAACGCCCAGTCGTCGCCGCCCACGAAGTCGAACACGGCGCGCGCCATGGGCGATTGTTGCCAGGCGCCGGGCCGTTCGTCCTCATTTCGCCAGATGGTGCGCAAGGCTTCGCGGGCGATCCAGAAGCCGCCGCCTCCATCGTCGAGCAACACGCCCCGCCCGCCCGCGCGGTGAAATGCGCGCTCGGCATCGAGGTAGGCGCCGATCGATCCCGTGCCCGCGTACACCAGATAGCCTTCGCCCGGTCTAAAACTGTCGAGATAGGCGATCTCGATGTCGTTGCACAGGGTGATGGCTGCCATGTCGATTGAAAACAATTCCGCCAGCCAGCGCTGCAGCAATTCGCCGTCGCCCCCAAAACCCGTCAGGCCCGCGCGCACCTGGCGCGGCTGGCCATGGCGCAGCACGGCCTGGCTCAGGGCCGCAAAATTGGCGCGCACGGTCTCGCGGCCAGCAGCGCTGCCCATCTGCAAGGCGGACAAACCCGGCGTCTCTCCTTCCGCGATGATGTGGCCGCTGGTGTCGGCCAGCGCCCAGCGCGTCTGCGTGCCGCCGGCATCGATGCCGAGGCCAAGCACGCCCGTAGCATCTGCGCTGCCCATCCTATTTTCCCAGCACGGCCAGCGGCGTGCTCTCGTTGCCCAGGCGGTCCACCGCGTTGACGAACACGGCCGAGGGCGCGCCCAGTTGCGGATCGTCCGTCAACAGCACGTAATCGGTGGCGACAGGCACGACAGCAAAGCGCCACTGGCTGCCGTATCGCGTCCAGATGGCGTAGCTGCTGTTGCCCGAACCGGGGGCGAGCTTCAGGCTGACGCCGGCATGCTCGCGCTTGGCCCGTACCTGGGGCGCGCCTGGCGCAGATGGCATGCTCTCGCGCAGCCAGGGCGTAGCGGGGATCAAGGCCGGGCCTGCGTAGTGGCCCTGCTTCAACTGGTCCGTGATGCCCTTGCGGTTTTCCATCAGGCTGACCATGCTGAAGTGCACGTGGCCGCCCGCGCCGGGGCGGCTGCGGGTGACGCCGATCTGCTGCACGATTTCACCGGGCGGGTAATCCTTGGTAGGCGCGCCGATGCGGCTCGTGAACAGGCCCGGCCAGATGTGGCGGTGCCGCGAGTTTTCTGCGATCCAATAGTCCAGCAGCACGTCGTAGGCTTGCGGCTTTTGCTCGATGGCCCAGTACAGCTGGGGAGACAGATAATCGAGCCAGCCGTTTTGCAGCCACAGCTCGGCATCGGCGTACAGCTTGTCGTACTGGCTGAAACCGGCGATGCCTTTCGGGCGCAGGGCCGGCTTGCCCAGGCCGAAGGGGCTGATGCCGAACAGCACCCAGGATTTTTCGCGGTGGATGCCCGTGTACAGTTGCTCGATCAGCTGGTTGACGTTCTGGCGACGCCAGGACGCCCGGTCCAGCTTGCCGCCGCCGGCCAGGTAGCGCTGCCGGCTGGGCTGGTCCGGAAAATCCACTTCGCTCTTGCCGCTGCTGCCATCCAGGGCCACCGCCTCGCCCGCCGCGCCGGTAGGCTCGATCGGGTAGGGATAAAAATAATCGTCGATGTGCACGCCGTCGATGTCGTAGCGGCGCACCACGTCCAGCACCACGTCCAGGGTCTGCTTGACGGCGGCCGGCTCGCCCGGATCCATCCACAAGGTCTTGCCGTAAGGTTTCACGACCGCCGGATTGCTACGCGAAATGTGGTTGCTGGCCGTGGCGGAGCGCGCCCCGGTCTGGCGGGCCCGGTAAGGATTGAACCAGGCGTGCAATTGCAAGCCCCGCGCGTGCGCCTGGGCCACCCAGAACGCCAGCGGGTCGTAGAAGGGCCGCGGCGGCGAGCCCTGCGCGCCCGTCAGATATTCCGACCACGGTTCGATGGCGGAAGGATAAATCGCATCGGCACTGGGCCGCACTTGCAGCACGATGGCATTCAAGTTCAAGGCCTTGGCGCGGTCGAGGATGGCGATGGCTTCGGCCTGCTGCTGGCTGGCGCTCAGATTCGATTTGCTGGGCCAGTCGATATTGGCGACGGTGGAGACCCAGACGGCACGAAATTCGCGGGGAGAGGCGGGCGGTGTGCTGCTGTCGGCGTGGACGGTGGGCATGGCGGCGGACGGCGCTGCCGGCGCGGGCGTGGTGTTGCCGGCAGGCGGCTTGACGGGGGTGGTGGTGCAACTGGCCAGCACACTGGCGACGGCCAGCGCCAGGGCGCGGCGTTTGTGATTGAACTGCACGTGAACTCCTGAACTCTTCATACCTTGACGAACCATTTACGACGGTACATCCCGTAAGCGATGGCAAACATCATCGCGTTAAACAGCAGAGCATAAAGCAAGGACGTGTTCACTGGCGCCAGTTCCAGCGCCTTGATGGGCGCATACAGCACCTTGCCGAGGGCGATCTTGGCGCCATCGGGCTGGCTCAATTTGATAAAGCCGAGCATCTTGGCGATCAGGCCGGACAGGGCGAAAATGAACAGGGCGTTCATACCGTAAATGACGAAAGGCTTGCTCCAGCGGCCGGCGATGGCGCGCACTTCCCCATTGCTGCTGCCATCGAGCAGCCAATAAAAGGCGGCAAACGCCAGCAGGGCCCAGCCGCTCATGAATAGGGTGAACGAGGGCGTCCACAGCGATTTGTTGATCGGCATGAGAATGGCGTCGAAGGTGGACCCCAGCGCCAGCAGCAGCAGGCCGATCAGCATCATCCATACGGTCTGCTCGCTTTTCGGCGTACTCGTCAGCAGCCAGCGGCCGCACAGCACGCCGATCAGCTGGCTGCCCAGGGCGGGCATGGTGCTCAGCAGCCCTTCCGGATCCCAGGTTTTCGATTGCACCCACAAATGCTTACCCAGCAAAATGCGATCGACGTAGGCGCCCAGGTCCTTGCCTGGCTCCAGCACGCCCGGTCCAAATCCGGGCACGTCCACGCACAGCATCAGGGCCGCGTAGCCCGCCAGCAGTCCCACGATCCAGAGTAAATGCTGGCGCCAGCTGCAATACACGACGATGGGCGCAGCCAGCAAGGTGCACAGGGCAATGCGCTGCAGCACGCCGGGAATGCGCACGGCAGGGAAGTTGAAATACGGGATCAGGTTCAGCAAGAAGCCGATCAGGAAGATCAGGCCGGCCCGCACGGCCAGCTTGCGCAGCAGGGTCGGCTTGTCGGCACCGGCCGCGGCCAGGCGGCCCAGCGACAGGGCCATCGACACGCCGCCGATAAACAGGAAAAAGGGAAAGATGGTGTCCGTAAAAGTCCAGCCATTCCACTTCGCATGCTCGAGCTGGGGATACAAGTTTCCCCAATCGCCGGGATTATTCACCAGCACCATGGCGGCAATGGTAAAGCCCCGGAAGGCGTCGAGGGAAGTCAGTCGCGTCATTTTTTACCGAAGTCGGGATCGATTTTTACGAGGGCCGCCATGATAAAAGCGGGAATGGTCATCAGGCAGACGTAGACAAAGAAGTGCTGGTAGCCCAGCCAGGCCTGCACCCGGCCGCTGATCATGCCCGGCACCATCATGCCCAGCGCCATCAAACCGGTGCAGATGGCGTAGTGGGCGGTCTTGTGGATACCGTCGGACACCATGATCATGTAGAGCAGCATGGCCGTGAAACCAAAGCCGTAGCCGAACTGTTCCAGCGCCAGCAGGGCGCTGATGAACTCGCGGTTGCCCGGCTGGGAGATTGCCAGGTAGACGAACACGAGGTCGGGAATGTGGGTGGCAAACACCATCAGCCACAGACAGCGTTTTAAACCAAAGCGGGCGATGACGACGCCGCCGGCCAGGCCGCCCAAGGTCAGGGCGATCACGCCGACGGTGCTGTAGGCGATGCCGATCTCGGCGGTGGACAAGCCCAGCCCGCCCGCGGCCACGGGGTCTTTCAAAAAGGGCACGGCCAGTTTCAGCAGCTGCGATTCGCCCAGCCGAAACGTCAAAATAAAGCCCAGGATCAGCCAGATGTCGCGCTTGCGGAAGAAGGCAATAAACGTGGCGGCAAATTCGCGCAGGGGATCGTGGCTTGGATCGGTGAGGGCGGGCGCGTCTTCGCCGGGCACGGGCAGCATGAAGCGGTGGTAGACGCCCAGGCCGATCAGCATGGCGGTCAGCACCGCGAACACGACCGACCAGGCAAAGGGGACATTGCCCGTGCGCTCGGCCAGTTTGCCGGCTAAATACATCAGCCCGCCCTGCCCGGCCAGCATGCCCAGGCGATAAAAGGTGCTGCGCACGCCCACGAAGGACGCCTGCTGTTGCTGGCGCAAGCCCAGCATATAGAAGCCGTCGGCGGCGATGTCATGGGTGGCGGAACTGAAAGCAATCAGCCACAGGAGCGCCAGGGTGATTTGAAAAAAGGCTGGCAGGTGCAAGGTCAGCGCCGTCGCCCCCAGCCCGCCGCCGATCAGCAATTGCAGGACGACGATCCACCAGCGCTTGGTGCGGAACATATCGACGAATGGCGACCACAGGGGCTTGATGACCCAGGGCAGGTAGAGCAAGCTGGTATAGAAGGTGATGTCGGGATTCGACACCCCCAGGTCCTTGTACATGGCGACCGACAGCGTCATCACCACGACGTAGGGCAGGGCCTGGCCGAAATACAGGGAGGGCACCCACAGCCATGGATGTCGAGCTTGCTTGCTTTGCATACGCCCTTTGCGAAATTTCAGGAAAAAAACACCGGCACCGTATCACATCGCAAGGCCGGTGCTGTTCTCAGCCCAACGCTTGCCGTACGCTGCCGTGCGAAGCATCCAGCAAGGCCAGCGCTTCTGCCACGCCGATGTTTTTCTTCAGGGCCACGATGGCCGTCTTGACGTGAAACTGGCACTGTTCCAGCACAGCCCGGGCCGCGGCCTCGTCGGCGCCGGTGGCGACCATGGTGAGATTGACAGCTCGCTTGATCAGCTTGGCATTGGTCGGTTTCAAATCGACCATCAGGTTGCCGTACACCTTGTTCAGCCGCACCATCAGCGCGCTCGAAAAGGTGTTGAGGGCGATTTTTTGCGAAGTCCCCGCTTTCAGCCTGGTGCTGCCGGAAATGATTTCCGAGCCGGTGTCCAGGGTCACGCCGATTTCCGCTTCCAGGGCCACGGGCGCATCGACGTTGTTGGCAAAGCCGACGGTGAGGGCCCCGACCGCGCGGGCAGCGCGCAAGGCCCCCAGCACGTAGGGGGTGGCGCCGGAGGCAGCCAGCAGCAGCACGATGTCCTTGGCGGTCGGGTTGACGGCGTGGAAATCGGCCGCACCCTGCTCGACATCGTCTTCCGCCCCTTCGACAGCGACAAACATGGCTTGCTGGCCGCCGGCCAGCAGGGCCAGGGCGCGCTCCTGCGGCCAGGAAAAGGTGGGATACAGTTCAACGCTGTCGAGCACGCCCAGTCGGCCCGAGGTGCCGGCGCCCACGTAGATCAGCCGTCCGCCCGCTTCGATACGGGGCAGGGCCGCCGTCACGGCCGCACTGATGCGGGGCGCGGCCTGGCGCACGGCGCGCACGGCCGCCTGCTGGTCGTCGATCAGGGTCGTGACCAGGTCGGCAGTGGGATACTGGTCCAGGGCAGCGTGGTCAAGCGACGGGGTTTCGGTTTTGAGCATCGGGGTGGGCTGGAGCGTTGATACGACCAGTGTAATACCAACAATGCAGCAACGATGCGCTCGTCCCCATGAAAGGAAGGGTTGCGGGCATTCCGAAAGGTTATGAAACAGCCCTCAGGCCGGCGCCACCCGTCGCATTTCCGCGACAAAATCGTAATAATCGCTGCGGCAATACGAGTGGGTCAGCTCCACCGCCTGGCCCGATTCCAGATAGCCGATGCGGGTGATGAAAAGCACCGCTTGCCCTTCAGGAATGCCGAGCTGGCTGGCCAGCAGCGCCGGCGCGTTCATGGCGCGGATGTGCTGCAGGGCCCGCACCGGCAGATTGCCGCTCTGGGCCAGGGTTTCGTAGAGCGAACCGCCCACGCTCTCCGGGCGGGGCAGCACGCTGGCGGGAATCACGCTCACTTCGTAGGCCATGACGACCTCGTCGGCCAGGCGCAGGCGCTCCAGCCGCGCCACCCGGGCATGGGGCGACAGGCCTAAACTCAACTGCTCGTCGCTGGCGGCGCTGACGATGGCGCGCTTGAGCCACTGGGAGCGGGGCCGGTAGCCCCGCTGCAGCAACTGCTCCGAAAAGCTGGACAGGTTCGACAGGGGTTGCTCGATGCGGGGCGCAATGTAGTTGCCCGAGCCGCGCTTGCGCACCACCAGGCCCTGCCCCACCAGCTGGTCGATGGCTTTGCGGGCCGTCACCCGCGACACATCCAGTTGCTCCGACAGCAGGCGCTCCGACGGCAGGGCCTGGTCGACCTGGTAGCGCCCCGCCTTGACGTCGTCGATGAGCTTCCTCGCCACCTGCATGTAGAGGGGGGAATTGTCGTTGCTGTCGGCCTTGAAACCGGTGCTGGGGTGGGACATGGGGGCTTTCCATCGAAGTCTGCGTCAAGCATATCAAAAAGTTATGCGCCGCTCACTTCAATTCATTAGTGGATGGTGTCATCTCTCCGTATGCTGCATTGAAAGCTCACCACGAGTAAAGCACAAGGCGACCGAGACAATGCTCACCAAGAGGCGAACCATGCTGGCACTGGCACTACTGGGTGCATGTCCCCCATTGTTGCGGGCCGCGCCACCCGGTCCCGGCGGCGGCGCTGCGCGCGGCAAACTGGACCGGGAGACCGACGCGGCGCTGGCCGCCATCGCGGCCGACCCGGCCTGCCAGCTGGCCAGCCTGTCCGTGCTGGCGATCCGCCACGGCCAGCCCGTCTACCACGCCCAGTTCGGCATGCGCTCGTTGGAACAGCATTTGCCGGCCGATGCCAACACCCTGTACCGGATCGCCTCCATTTCAAAACTGATGACGACCCTGGGCCTGATGCGCCTGGTCGAAGCGGGCAAGCTCGACCTCGATGCCGACGTCAGCCGCTACCTCGGCTTCCAGCTGCGTAATCCCCATTTTCCCGACGCCGTCATCAGCCTGCGCCTGCTGCTGAGCCACCGCTCCTCGCTGCGCGACGACGGCGGCTATTCCTGGCCCTTGGGCACCAGCCTGGCCAGCGTGCTGGTGCCGGGCGCCAAGGGTATGTGGGCGGAAGGCGAAGCCATGCGTCCCGGCGCTTATTTCACCTACTGCAACCTGGGCTGGGGCGTGATCGGCACCGCCATGGAAGGCGCCAGCGGAGAGCGGTTCGACTTGTTGATGCGCCGCCTGCTACTCGACCCGCTCGGCATTGCGGGCGGCTATAACATTGCCGCGCTGCCCCCTGCCGTGCTGGCCAATGTCGCCACCTTGTACCGCAAGCGCACGGTCGACACGGAAATCTGGGACCCCAGCGGCCCCTGGATTGCCCAGGTCGACGAGGTCCATACCAAGCCGCCCCAGCCGCCGGCCGGCATCGACAGCTACGTGCCCGGCACCAACGCCACCCCCTTCAGCCCCACCGGCGGCCTGCGCATCGCCGCGGCCGGCATGGGCGTCATCATGCAAATGCTGATGCAGGATGGCGTGCACCATGGCAAGCGCCTGCTGCAGGCGGCCACGCTCAACACCATGTTTGCCCGCCAGTGGACCTTCGATCCCGCCGCCAACCACGGCCAGGGCAATGGCGACACCGACCGCGGCCTGTTTATGGCCTGGGGCCTTGGCAACGAACAATTTCCTGATACGCCGGGGACACGCCTGATTGAAACGGGCGGTTTTCCAGCAGTCGGCCACCTGGGCGAAGCCTACGGCCTGCGCTCGATGTTCCTTTTCGATCGCGCCAGCAAGACGGGCTTCGTGGTCTTGATGGGCGGCAGCTCGAGCGATCCGGAGGCACAGAAGGGCAAGTTCACGGCCCTGGCCCGCTTCGAGGAGCGCATTCTCGCCGCCTTGTGGGAGAGGAGCCGCCATGCCTGACCCCCGCTGCACCTGAGATCGCGGGCAAACATGAGCGGCGGTTATGGCTGTTCGCGCTAGATTCATTGGCCCGCCGCCATGCCAGACCCTAAGCTGGCCGCACTGACATACATAGACAAGCCCAACGTGAGAAGCACAGGCATGCAGGAAGCAATCGTAATCGGCGGCGGCGTGGTCGGCCTGACCTCGGCCTGGTGGCTGCTCGAAGCCGGTTTCGGCGTCACCTTGCTCGAACGCGAAGCCATCGGCCAGGCTGCCAGCTACCGCAATGGCGGCCAGCTCAGCTACCGTTACGTCTCCCCCCTGGCCGACGCCGGGGTCCCTTTCAAGGCCATCCAGTGGCTGTTCGATGAAAACGGCCCCCTGCGCTTCAAGCCGGAATTCGACCTGCGCCAGTGGAAGTGGCTGGCCAGCTTTCTGGCCAACTGCAATGCCGTCGACAACGCCCGCACCACCGCCAAATTGCTGGAGCTGGGAGAACTGTCGCGCCGCGCCATGGCGGAACTGGACGGCCTGGTCTCGCCCGACGAATTTGCCTGGCGCGACGCCGGCAAGATGGTGGTCTACCGCTCCAAAGGCGCGTTTGCCGCCGCCGTCGCCAAGCCCGACCCGGAAAGCTCGCGCCAGGTGCTCAGCCCCGAAGAATGCGTGGCGAAAGAGCCCGCGCTGGCGTCGGCCCGCTCCCTGCTCGCCGGCGGCATTTTCAACGAAGGTGAAGCGGTCGCCGATTGCTACGCCTTTTGCGAACTGCTGGCCGCCCGCCTGGCCGCCCATCCCCGCTTCCGGGGCGTGCAGCGCACCGAAGTGCGCCAGTTGATCCAGGACGGCAGCGGCGCCATCACGGGCCTGGCCACCAGCAGCGGCGTGCTGCAGGCCGACCATTACGTGCTCGCCGCCGGCATCGACAGCCGCGACCTGGCCGCCGGCGCCGGCATCTACCTGCCCCTGTATCCTTTAAAGGGCTACAGCCTGACGGCGCCCATCCGCGCCAGCGACACCGCGCCCGCCATCTCCGTCACCGATTTCGAACGCAAGGTGCTGTACGCGCGCATCGGCGACAGCCTGCGCGTTGCCGCCATGGTCGACATGGTGGGCGCCGACACCAGCATCAACCCCCGCCGCATCGCCAACCTGACCCGCCAGGTGAAGGAGACCATGCCGCTGGCGGCCGACTACAGCCGCATCGTCAGCTGGGCGGGCCTGCGCCCAGCCACCCCCACCAGCGCCCCCATCATCGGCGCCACCCCCCACCGCAACCTGTGGCTCAACGTCGGCCAGGGCCCGCTCGGTTTTACGTTTGCCTGCGGCTCCGCCAAGCTGCTGGCCGGAGAAATGTTGGGCAAAGCGCCGCCGTTTGCGCTGGATGGGCTGACGCTACGCTAATCAGAGGGGGGACTGGCACGTGCTGCCTTGCGCGGGCCGGCCTGTCCCGGTGTTTGTACACGCCGCGTCCCGACGACGGTGACAGGCGGCGAGCGCCAGTCCCCTTGCTATGCCGATTCTGGCGGATAATCTCGCCATGCCAACATTTACCTGTCCCTGCGGCGGCGCCGCCTACGCCACCTGCTGCGCCCCGTTCATCGAAGGCGTCGCCCTGCCGCCCACAGCCGAGCAGCTGATGCGCTCGCGCTATACGGCTTACACCTTGGGCAATGAAGCTTATCTGCGCGCCACCTGGCATCCGGACACCGTGCCGGCCGAACCCATCATTGATGCCGTCAGCCCGCCCACATGGCTGGGACTTGAGGTAAAATCTGCTTTACGTTTACGTCAACGTAAAGCAAACTTGCCGGAAAGCTTAGACAGCCATCCCGACCGCGATACCGTAGAATTCGTCGCCCGCTACAAGATCGGCGGGCGGGCGCACCGCCTGCATGAGCTCAGCCGCTTTGTCCGCGCGGCCGGGGCGGACGGGGTGGCGCGCTGGTTGTACCTCGACGGCAGCTTTCCCGCATAGACCGAACCGCCTCCAGAAGGACAGCAATGCCCCAACTCGACAGCAAACTGAATCCCCGCAGCGACGATTTCCGCGCCAACGCCGCCGCCATGCAGGCCGTGGTTGACGACCTGCATGCCAAGGTGGCCGCCATTGCGCAAGGGGGCGGCGCGGCCGCTTCGGCCAAGCACGTCGCCCGCGGCAAGCTGCTGCCGCGCGACCGCGTGCAGATGCTGCTCGATCCCGGCACGCCCTTTCTCGAGCTGTCGCAGATGGCTGCCTACGGCATGTACGATGACGCCGCGCCGGCCGCCGGCATCATCACCGGCATCGGCCGCGTGGCCGGCCAGGAGTGCGTGATCGTCTGTAACGACGCCACCGTCAAGGGCGGCACCTACTACCCCATGACGGTCAAAAAACACCTGCGCGCGCAGGAAATCGCCGACCAGAACCGCCTGCCCTGCA
>JACXTT010002873.1_pt1 | contig 26960 bp, 29 predicted proteins | sample 9270951 | NCBI WGS metagenome assembly JACXTT01 (sample SAMN15532306, study PRJNA645909) | rock metagenome | isolation source: weathered quartz diorite | place: Puerto Rico | collected 2017-06-21 | reverse complement strand
TCGACACCGCCATCGAGCTCGAGAAGCAGACGATGGCCCTGTACGTGAGCTTCGTGAAGGCGTTCCCGCGTCCGGCCGAGGTGCGGAACTTCTGGTTCGGCATGGCGCGCCACGAGGCGGGACACTGTGGCGCGCTGGCGCTGGTCGAGGGCATCCTCGAGTCCGACCCGCACCGGGCGGCACGGGCGCGGGTGTGGTTCGATCCGTCGACCGCGACGCGGCTGCGCTCGCTCCTCTCCGCCTACCTGCGCGAGGCGCGGGGTGGCGTCAGCCTGGAACGGGCCTTCGAGATGGCGATCGACCTGGAAGCCTCCGAGCTCGAGGACGTGGTGGTCGACATGATGCGGGTGGTGAAGAGCCCCGAGTGGCGCGAGCGCGCCATCCAGCTCCTCATCCACGACCTCGGCGATCTCTCGTACATGATCGAGCGCTACACGCCGAACGAGGCGCTGCTGGCGCGCGCCGATGCGCTGGTGGAGCGCCGGGTGGGCGGCCTCGCGCGCCGGCGCCCGACACGCCGTGCGGAGGGCGCATGAAGGCCGGTGCGGTGGTGACCGTCCCCGACTACCTGGCGGCGGTCCGCGTGATGCACGCCCTGGGCGTCCCGGAGATGGCGCGCGCGCTCCGCGTCTCGCCCTCGGTCGTGCGGCGCTGGCTCCGCGGGACGCTCGTCCCGGGATGGCGCCGCGTGAAGGCCATGACGACGCTCTGGGGCGGCGACGCGGAGCTGCTGGCGCTCGGCGCCGCGCTCCAGCGCTACTGCCGGAGCACGGGCGTTTCGGCCCAAGACGCCATCCGGATGCTCCGGACCGGGCGACGCACGGGGCCGGAGCGCCCGCGCGTCGCCCGCCAGCGCGACCGCCGTCAGCTCGTGCTCCCCATGCAACGCGGATGAGCGACGGCCCGTCACGTGGCCTCGCCGGCGACTGCATGGTCGAGAGCGCCGAGGGGCCGGTCGCCATGCGCGAGACGCCGAACAAGGGCTTCGCCGTGCTCACCCGGCTGCCCTCCGGCCAGCTCGGCTTCCGCCAGCTGATCAAGGTGGTGGAGTCCGGCCCGGTGCCGCTGGTCCGGGTCGTGTTCGACTCGGGCCAGGCGGCGGTCGTGGCGCGCGGGCACGTCTTCTATCGGCTCGGCATGGAGCCCGTCGCCGCGGAGCAGCTGCGTCCCGGCGACCAGCTGGAGACCGCCTTTCGCTATCCCGGCGACTACACGCCGCCCGATGCCACCGCGCCCGTCCGGCAGGCGATCATGGTGCGGGGCGTCGAGCCGGCAGGCGAGGGGCCGGTCTGGGCCGGCACCGTCCGTGACACGCACGCGCTCTTCCTCACCGCCGGCGTCCTCTGCGCCGAGTGACGGCGCGGCCCTCGCGCGGCTCGAGCGGCGGCTGACGCGCTGCCGGCTCTGCCCCCGTCTGGTCGCACACCGCGAGCGGGTCGGGCGCGAGAAGGTGGCGCGCTTCCGGAGCTGGACATACTGGGCGCGTCCCGTGCCGGGCTTCGGCGATCCCGCGGCGCGGCTCCTGGTCGTGGGGCTGGCGCCCGCCGCCCACGGGGGAAACCGCACCGGGCGCATGTTCACGGGCGACGAGAGCGGCAACTGGCTCTACTCGGCGCTCCACCGCGCCGGCTTCGCGAGCCAGCCGGTCTCCCGCGACCGCGACGACGGGCTCCGCCTCGCGGGCGCCTTCATCACCGCGGTCGCGCGCTGCGCCCCACCCGCCAACCGTCCCGCTCCGCGCGAGATCGCGACCTGCCGGCCCTACCTGCTCCGCGAGCTCGCGCTGCTCGTCGGCCTGCGGGTGGTGGTGGCGCTCGGGAAGATCGCCCACGACGGGTTCCTCGCCGCCGAACGGGCGCGGGGGACGGCGCTGCCTCGCCCGCTGCCACGGTTCGCGCACGGGGCGGAGCACCGCCTGCCGTCGGGGCTGGTCCTCCTCTCCTCCTACCACCCGAGCCAGCAGAACACGTTCACGGGACGGCTCACGCGACCCATGCTCGACGCGGTCTTCGCGCGCGCGCGGACGCTGGTCACGGCGTGAGGCTCACGTAGGCCTCGCAGACGATCAGCCGGCCGCCGGCCAGAACCTCGACCCGACGGCGGGCATAGAGGTGGCCCGCGTCCTCGTACGCGTCGAGCGCCGCCACCGACGCGGCGTCGACGTCCTCGAGGAGGAGGCCGTCCACGCGGCTGCCGGGGCGGGGGACGATGGTCGGGTAGCCGTGTGCGGCCTGGACGCGCGCGAACCCATCGAGCGTCGCCGGTCGGTTCGGAAGGCGCCGTCCAGTGAGCGCTTCCAGGCGCACCCGATCGAGCAGCGTGCCGTAGACGAAAAGCGCCACACCGGGCACGCCGGGAGAATAGGAGCCGGCGGCCCGGTACGGCAAGCGCTCAGGCGGCGTGCGGTCGCCGCGCGCGAGCGCTGATCGGACCGAGATGCTGATCGCGCCGGACGTTCACCTGCACGCCGCGCTGGCCGAGCCAGGCGAACTCGTCCTGCAGCCGGGCGAGGCCGGCATCGCTCAGGTCCGAGGGAACGGCGACCTCGAGCCGCGCGCCGCGCCCGGCCCGCAGCGCGTCCTCGGCGATGGTCTCCGCGGTGTACGGGGTGAGCCAGCCCGCGCGCTGGATCTCGCCGCTCGCCTCGCCGCGCGCCGAGATGATGCGGGCCCAGGCCTCGATCGGCCGCGCCGCGGCGTCGTCCTGTGCCTGGTCACGCCGGGTGAGGAGCGCCTGCACGGTGTCGCGCAGCTCCGCGTAGGTGCGAACCCGGTCCATCGCCGACTCGGCGATGACGATGCCGAACTCCGCCTCGACCGCGAGCGCCAGCTCGAGCAGATCGAGCGAGTCGGCGGCGAGATCGTCGGTGAGGGAAACGTCGGGCGTCAGTTCGTCGAGATTCACGCCGAGCTGTTCAGCGACGAGGCGTCGAACGCGCGGCTCCACGGTGTCGATCATACCCAGCCTCCCACATGCGCGCGGACGGTTGCCTGGCCCGGACGGAAATCGGTGCGAACCCGGTGTGAAGAATCGGGACGAGACCGTCTCTCGAACTGTGAGGATCACGGTCCTGGTAGCACGGATCGCGGCCGTCCGTATCCCCCAAGGGGGGGATGACGCAAAAATATTTTCACGGCCGATTCTTCGACGCGCCGCGGCGCACCGAAGTGGACGCTCGTGGGCTTCAGTGGCTCCGGGGCCGGCGGACGTCCCCGGCCCGCGCAGCTCGGGTGGGCGGAGTACCGTCCACCACTACATGCAGACGGAGGGTTCCCCGGCGCAGCTGAAGCCCGGCTCGACCTGGCAGAGGCTCGAGCAACCGTCGCCGTCGATCGTGCCGCCGTCGTCGCAGCCCTCGGTCCCCCCGATCAGCCCATCACCGCAGGTGGTCGCGCAGGCGGAGGGGGAGCCGACGCAGGAGAAGCCGTGCTCGACGTCGCAGTCCGCACTGCAACCGTCACCGTCGATCGTGCCGCCGTCGTCGCACGCCTCCCCGCACATCACCGCCCCGTCGCCGCAGACCGGCGCCACGCAGGCCGAGGGCTCACCGCAGCAGGCGTACCCGGGCTCGATGGCGCAGGTCGCGGAGCAGCCATCCCCATCGATGGTCCCCCCATCGTCGCAGCTCTCGACGGGGGCCCCGATGACGCCGTCGCCGCAGGTCGTCGTGCAGACCGAGGGCTCGCCGGTGCAGTCCCATCCATGCTCGATCGAGCAGGTCGCCGAGCAGCCGTCGCCGTTCATGATGTCGCCGTCGTCGCAGTCCTCGCTGGGCTGGACCACGCCGTCGCCACAATTGTTGCGGAGCGCGTCGAAGATCGACTGCGTGCAGGCGTCGATGACGCCCTCGATGGGGTCCCGGTCGTTGTGCGTCAGGCAGAGATTGCCGACGAACTTGGCCTCGATCTTGTCGAAGGTGGCCTTGTACTTGGCCGACACCGCGCCGGTGCAGGTGGGGACGAAGCTCAGGTCGCCGTGTGCGAGCCCCTTGGCGTAGCAGCCCGCGAGGCGTCGCTGGTGTCGGTCGCGAATCTAAGCTACTGACTTCGCTCCGCGCCCTCGTAGCTCAGGTGGATAGAGCACCGGATTCCTAATCCGGGGGTCGTGCGTTCGAATCGCGCCGAGGGCATTGGGTTTTTTCACCATGGCTTGCCCAATGGGCTTGCCCAATGCCCCTAGCCCCGCCGTCCGGCAAGCCGCGCCACCTTCTTCGCGCGCGCCGCAATCTGCTGCGCCTGCTGCCGTCGGTAGGCGTCCATCTGCTCCTGCGCGCACTGCTGCGCCGGCGCGCTGACGCGAAGATAGCGGAGCATCGTCGGGTCCCCGAGGCCCCCGAGGTCCGCGATCAGTGACAGGCGCCAGTCCCGGAGTTCACGGCCAAGCGGTGTCTCGGGTCCGGGCAGGATGAGCTCGCCGTACCTCACCAGCGCCTGCTTGGCCGCGTAGAAGCCGCTCCGCTGGTACGGCCGGCGATGATGGTTCCCGGCCGGTTTCGGAGGCCTCATGAGCGGCCCCGCATCGGGCACGCCACGGGCACGTCACGAGAAGAAGTCTCGCCGCCACGGGAGCGGCGTCCGTCGGATAGGCAATCCGGTAGGCGACGAGGCGGATTCAGCGATCGACGGGTTGAGCGGGGGAGGGCCGCCGGGCGGCAACGAGAAAAGAGACTTGACGTCGAGCAAGTGCTCAGACGAAGATCCCGCCGCCGATGTACCCAGTGCATGCGCGCAGGTGCTAGCGCCGCCGCAGGAGGGACAGCCATGAAGAGACCTGTGGTCTTCATCGTAGCGTGCACGGCGTTCGTGCTCGCGGCCGGGTCCGCGCACGCCATCTGCACGCCCGATCACCTGAGCTGCTACAAGATCAAGGACACGACCGGAACGCAGGGGGTTCAGACCAAGGACCTTACTGAGTTCCTCCAGGGCCAGACCATCTCGGTGACGGGTTGCCAGGTGCAGACCCCTCCGAAGACGGCATGTCTTCCCACCTGCAAGAGTCCAACCGGCCCTCCCTCGGGCCAGGGCCAGGCCGTTCCCCTGCTTTGCTACAAGGTCAAGTGCCCGAAGTCGCCGCCCCCGACGGTGTCGCTGGGGGATCAGTTCGGTATGCATACGATCACGTTCGGCACGGCGTCGAAGCTCCTGTGCGCGCCGACGTGTGCCGGGCCCGGTGCCCCTTGCTCCAGCGGCGCAGATTGCTGCACCGGGAACTGCGACATGAATAACATCTGCGCGTGACCTCGTAGTTCGTTCGCCGAGCTGTCGCCCTCCGGCGACGTGCACAACCCGCGCGTCTTCAGCGGTATGTTCTCGTTGCCGATCCGAAGATGAGACCCACAAAGACGGCGGTGAACGTCGGTCGCTTTCGGATGCTGTCATGGCCCGTAGCAGAGATGGCATTCGACGCGCCGGGGGGTCGGAGGCGGAGCCACCCGCGGCGGCTTGCCCATGACTTGCCCAAACCTGCCCCATCGGAGCCGTTCCAGGCGTCGCAGCCGGGCCGCCTTCCGCCCGAAAGCGCCGACTTTAAGGCGCTGACCTACGCAGCCGATTGCTCTGGACGCATTCCTAATCCGGGGGTCGTGCGTTCGAATCGCGCCGAGGGCACTGCGTTTTTCTGGGTTTCGGGTGACTATCGTCACCAGCGGCACCTAGTTTGTCCTCGTTTCCCGCTCTCTGCCGTGGGCTTCGTCCGTTGCCGCGCGAGGTAGGCTTCTTGGCGAGCGAGGGCATCTCCAGCGCAGTTTCCAGACATCGGGTCCCAGATCACCGCGGAGCGCCGTGACCTTCCCACGCCGGCCAAGGATGGCGACGTTCGAGCGCGGCGGTGGCGCGGAGCTGCCCTTTGCGGAAGCCGAGAAGGACTTCCGTGAGGAATGTCCCGCGCGGCGGAGCGAGGTGGGGGCGGTTGAGGGCTCGTGCCGCAGGTTCAGAGATAGCGGCGAACGCTCGCCAAGTACCTGCGATAGGGCTCGCCGAAGCGGTCGAGGAGGTACGCCTCCTCCGGCCGCACGGCGATGAAGTGGACCGCGGTCAGCGAAGCGGCGGAGAGCGCGACGATCCAGGCATTGTCCAACAGGAGCCCGAGCCCGATTTGCGCAAGCGTCATCGCGGCGTAGATCGGGTTCCGGCTGAAGCGGTAAGGGCCCTCGACGATGAGCGACGGTGTCGGGAGCCATGGCCTCGGGTGCTGGCCGGTAGCGCGGAAGAGCCGGAGCGTGGTTGCGAAGAGAGCGATCGCGGCTACGACGAGCAATGCGCCGGTAGCGAGTGTGATCGACCGGGGAAGCGGGAAACGGAGCGGCAGGATCACGGCGTGAACGAAGACCCCCACCAGCAGAAAGCCGAGGAAGACGAAGGGCGGGGGAAACCGGACGCGCGCCCCACCTTGTCGGCTCTGCACAGGCGAGCTCATCGCGTCCGCAGGGTATCACTTGGGACGCTAGATTGAAGTCGGTTCCGTCGTCACCTGTCGTCACCAGACGATGGCCTCTGCCCCCATCTTTGGCGGGTCCCACCGGCCGGAAAGCGAGGCTATATGCGGCTGGCGCCGGTATGGTGGGCCACCGGCCGACATTCCTATTCCGGGGGTCAGGTCAGTCAGATGGTCAGTGACCGTTCCATCGCCATGTCAACGAATCGTGGAGCGTCGCATGTCGCTCCGGTACCGCTGGCCACGTGCGCGAGCTTCGCCCACGTTTCGGTGTACTTCACGAGAGATTGCGGCGGCAGCACGTCCGCAACCCCCTCAATGCTCTGCCGCCGGTCTGCAACCGGATCGGTGCTATGACTGCCCGTGACTACGGCCCAGGTCGCACAACTGTCAACAGAGAAATGTATCGACCAGTAGCCTGGCACCTTCTCCTCGGCCGAGAACCGGCGGCGGCTCCGCCGTTGAATCTCCCGCACGACCTACTCCGGACTCGCTCCCTTGCCCATCGGATGCCTCCTGCCGGTTGGGCCGGGAGTGTCTCTTAGCTCAGCCCCCTACGTGGTCCACAATCCTTCGACCCCGCACACTCGCCGCCTCTTCGTGCGCCGCTACTTTCCTACCAGCATCCTATCGGTCGTCGTTGCTGCGAAGCCTTCGAGGCTCACGCGCCCCAGGCCGCCGCCCCCTATTGGCACGCGAACTTTTCGATACGCGTGTTGCCGTTGTCGGAGACGAACACGTTACCGCTCGCGTCGACGGCGATGCCCTCGGGACCGTTGAACTGCCCCGGCCCGGAGCCCGAGCCGCCCCATGCAGTCACGAAGACACCGTCATTCGTGAACTTCTGGACGTTGTTGTTGGAATCGTCGGCGACGTAGACGTTCCCGCTCGAATCCACGGCGATGGCGGAGGCGGACTGGAACTGGCCAGGCCCGCTGCCGCGGCTGCCCCAGCTCGTCACGAAGTTACCCGAGTTGTCGAACTTCTGTACGAAGGGGTCCGGATAGCCGGCGACGAAGACGTTCCCGCTGCCATCCACTGCGACGTCGACCGGACGCGAGGTGCCCCACTTGCCGAGGAACGTGCCGCTGTTGTCGAACTTCTGGATCCGGTCCCTGCCGTTGTCGGCGACGAAAACGTTGCCGCTCGCGTCCACTCCGATGCCGAACGGACCGCTGAACTGACCGTCCCCGCTCCCGGAGCTGCCCCACTGCGTGACGAAGCTGCCGGTATTGTCGAACTTGATGACCAGGTTGTTGACGACGTCGGAGACGAAGACGTTCCCGCTGCCGTCCACCGCGATGCCCGTGGCCCGGCCCACCATGTTTGTGCCGAACTTCGCGAGAAAACCGCCGCCATTGTCGAACTCGTCGATGCGGTTGTTCCCCCTGTCTACGACATAGACATTTCCGGCGGCGTCAACGGCGGTGTCCGCAATGTTGTCGAACTGCCCGTCCGCGGTGCCGTCGGTGCCCCACTGTGTCACGAGCGTATAGCAGGAGGGGATCGTCGTGCTCGTGGTGCTGGTGCTGGTCGTCGTCGTGGTGGTCGAGGTGGTCGTGAGCGTGGTGGTCGTCGTCGTGCTCGTCGCGGGGCAGACGTTGGTCACCATGCCGCCGCCGTCGGTGGTAACCGCCGGCTGGACGCACTTGCTCTCGACGAGGTTCTGGGGCGCCCCACCGTCCGGGCAGGAGCCGGCCTTCGTTATCGCAGCGGAGAACTTTCCGGTGGCCTTCGGGATGCATACCGTGGTGTCAACCGGCGATCCCGTGGTGGCTGCTTTCGAGTAGCAGCCGAGTTCCCCCTGTGCGAGTTTGCCTGCAGCCTTCCGCTTCGACGCCTCGCACTTGCTCGGGAAGGTGTCCATCGTTGCGCTCGCGACGGCGCCCTCGCAGTTGTCCGCCATGTCCTCGCAGGTCATCTCGTCGCCGGCGCACGTCCCTGCCTTGCCGAAGGTCGTCACGAACTTGCCCTTGATCTTGGTCTCGCACGGGGCGAGACTCGACGAGCTACCAGTCGCCGCGATCTTGGACTGGCAGGAGAGTAAGCCGGACTCCTTCTTGCCTACCGCCTTCAGCTTCGCGCCAATACACTTGTCAGCGCGGGCGGGGGCGGCAGCGACGCCGAAGAGGACGAGGGCACCGACGACGGCGGCCATGATCGGCCTGAGAGACGACATGCGACCCCCCTTGCCGCCCGTCCCCCCGGTCGGGTCGGTTCACATTGTGACTGGCGGTTGGCTACCGCATTGGCCGGGAAATCGTCAACTGAAAAAAGAGAAACCTAGAGTACCTGGGGAACTGATCGGAGGTCAGAGGGATACTGAGGAGACGAAAGGCCTTCGCGCCAGCGCCGCCGGCCATTCCCGCGGATGCAAGCGTGACCGCGTTCCCCGCGGGCATCATGCTCAACTATCTCGCCCGGCGCGTCGACCCGGTCCCGTACATCGAGTTCAGCGCTCCCGGCCTCGCGATGTTCGGCGAGAAGCGCGTGCTGACGGCTCTGGAGGCGCATCCCCCGGACTACGTCGTGCTCGTGTTCTACAACCCCCACGAGGTCGGATTCCTCGGGCGGGACTACACCATGGAGCTGTACCCGTGGCTCCGCGACCACTACCGCCCGGTCCGGCTGTTCGGCGCGCCGCCGCTGCTGGACCAGGGCTTCGGTATCGCGCTCGCGGAGAGAGTGGACGTGCGGGACGTTCACTAGCTCCAAGGCGGAGACATTCAGCCTCACGGACAGCGAAGCCCCGTCTCCCGGCTCCCTGACGTGGACTTCGTGCGCTGCAGCGCGAGGTAGGCTGGAATCTAGCAGGCGGCTGAGGTATGAGGCTGCGCAAAAGGAGGCGGGATGCGTACACGCGTGATCAGGGCAGTGGCACTGACGGGAGTTGCGGCCACCTTCATGCTCACGGGATGTGAGCCGATGCGGCGGGACCCGCACTGCAAGTGGGCCATTCCGGTCATCGGGGCGGCATTGGGTGGCGCTGGGACCGGCCTCGGCGTCTCCCAGGGCTCCGATCACGCCGGCGCGGGCGGGACCGCTGGGGCGGCAGTGGGTGGGACGGTCGCCGGGGCGCTCCTTGGCGCTCTCGTCGCGCACTACGTCTGTGAGGAGGCGCCACCGCCACCTCTGGCCCCGCCGCCGCCCCCTCCGCCGCCGCCCGCAGGGAAGCCGCTGGTGACGCTGCACGGCCCGCAGTTCGACTTCAACAAGGCGGTGCTCAAGCCGGCGGGAAAGAAGATGGTCGACGACGCCATCACGGTGATGAAGGGCAAGCCGGGGATGAAGGTCTCGGTCGAGGGCCACACGGATTCGATCGGCGGCGATGCCTACAACCAGAAGCTCTCCGAGCGGCGCGCGCACGCGGTGCGTGACTACATGGTCGCGAGCGGCATCGATGCGGCCCGCATCAGCGTGAAGGGCTTCGGCAAGACGAAGCCGGTCGCCAGCAACGAGACCGAGGCCGGCCGGGCCGAGAACCGGCGGGTGGAGATCATCCCGCAGTAACGCATTCCGGGCGCGCGACCAGGGTCTCCCGGTCGCGCGCCCGTTTCGTTTCCGGTGGCTCCCTGCGCGTGCTCCCCCCTGGACGGGATGGTCCGGGTATCGGGATCGGGGTACGGGGGTAGTCCCCCCGCGGACTGTGTGCGCGGCGGCCGGTCATGAAGAGGGTCTGGGTCAGCTTTGTCATCGCGGGAGTGGCGCTCGCGCTCTTCGCCTGCAGTGACGGCCCGCAGTTGAGCCCCGAGGGAAGGAGCGCGCTCCGCGTCCTGCTGCGCACGAACCGCTTCACGTGGAACGTCCTGAGCGACGGCTCGACGCCGCGCGAAGTGCTCGCGCTGCGAACGCTCATCCAGGAACCCGAGGCCGTTCCCACCCTCCGCCTGGTTCTCGAGACCGGCAAGCTTCCCGGCCAGCTCTTCGCGCTCTGCGGCCTCTACTACGCTGCGCCCGAGGTGTTCGCGCGGGAGGTCGAGCGCTACCGCGAGAGGAAGGACGAGGTGCGGGTCGAGTTCGGGAGCCCATCGCAGACGATGCCCGTCGCCCGGGTGGTCGAGAAGCCGAGCGCCGTCCGGCTGGCCCGGGGCGAATCCCTGCAGCGATGGGGCGAGGAGCACCTGAGCCAGCCCATCAGCCTCGACATCGTCGGTGGCGGCTTCCCGTCGCTCTTCTTGCGCAACGGCGTGCAGGAGGAAGACCGGCGTCCCGAGGCGGGCGTTTCGCCGGCTTCCTCGCCGCGGAAGCGTCGGCATGCCCCGCGTGATCGCAGCATGGGCATCGTCCGCGCGAGCGGTGAGGGAGCCCGCTGGCTGGGTCAGGTCGTCAGCGACGGCGCGGGCAAGCTGAAAGGCCTCCTGACCGGCAACTAGCCGCGAGGCGGGGTGTCGGCATTTCACGTTGACGGTCTGTCCCGTCCAATGTTACCGATTTCGCATGCGCAACCCCGCCCGCTCTCTCGCCATCCTCTGCTTCCTCGCTCCCTTGCTCGGTGTCTCGCCCGCGGCCGCGCAGAGCGGCACCTGCGGTAGCCTGCCGGCCTACCCGAACGACCCGGATTACGCCCCGGCCGAGCGGGGCGATACGTCGAAGACGTGGAACGACGAGCAGTGGTACCTCTACTCCTGCCTCCCGAGCGGCGCGCCGTCCGCCACCGATCCCGAGAACGCGAGCGGCATGAGCGTCGAGCGGGTCTGGAACGAGCTCGGCGACCGCGGGCGGGACGAGATCCTGGTCGCCTACATGGAGGGCGGCGTGAACTGGCGCCTGGGCGACAGCCCGGAACTCCGGCTGCGCGCGCACCTGAACACGGGCGAGCTGCCGCTCCCGGAGGACGCGGGCGGCATGACCCACGGCACCTACGATCTCAACGGCGACGGGGTCGTGAACGTGGACGACTATGCGAACGACCCGCGCGTGGCGCAGCCCTTCCTGCATCCGCAGGCGGGCGGCATCACGGTGGAGGACCTGATCGTCGCCTTCTCGGACGGCAACGACGACGACGGCAACGGCTACGTGGACGACATCTCGGGCTGGAACTTTCACCGCGACACGAACGATCCGCAGACCGACCAGAGCGTCTACGGCCACGCCAACGGCGAGTCCCGGCAGGTGGTGGGCGAGGCCGACAACGCCCTGCTCACGGCCGGCATGTGCCCCAAGTGCCGCCTGCTCACCGTGAAGGCGGGTGACGAGGCCATCGATCGGCCCGATCGCGTGGCCGAGGCGATCACGTTCGCGGTGGACTCGGGCGCGAAGGTGATCACGGGCGTCATTGCCTCGCTCGGGCTCACGCCGGAGGTTGCCTCGGCGTTCCAGTACGCCTTCGACCGCGGCGTGGTCGTTGCCTGGGCCTCCAACGACTTCGACTCCGCCGATCACACCGACGGCATGTTCTATCCGCACCTCTGGCCCGGGAACTCGATCGTCGGCGACCAGTCGACGCGCGGCCAGCAATCGCCGAGCGTGACCTCCAACCGGACCTATCGCAGCCGCTCGACGCTCACCTCGTTCGGTCCGCACGCGCTGTTCAGCGTGCCGAACAACGACGGCTCGACCTCCACCGGCACGCCGACCCAGGCCGGGGTGGCGGCCCTCGTCATCGGCGCGGGTCTGGACGCCGTCGACGCGAGCGAGATCGCGCGGCCGCTCGGCCCCGACGAGGTGAAGCAGGTCGTCCGCTCCACCGTCTCGGTGATCGACGATCCGACCCTTCCGTTCCCCGGTCTTCCGGGGGCGAGCTTCAACGTCCAGTACGGCTACGGGCGCCCGAACGTGTTCCGCGCCGTCGACGCCGTGCACCACGCCCAGATCCCGCCGACGGCCGACATCCTCCAGCCGGCATGGTACCAGGCGGTCGACCCCTCGGTCGGCCGCGCGCTCAAGATCAGCGCGGCCGTCGCGGCGCGGAGTCCCGGCCGCTACGCCTGGCGGATCGACTACGGTCTCGGCCCGCAACCCCTCGACTCGGAGTTCATCCCGCTCCACCAGGGCCACAGCCGGCGCGCGCGAACCGTGCGGGGGAAGCTGCGCTTCAAGAACGTCCCCTCGTCGTTCTGGGGCGGGGACTTCGCGGTCACCCCCGATCGCCTCTCGATCGAGCGCTACGACGTGACGGTGCGGGTCCGGGTGACCGACGCCCTGGGTCTCGTCGGCGAGGACCGGCGCGTGTTCCAGCTGCGCCACGACGCGGACGAGGTGCCCGGATTCCCCGTCAACCTGGGCAGCTCGGGAGAATCGTCCCCCACCGTCGCCGACCTCGAGGGCAGCGGCACGCTCGACATCGTGGTGGGAACCGCCAGCGGCGCGCTGCACGTGCTCCGCGCGAATGGCAAGGAGGCGCCGGGCTTCCCGGTCTTCACCGGCCCCGCGCCCGGCATGGACACGTCCTCGGACGTCAACTATCTCGCCGTCCCGCGCTGGCGCGACAACCCGGACGCCCGGCCGCGTGACGGGATCGCGGCGCCGACCGCGGTGGGCGACATCGACGGGGACGGCAAGCTCGACATCGTCGCCACCACGATGAGCGGCCGGGTGTACGCCTGGAAGCGGGATGGAACCCTGCTGCCCGGGTTCCCGGTCGAGACCGACCGCGCGTTCACCCACCAGGCGGTTCCCGTTCCCGATACCCCGTACCACCGGAACCGCTCGACGGGCGCGCTCGCGGCGCCGGTCCTGGTCGACCTCGACGGCGACGGGAAGCTCGACGTCGTGCAGGCGGCGTGGGACGGCCACGTCTACGCCTGGCACGGTAACGGTACCCTCGTTAGCGGATGGCCGGTCGATACCGACTACCCGGCGCTCCGTCCCTCGGGCCAGACCTACGCGCGCGACGACAAGGTCGTCGCCACGCCGGCGGTCGCGGACATCGACGGCGACGGCACGCCGGATATCGTCGTCTCGTTGCAGGACACGTCGTGGCCGAGCAACTCGTCGCCGTCGACGGGGCCGATCAGCGCCTACCTGCTCGCCTTCTACGGGCAGGGGACGGCGCGCCCGAACGGCGGCCTGGTGACGGGCTTCCCGGTCTCGCTCCAGGGCCTCGTGCAGGGCTACGGCACCGCGCAGGACTTCATCACCGAGGGCCTCACCTCACCGGTCGTCTACGACCTGCCGACCGGGCCGGTCGCCGTCGTGGCGGTGAACCTCTTCGGCCAGTACTACGTCGACCTCCGCACCCGGGCGACGCACGTGTTCTCCAACGCCGCGCTGCCGGCGGCCGGGCCCATGGTCCCGTTCACGAGCTCGCCGTCCGCGGGCGACCTGCTCGGCTCCGGGCTCCCGCAGATCGCGCAGCCGGGATCGGCGGCGGGCGACATCCTGACCGGCGTCGTCGAGCTGCCGGGTCGGGGTATCCAGGTGCGCTCCGGGGTCGGCGTGTGGGAGCCGTCGACCGGCCAGAGCCTCTCCCAGTACTCGCAGCCGATCCAGGGGCTTTCCTTCATCGGCGCACCCGCGCTCGCCGACGTCTCGGGCGACGGCGTCCCGGACGTGGTCCAGGGCACCGACTCCGCCGCGCTCCACGCGTGGGACGGGACCAGCGGTCAGCCCGTCGCCGGCTTTCCGAAGTGGACGGGCGGCTTCTCGGTCTTCACGCCCGCGGTCGCCGATCTCGACTGCGACGGCAAGCTCGAGGTGGTCGTGATGACGCGCGAAGGCTACCTGCACGCGTTCCGGACGGTGGGGCTCGCGTCGGCGGTCCGGCAGGCGTGGCACTGGCACCAGGACAACCGGAACAGCGGCCACTGGGGCCCGGACGCCGGCCCCGGGGAAGGCCGGTGTAGTTGAGGGAACGGACGCGCCGGGGCGAGGCCACTCGCCCCGGCGCGAAGCGGAGGCTTACTTCGACGACGCCAGCTCGTCGTCGATGATGTTCTTGAAGTTCTCGAAGGGCTGCGCGCCGGAGACCAGGCGGCCGTTGATGATGAAGCCCGGCGTCCCGCGCACGCCGACCGCGCTGCCTTCCTGCATCTCGGCGTCGACCTTGGCGGCCGTCTTCTGGTTGTCGAAGCAGTCGTCCCACTTCTTCTGGTCGATGCCGGAGTTGGCCAGGAACTCGGTGGCCTTCTGCTTCACGTTGTCCTTGTTGATCTGGGCCTGGTTCTCGAAGAAGCCCTTGTAGAGGGTCCAGAAGGCGTCGGGCTTCTGCTCCTTCGCGCACTCGGCGGCGACGGCGCCCGCCTTGGCCCAGGGATGGAAGGGCAGGGGATAGTTCTTGTAGTAGAACCTCACCTTGTCGCCGTACTCCTTCAGGACCTGGTTCTCGATCGTCGCGTAGCCGCGGCTACAGAACGGGCACTGGAAGTCGGAGTACTCGACGATGGTCACCTTGGCGTTGGCCGGGCCCTTCGACGGCTGTCCCTTCAGGTCGATCTTGCTCATCACCGCCTTGGACGGGTCGACGGTCACGTCCTCCGCGGCGGCGAAGATCACGTAACGCAGGTCGGGCGAGGCGACGAAGCCGACCTTCTGCGCCGCCGCCCCTTCGCCCAGCTCGAGCGTCCCTTCCTTGGCGCCCTTGATGCTGGTCGAGTCGTGGAGGCCGGTCACCGCGAGCTTCGCGGTGGGCGGCAGGTTGTTCTTCTTCCGGTAGTACTTGATCAGGGTCTCGCTGTTGTCTGCCGCAGCGGCGAGCCCCGCGGCGAGCACGAGCGCGCCGAGCGCGAAAATGCCTGTCCAACGCATCGAATCCTCCTCTGGTTGCCGGGTTTTGCCAGTCGCCATAAGTGCCCGTCCACGCTTGCGCGGTCAAGCGCGCGGGGGGCGTTGCCGCGGTCGCGGACCCCGGCTAGATAGGGGCACCCTCGTCACGAAGGAGGCGACATGGCGATCAAAGTTGGTGACACGCTCCCGCTCGATCTGAAGCTCAAGGAGATGCGAGAGGGCGCGCCGAAAGACGTGACTCTGGGCGAATTATTCAAGGGGAGGAAGGTCGTTCTCTTCGCCGTGCCGGGGGCCTTCACGCCCACGTGCTCGATGAAGCACCTCCCGGGCTTCGTGACCGACGCGGAGAAGATTCGCGCCAGGGGCGTCGACGACATCGTCTGCGTGTCGGTGAACGACGCCTTCGTGATGGACGCCTGGGGCAAGTCCTCCGGCGCCGCCGGCAAGGTCCGCATGCTGGCCGATGGGAACGGCGAGTTCACGCGTGCGATGGGCCTCGAGCTGGACGCCAGCGGCTTCGGCATGGGCAAGCGCTCGCAGCGCTACGGGATGGTGGTGAAGGACGGCAAGGTCGAGCAGCTCGCCGTCGAGCCCGGGCCGGGGCTCAACGTTTGCAGTGCCGAGTCCATGCTGTCCAAGCTGTAAAGGGGGGACCATGATGCGCTGGATCGCTCTCGCCGCGTTGGTCCTTCTTCTCGCTTCCCCCGCCGGCGCGCAGACCGCCGCCCGGAAGTTCGGGCGCGGCTTCGCCGGCATGACCACCGCGTTCCTCGAGGTCCCGGGCAACATGGTGGCCGAGACGCGCGCGCGCGGCGCCGGTGAGGGGATCCCCCTCGGCTTCGCCAAGGGCCTCGGCATGATCATTCCCCGTGTCCTGGTGGGCGTGTGGGAGGTCGTCTCCGCGCCGTTCCCGCTCCCGGCGGGCTTCGAGCCGATCCTCCAGCCCGAGTTCCCCTGGAGCTACTTCCAGGAGCGGTCGGAGCGGCCGCCCCCGCCGTCGGAGACCCCGAGACGGCGCAAACGCAAGTAGCCAAGACGGGACGGCGCCTCGCGCTCGCGGAAGCGGTGGCGCTCGTCCGCGCGCGCGACACGGTTGCCTGCGGGCTCGCGGTCGGCCAACCGGTCGGTCTCCTCGAGGCACTCGGCGAGCGGCGCGATCTGGAGGAGGTGCGCCTCTACACCGGCCTCCTGGCGCGTCCGTACGCCTTCCTCCAGAACCCGTCGGTGAAGGTGCTCTCGGGTTTTTTCGGTCCGATCGAGCGCATGGCGCGCGGCGCGGGGGCGGCCGTCGAGTACGTGCCGGCGGACTTCCACGGCCTCGAGCGGCTCGCGCTCCAGCTGAAACCACGGGTCGTCCTCGCCGCCACGACGCCGCCGGACGCCGAGGGTTTCCTGAGCTTCGGGCTGCACGCGGGCGCGACCTACCGCCCCTTCCTCGAGGCGGCGCGCGACCCCGCGCGCGTGGCGATCGCCGAGGCGAATCCGCGCATGCCGCGGATCGACGGCCTCCCGGAGCTCGGTCGAAACCGCGTCCACGTCTCCGAGATCGATGCCTGGGTCGAGAACGAGACCGACCCCGTGGCCTTGCCCGACATGCCCCCGACGCCCGAGGAGCTGGCGATCGCGGCCCACGTGAGCGCGCACGTCGAGGAGGGCACGACGCTGCAGCTCGGCATCGGCGGCGTGCCCGATGAGGTGGCGCGCCGCCTGGCGAGCGGGCCGCACGGGGACTTCGGCGTGCACACCGAGATGATCTCGGACGGCGTGATGCGGCTCCACCAGGCGGGCAAGGTGACGAACGCGCGGAAGGGACTGTACGACGGGGTCACCGTCGCCACCTTCGCGCTCGGCAGCACGGCGCTCTACCGCTGGCTCGACGGCAACCCCGTGGTGCGCATGCTGCCGGTGACGGAGGTGAACGAGCCGTTTCTCCTCCGTCGCCTCGCGCGCCTCGTCAGCATCAACGGGGCGCTGGCCGTCGACCTCGCGGGGCAGGTGGCGGCCGATCACATCGCGGGGCGGCAGCACTCGGGCGTGGGCGGGCACGAGTCGTTCGCCATGGGCGCGCAGGAGGCGCCGGGCGGGAAGAGCTTCATCTGCTTCGAGTCGACGGCGACGGTCGCCGGCAAGCGCATCTCGCGGATCGTCCCGCGCCTCCCGGACGGCGCGACCGTCACGACACCGCGGCACCACGTGCAGTGGGTGGTGACCGAGCAGGGGGCCGTCGATCTCACCGGGCTGGGCGATCTGGCCCGGGCCCGGGCCCTCGTGGGCCTCGCGCATCCGGATTTCCGCGCCGATCTGGCGGCCGCGCTCGGCTAGCCTGAACGTCTGACCGGCCTGCGCAGGTGCAAGCTTGCGCAGGGGTGCAAGGCGTGGGGGGCCGATTTCCCTTGCGCATCAAGGGGTTTCGCCGCCCGAGGTTGGCACTTCCCCTGCTGTGCGGGGTGAGCCACGAAGGGGGGCTTCAATGACGCGACGTCTGGCTTCTGCCCTGATGGTGAGCGCCCTCGGACTGGTCGTGCTGGCGACCGGCGCCGAGGCGATCAGCAGTCGGACCCGGCTCTGCATCCTGGCGGCCCGTACGGCGCGCCGGGCCTGCGTCCAGCAGTGCGGGAGCGACTTCCAGAACACCTTTGCGACCTGCTTCGGACCCGGCGCCGGTTGCGCGGCCACATGCATCAGCCAGCAGTCGCAGTGCCTCTTGGCGCCGGTCGCAGCCCGCACGGCCTGCCAGAAGGACACCGATCCGAACCCGACCGACGGGGTCCAGGAAGGCGCCTGCGCGACGCGCCTGCGGGCTGCCCTCCAGGACTGCACCGGCCCGGACGTCGCCGATCCGACGCAGTGCGCAGCCAATGCGCGACTGGCCTCGCTCCAGTGCACCCAGGACTGCCAGCTCCTCTACGCGCCGGCGGTCCAGGCCTGCAACACCGCCTTCAACGACTGCACGCAGGCCTGTGCCTCCTGTCGCAACCCGGCCGATTGTCCCACGCCCACGCCCTGATCGATCCCTCCTCCCATCGGCACCCGTCGCCCTTGGCGGCGGGTGCCCCGACCCGCTACAAACTCCCGGATGGCCGACCTCGTCATCCGGGACGCCTTTCTCTGTGACGGGACCGGCCGCGAGGGCTCGCGCGGCGACCTCGCGGTCACCGGCGATCGCATAGCCGCCGTCGGGCGGGTCGCCGAGCGCGGCACGACCGAGATCGACGGCGCCGCCCTCGCCCTGGCGCCGGGCTTCATCGACGTCCACACCCACTACGACTGCCAGCTCTTCTGGGACCCGTCCGCCAGCCCCTCCCCGTGGCACGGCGTCACCACCGTCGTCATGGGGAACTGCGGCTTCACCATCGCGCCCTGCCGCGAGCAGGACCGCGAGACGCTCATGCAGCTTCTCCTCTTCGTCGAGGGGATGCCGATCGAGACGCTGCGCGCCGGCATCGCCTGGGCCTGGGAGGACTACCCCGGCTATCTGGGCGCCCTCGAGCGCCGCGGCGTCGGCCCGAACGTCGCCTCGTTCATCGGGCACTCGGCGGTGCGCTACCGGGTCATGGGCCGGGCGGCGGTCGAGCGGGCGGCGACGCCGGAGGAGCGCGCGCAGATGGTGGCGCTGGTGCGCCAGGGGATCGCGGCAGGAGCGATCGGCTGGTCGACGTCGCTCTCGCCGACCCACTTCTTCGGCGACGGCACGCCCGCGCCGAGCCGGCTCGCCGATCCCGAGGAGCTCCTGGCCCTGGCCGGAGCGCTCGCGGACCTGGACCGCGGCGTGATCGAGGTGGCGCCGCGGACGACGATCGGTCCGCCGGCCGACAAGGCCGAGGAGCAGCGCTTCTTCGCCGAGCTGGCGCGCGCGAGCGGCAAGATCGTCTCCTGGGCGCCCCTGCTGGACAATCCCTTCGCGCCGGGAAGCGCGCAGCAGATCATCGCGGAGTCGGCCGAGTTCCAGGCGCAGGGCGCGCAGGTGGTGCCCCAGGTGGGCTGCCGGCCGCTCGAGGTGCGCTTCGACTTCACGGAGCCGGCCTTCTACCTCGAGCAGAATCCGTTCTGGCGGCCGATCATGGCCCGGCCGCGCGCCGAGCGCCGTGCCCTCTTCGCCGACGCCGGCTTCCGGGCCGAGCTGGGACGCCAGACGGGATTCGTCGCGGCGCTGGCGCAGGGATGGGACCGTCTCATGCTCCGCCTCGCCGCCGGCGCGGGCGTCCGCCGCTGGCAGGACCGGAGCGTCGCGGAGATCGCGGCGGACCAGGGCCGCCCGCCACTCGACGTGTTCTGCGACCTGGTGCTCGAGGACGACCTCGCCACGCAGTGGGGGGTCATCATCATGAACCACGACGAGCGCGGCGTGGCCGAGCTGATCCGCCATCCCGCCGGGCTCCTCGCGCTCTCCGACGCGGGCGCGCACGTCGACACGCTCTGCGACCAGGGCTTCACCACGTATCTCCTCGGCCACTGGGTGCGGGAGCTGGGCGTGCTGTCGCTCGAGGAGGCGGTGCGCCTGGTGACCACCGTGCCCGCGAAGCGCTACGGGCTTCGCGGTCGGGGCCAGCTCGCGCCCGGCTACGCCGCCGACCTGGTGCTCTTCGATCCGGCGCGCGTCGCCATGCGGCCGACGGAGATGGTGCACGATCTGCCGCGCGGAGAGCGGCGCCTCCTCCAGCGCGCCGAGGGCGTCGTCGACGTGTTCGTGAACGGCGTCGCGGTGGTCGAAGGGGGCGCGCCCGCGGACCGCCGACCCGGTCGCGTCCTCCGCGGGGGCGTCTGATGCGCACCGACGCCGAGGCGAAGGAGCAGATCCTCCAGATCACCAACGAGCTCTTCGCGATGGGGCTCCTCACGCCCACCGGCGGCAACATCAGCGCGCGCGGGGCCGATCCGGAGCTCTACTGGATCACGCCGAGCCGCCTCTACAAGGGCGGCCTCGCGGCCGACGACCTGGTCTGCATCAAGTGCGACGGCACGATCTGCGAGGGCACGAAGCAGCCGTCGGTCGAGTACCAGATGCACTGGGCCTCCTACCAGGCGCGTCCCGACGCGACCGCGGCCGTGCACACGCACGCGCCGGTCGCGACGGCCTTCGGCATCACCAACCAGACGTTCCCGCCCATCAACACCGACGCCATCTTCCTCGCCGACACGAAGATCGTGCCCTGGTACATGCCGGGCTCGAAGGAGCTGGCCGACGCCGTGGGCGAGGCCCTCAAGTCGAGCCGCGGCGCGATCCTCCAGTGCCACGGCCTGATGACGGTCGGGAAGACGATGCGCGACGCGGCGACGCGCGCCATGATGCTCGAGGAGACGGCGAAGATCGTCCTCTACTGCAAGCAGTTCGGCGGCGAGCTGACCCTGATCCCGCCGGAGTGGGTCGCGCGGCTGGCGGCGATCGCCGAGTTCGTCTAGTAGGCGCCCCCCAGCTTGGCGTGGTCCCAGCTCGAGACGCGCTGCGGCCGCACCCGGACGACCACGCGCTTCCGTGCCTGACCGCGCATCGCGTCACGGAGGCCTTCCACCGGGCCGGGGGGGTTGTACTTCGCGTGCACCCGCTCGAGGACGTCGAGCACCCGCTCCGTGCCCTCCTCGAGGGTGGCCCGGCCGCGGATGAGGAGGCCCTTCAGCGTGGGGTAGGTGCGTCCGCTCTCGATCAGGATGGCGCAGCGCGGATCGCGATGGAGATTCACGGCCTTCTGCGACTTGGCGAAGGTGGTCATCACCACCGTGCCGTCGTCGTCCGCCACGTACCACATGGCAACTGAATGCGGATAACCCTGGCGATCGGTGCTCGTCAGGATGCAGGTGTGGGACTCCGCGAGGTAGCGGCGCTGCTCGTCGGGGGTGAGGGCGATCGCCTTGCGTCGTTGCATGAAAGCTCACTTAGTACGGCGTGCGGCGGGCGGGCAACCGCGGGTGCGCATTTTTTCCCTTGACGATGCGAAGAAACCGAGGGTATCAACCCGCTGGGTCAGGGGCCTTAGCACGGAGGCGAACATGCTCAGATATCTATCCCTCGGGATCCTGCTCTGCTGGTCGCTGGCGTCCGGCACCGCGCGCGCGCAGACGCCCTTCGGCGGTGACGACACCGGATTCATCCCGCCCGATCCCGACAACTTCAAGTACGAGGCGAAGATCGGGAAGAACCTCGGCAAGTTCCAGAAGTGCGTGCTCAAGTGCCACTCGTCGCGCGCCAAGGGGAAGTTCCCGGACGACACCACCGAGGACGGCTGCGAGGGCATCTGCGAGCAGAAGTACGACCTCGCCAATTCCAAGCTGATCGCGCCCGCGGCCGCCGGCGCCTGCCTGAACACCATGGCGCTACGGAACCTCTGGGAGTCGACCCTCGACAGCTTCAACAGCCAGATCTACTGCGCCGGCACGACGGCGTTCGGCGGCGACGACACGGGCTTCATCCCGCCCGACCCGACCACCTTCAAGTGCGAGAGCAAGGTGGGCTCGAACGTGGCGAAGCTCCTCGCCTGCGAGGGCAAGTGCCACGAGAAGCGCGCCAAGGGATCGCTCGCCGACGACACCGCCGAGGACGGCTGCGAGGCGGACTGCAAGACCAAGTACAACGCCGCCAACGCGAAGCTGAGCGGCTGCCCGGGCTGCCTGAACGCGTCCAACCTGGGTGACACCATGCTCACGCAGGGCGACAGCAACAACGGCCAGGTGTACTGCGCGCAGTAGCTGAGCGCCGCTTTCCTTCCCCGCCGCCACCCGCTATGCGGAGCGGATGGGGCGGGAGATCTACAAGGGACGCATCGTCGACCTGCGCGTCGAGCGGGTGACGCTGCCGAACGGGGCGGCGGTCGACCTCGAGCTGATGCACCATCCGGGCGCGTCGGCCGTGGTCGCGGTCGACGGCGACGGACGCGTGGTGCTGATCCGCCAGTATCGCTACGCCGCCGGCGGCTACATCTGGGAGCTGCCCGCGGGCGTGCTCGACACGCCCGACGAGCTCCCCGCCGCGTGCGCCGCGAGGGAGCTGCGCGAGGAGGCGGGCGTCGAGGCGGGCGAGCTCGTTCAGTTGGGCGCCATCCTCACCACGCCGGGCTTCTGTGACGAGCGCATCCACCTCTTCCTCGCCCGCGGGCTGCGCCAGGCTGGCCACCGGCACGAGGCGGACGAGGTGATCGCCGAGGTCGCGCGCCTCCCGCTGGGCGAGGTGCTCGCGATGATCCGGCGCGGGGAGATCGTGGACGGGAAAACGATCGCGGGGCTCCACCTGGCGGCGGCCGCCCTCGCGGCAGCATGAAGGTCGGCCTCACCGGCTTCCCGGGCGCCGGCAAGACGACCGTCTTCAACGCGCTGACCGGTCTCCATGCCGACGCGGCAGGGCAGGGGCTCAACCTGGGTGTGATCAAGGTGCCCGACGCCCGCGTCGACGGCCTCGCCGCGATCTACCATCCGCGGAAGACGACCTACGCCGAGGTGACCTTCGTCGACTTCCCGCCCGCGCGCACCGCGCCCGAGCGCCGCACGGTGCTGGACGCCGCGACGGTTGCCCAGCTGCGCGACGCCGATGCGCTGGTCGAGGTGGTGCGCGGCTTCCCCGACCTGGCGGGCGCGCCCCCGGCGCCGGTCGCCGACCTGGAGAGCTTCGCCGCCGAGGTGGTGCTCGCCGACCTGGCGGTGATCGAGAAGCGCCTCGAGCGGCTCAGGAAGGAGAAAGGCCACGAGCGCGAGCGGGCACTGCTGGAACGCCTCGGGCCCGTGCTCGAGGGCGGGACGCCGCTTCGCACCGTGGGCCTCGCGCCCGAGGAGCGAGCGCTGCTGGCGGGCTTCGCCTTCCTCTCGCTCCGCCCGCTCCTCGTCGTGCTGAACGTCGCGGAGTCGGAGGCGGCCGCGCCGCTCACCGGGGACGTCGCGGCGCGCGCGCGGGCCGAGGGGGCGGAGGCGATGGCGCTCTCCGCGCGCCTCGAAGCCGAGATCGCCGAGCTGGAGGCCGCCGATCGGGACGCGTTCCTCGCCGACGTGGGCCTCGCCGAGAGCGCACGCACCCGCTTCATCCGCGCCAGCTACGCGCTCCTCCACCTGGTGAGCTTCCTCACCTCGGGCGAGGACGAGTGCCGCGCCTGGCCCATCCGCCGCGGCACGACCTCGCTCAAGGCCGCGGGCAAGATCCACAGCGACATCGAGCGCGGCTTCATCCGCGCCGAGGTGATCGCGTACGAGGAGTTCGTCCGCCTGGGGAGCGAAGCGAAGTGCCGCGAGGCGGGGAAGCTGCGATTGGAAGGGAAGGACTACGTCGTGCAGGACGGCGACATCGTCCACTTCCGATTTGCGGTCTGACTCCTAGATCATCGCCGCGGCGTACGCGCGGCCCGGTAGCTCGGCGGCCAACTCGTCCAGGCGGAACGCGGCCCGGAAGCGCCCCGCGAGCTCCGCGCGACCGCAGAGCGCCAGGAGCTCCGGGAGCTGGCCCGCCAGCCGGACGCCGAGCATCCGGTAGAGGCCGCGCATGAGCGCCCGCCCGCGCGCTCCCAGGACGCTCGCGATGAAGCCCACGTGGCCGATCTCGTCGCCCAGGATCTCGTCGTAGAGGAGCCCGATGCGTTCGGCGACGGCGGGCTCGTCCGCGAAGAGCGCCACCCCGCGGTCGCGGAGCGCGCGGAAGATGACGCAGCCGGCCATCTCGGCGCACCCGGCGAGCGGCAGCTTCCAGCGCTCGGGCGCCGCCACGATGAGGCGCACGAAGGCGCGGGTGAACGCCGCGGGCGGCCGCGGGTGGACGGGAAGGCCGAAGACGGCCACCGCGTCGGCTAGGATGCGCGTGTGGTAGTGCTCCTGAAGCGAGATGTGGAGGCGCGTCGGGTCGTCGACGGGCACCTTGCCGTAGAGCTCGGCGAGCCCGACGCCGAAGCGCTCGGCCTGGTTCGCCTTCGCCGTCGCCAGGAGCCACAGCATGGCATCGTCGACCCCGGGCTCGGGACGGCGGCGGGCCAGGTTCCGGGCGAAGGTCGCCGGATCGAACTGACGGCGAGAGCGCACCGGCTCCAGGGCGAGTCGCTCGAAGAACGCCTCCCGGCGGGAGAGGGTGTGACGGAGCAGGTCGGCCTCGCCGTCGCCGGCGAGGAGGAAGACGAGATAGCCGTCCATCACGAGGCCCGGCGCGCGAGGATCACGAGGGTCGTGAGGGCGAGGACGCCGAGCAGCAGGCTGCCCATCGCCGCGGCTCCGGCTCCGGGGATCACGCCACCGAGGGGAATGAGCGTCATGGTCACCTCCTCCATTCGCCACGCACGATAGGGACGGGGGCGGACCACCCACAATCGGCCGGAGGCTTCATTTTTCGCGGGACGTGGGCACCAGTACGCGCGTCCGGTCCGCCTGGTACGGCGGTACTACTGGCGGGCGGCGCCCGTTCGGGTCGATACTCGGCCCCCGTGCGCGACCCGATAAAAGTCTTGATCGTCGACGACCACCCGGTCTTCCGCGATGGCCTGCGGCAGTGTCTCGAGGCGCGGAAGACGATCCGCGTCCTGGCGACCGTGGGCGGGGGCGAGGAGCTGTGGAAGGCGATCCGCGCCCACGGCCGGCCGCAGATCGTGCTCATGGACGTCGAGATGCCGGGGGAGGGCGGCATCGAGCTCACCCAGGCGCTGCACGAGAAGTACCCCGACGTCCGGGTCGTCATGCTGACCGCGTTCTCGGATTCCGAGCGCGTGTTCGCGGCCCTCAAGGCCGGCGCGGTCGGCTACCTCCTGAAGAACGTCTCGCCCGACGAGGTCCGCGCCACCGTCGAGCGGGCGGCGGCCGGCGAACCCATGCTCTCGGGTGAGATCGCGGGACGGGTGCTCCGCGAGTTCGAGCGCGAGCGGGAGGAGGACCGCTACCGCGAGCAGCTGGACGCGCTCACGGCGCGCGAGGAGGAGATCCTGAAGCTCCTCGCCACCGGCGAGTCGAACCGCGAGATCGGGAAGCGCCTCTTCATCAGCGAGCAGACGGTGAAGAACCACGTCGCGAGCATCTTCCGGAAGCTCCAGGTGAACGACCGCACCAAGGCCGCGCTGCTGGCGGTGAAGCTGGGGCTCGGCGAGAAGCGCCCGTCGTGAGGCCGGGCGTCCGCACCGCCGTCCGCTCGCTCGTGATCGCCGGCGGGGCGAGCGTGGCGGTCTGGAGCCTGCTCTCGTTCCGCTACGTCGACTGGCCGATCTACTCGACGTTCGCACTCCTCTCGCTGGTGCTCTTTCGCTTCTACGTCGAGGCGATGCCGACCCTGGTCCTTCCCCTGCCGGGGCTCGCGCTGACCATCGGCTTTCTCTACCTGGGCGGTTTGCCGATCATCGCGCTCCGTCTGGCCGAGCCCATCGTGGCGTACAGCCTGCTCGCGATCCTCCCCCGTCGCTGGCGGCCCTGGCTGACGGCGCCCGTGGGCGGTGGCGGCGGGGTGGCGACCTTCTTCTGGATCCGGGAGCCGGGCCAGCTCCCCGGCGCGGCGGCGGAGTGGGGGTCGTTCAGCCTCGGGCTCGCCGTCCGCTGGACCGTCGTGTCGCACCTGGTTCCGGGGGGAGATTTCTGGATGCATCCCGGCGCCATCATCGCCGCGGAGCTCGCCGGCCAGTCGGCGTGGGGGCTGCTGGCGATGGCGCCGGTCTACTCCTACCGCCCGTTCCTGCCGCCGGCCCCCGCGCCGCGCGGATTCCGCATGGTGATGCAGGATCTCGCGCTCGTCTTCGGCCTGGCGGTCACGCCGACGGTGTTCCTCATCGTCTACGGCTACGCGGCGCACGGACTCGCCGGCGCGGCCGCGTGGTCGCTGTCCGCCTTCGGGCTCCACTTCATGCTGAAGCGGCTGACCGAGCGGCGGGTCGCGGTCGAGGAGCAGAACCGCCGCCTCGAGGCCCTCAATCGCGAGCTCGAGCACCGCGAGCGGCTCTCGGCGATCGGCAAGATGTCCTCGGTGATCTCGCATCAGATCCTGCAGCAGCTGGGCGTGATCGGCATCTACGCCGACCTCATCCAGCACGGCGATGGCGAGGGCGATCCCGCCGCCGCGGTCGCGCAGGGAAAGGCCAACGCCGCGGCCATCGAGGACGCGCTCGGCGCCGTCAACCGCGTGCTCCGGGACCTGCTCGTCTTCAGCCGCGATCTCCGGCTGAACCTCTACGACCACCGCCTCGGCGACGTGCTGGCCGAGTGCATCGAGGAGTGCAGGCCGCAGGCGGCCGCGCGCGGCGTCACGCTGCGCCTGGACTGCCCCTCCGAAGCCACCGCGCGCCTGGACAAGCTCAAGATCAAGCAGGCCATCGTGAACGTCCTGCGGAACGCCATCGAGGCCTCGCCGCCGGACGGTGAGGTGGTGGTGGGCTGCCGGCTCGAGAACGGCGCGGCGGAGATCGCGGTCGTGGACCGGGGTCCCGGCGTCCCGGCGGCCGACCGCATTGCGGTCTTCACGCCCTTCTTCACCACCAAGGAAGGCGGCTCGGGGCTCGGGCTCGCCATCGCGCGCCAGTTCGCCGAGGCGCACGGGGGCGGGCTCTCGGCCGAAGGGCGCGAGGAGGGCGGGGCGAGATTCGTCTTCCGCCTGCCGCTCAGCGCGCGGCAGTGATGCAGCGGGCGTTCACCGCGCGCCGGACGTCGAGGTCGAACTTCGCGTCGTCACCGAGCGCCGCCCGGGCGCGGTCGATGGCGTCGTCGATACGTCCCTGACGGGCCGCGTCGCACGCCGCCTCCGAACCGAACGCCGCGACCTGGCGCCAGTCGGTCAGCGGGGCGGTCGGCAGGACCTGGTAGCCGCGCGGGAAGTTCTCGTTCCGGACCTGGGGCGGCTCCATCAGCTTCCACGCCTGACGGGGCGGCCGGCAGGCCGCGAGCGCCCCGAGGAGCACCAGCGTCGAGAGCGCCGCGCGCCGCACGTCAGGCCGCGG
>JACXTT010002872.1_pt1 | contig 26961 bp, 27 predicted proteins | sample 9270951 | NCBI WGS metagenome assembly JACXTT01 (sample SAMN15532306, study PRJNA645909) | rock metagenome | isolation source: weathered quartz diorite | place: Puerto Rico | collected 2017-06-21 | reverse complement strand
TCCAATAAAGCATTTGCTTATTATACAGGCGGCAATATCAGACAAAGCTTTTGTAGCGGGCGGGTGGCCCGTGCTTTCCGAAGGAAAGCGTGGGGAACTCTTGGTTTTTTTCTTCGCCCCTCCCACCGTCAAGTTACCGCAACCAACGTGGAAGGCCGTGGACTCCCCCGCGCCGAAAGCACGATACAAACTTTCTTGTTAAGTTGCCGCTGCCCTTGCCACTGTCGCAGTCCCTTGCCGTGCGGGCCACTTTGGCGTTAGGCTTTTGCTCAAGAGAAATGCCATGAAGTTCGGCACGCTCCCCAAAGCGTCGCTTCCGCCGCTCGTCCTAGTCACCACTATGGTTCTGGCACTACTTCTGATAGTGACCTTGCTCGTGCTGCCTCCGAAAGCTGGTCCGCAAGTACTCCAACCGCCACCGCAGGTGCGCGAGCACATGCTCGTATCCACAGAATGGCTGGCGCGTCACCTAAACGATTCTTCGGTTGTCATCCTGCATGTCGCGCGCGAGCGCGCCGACTATGACGCTGAACATCTCCCTGGTGCCCGCTTCCTGGCTGTGGGCCAGATTACCGTCACGCGCGACAAGGTCTCGAATGAACTTGCCCCGGTTGAGGAGCTTAAGAAGGCGTTTGAATCCGTCGGCGTGGGAGACAGCACTCAGGTCGTTCTCTATGGCGAGCGGCAGGGCCTGTGGGCGGCACGCGCTTGGTTCACGCTCGACTACCTCGGTCACGGCGACAAGGCCGCGTTGCTGGATAGCAATATCGAGAAGTGGCGGAGTGAGAATCGCCCGTCAACGAAAGACACGCCGCCCATCGAGCCTGCCAGCTTCACTCCCCATGTGCAGCCGGGAGTGCTGGTTACCCTGCCGGTGATGCGCGATCTTTCGTGGGAGGCCCTGAACACTACTTCACCCACAGCCGTGCTCGTGGACGCACGACCTCCGGAACAGTATCGAGGCGAGGAAAGCAGCTCCGACACACCGCGTGCCGGCCACATCCCCGGCGCCGTCAACCTCTATTGGATGACTACCTTGGAAAGCAAGGAAAACCCCCGGTTGCTTCCACCGGCGGAACTACGCCGCCTCTTCCAGTCCGCCGGCGTTGCTCCCGGGCGCAAGGTGGTGAGCTATTGCCATTCAGGCGTTCAAGGTGCACACGCCTATTTCATTGCCAAATACTTGGGGTATGACGCCGCTCTCTACGACGGCTCTTTCCAGGAGTGGAGCAACGCGGCAGGAACGCAGGTCGCGACCGGGAAGTAGGCGCGAGGCTTCGGGCTACGAGACATGGGTTAAGGTCCGCTCACTATCGCCGTCGCGTGGGGAGTTGTGGGATTTGTTACTGCACCGCTTCCACCGTCAACCGCAGTCCAATCGCCTTCGTCACCGCCACTAGCGTCGAAAGCCGCGGGTTCCCGCGCGCCGAAAGCGCCCGATACAAACTCTCCCGCTCAATCCCCGCTGCCTTCGCTACCTTCGCAATTCCTTGCGCCTGCGCCAGATGACGCAACGCAATTAACAGCACTCGCGGCTCATCTTCATCCTCCAGCGCCGCCTTCAAGTACTCCACTGCAAACTCCGGATCCTTCCGTAGCCGCCGAATAACCGCTTCGTCATGCGATGTGCTCGTTTTGCGTTTCATTGGATAGTGCTTCTTTCCTTATAGTCCTTCAAATATTTCAGCGCTCGCTCAATGTCTGCGCTCTGCTTCCGTTTGTCTCCGCTGCAGAGAAGCAATACCACCGCCTTTCCAATCATTGCGTAATACACGCGGTAGCCCGGCCCCCCAGTCAATTTGCAACTCATGTAAACCGCGACCAACCGACTTGCAATCGCCAAAATTTCCCGCGGCAAGCCTGTTAATCCGCGTGGCAATCTTTGCCTGCGCCCGAGCATCCCGCAAAACTCGTCAGCCACTCGTCAAAAACGTCTCTTCCAGACCGATCGACGTAGTGCCGAATCTCGATTTCATCTGCCATTGTAACTTATAAATTACAAAATGAGAACTTGTTTCTTCCGTGCCGCAAACCCCTGCAGCTTCGAGGCTTATTCTATCATTCAAATTAAGTAATCTTATTGACAAAGTAAATGTTATGTGCTACCATCTGTCGTGTTTTCTTCGACGCTTTTTCTTGGCCTCGCGGCGAACACCCACCTTCTCGTTCCCCTGAAAAATTCCTGTAACTCCTCTGGAATGAACACTTATGAAAAACGCGTCCGTAAGTGCCTTTAGAATGAACACTTCCAAAACAAAGGACTTAAAGTCCCTTTGTTTTCAACACTTACAAAAAAGAGGGGGGAGGGGGGTGATTATGGTTAACTACGCATCCTATGAGGGTGCGTGTCCTGAGGAGGGCAGTGCAGAAGAACCCTTTCGCGAGCGAACTATGAAGTGGCTTGAGTCGACGTTTTGAAGTACGCCATGAGGAAGAGGATGGCGAGCAGGGCGTCGCCGCAAGCAAGGCCCACGTCGAACGGCTTCACGCGGTGTTGCTGATACAAAATCGCGGCCGGAATAAAGTAGCCGAGTTTTTCGAGGATGCTGACGAGCATGAGCGGCCGGAAGCGCGCGGGGTTCGATCCAATGACGACAAACACGAACTGCCACGCCAGCGCCACTCCCGCGAAGCCGTAATAGAACAGCGGATGCGTTATAGGCGGCGGATCCTTCTTCGGTATTTCATTGAAAATAAAATACAGCGGCGTGATGACGAGAATGCCCCAGACGCCGGCAATGTAGAAAAGAATTTTGGCGAATTTCATGGCGCGAAGAATTTAACACAGAGAGGAGAAAGAAAGCTCACAGAAGGAAGCGAAGAGAGATCTCTCACTGCACAAGCCGACTGATTCATCGGAATGAATCGGAAAAGCAAAAGCGTCGGCTTGTTCCGTTCGAGATGATGGAGTGAGGGGGTGGCGCTACTTCGGGATCAGCGTGCTCTGGCTCGCGACACACTGCCAGACGCCGTTTTGTTTGATCCACGTATCGGTATAACGCGCGCGAATGACGTAGGGCTTGCCCTTGTTGGTGCCGGACTCGCGATAAATTCCGGTCACAACGGCGGCATTGCCGTAAACGCGAACAGTGAGCCCTTCATCGTAAAGATGATCGGCTTTTTGCTCGGGGTTAACGACCCACTTCATGTACTCTTTTTTGTTCATGAAGCTGCCGTCGTAATCGGTGTAAACGAGCGAATCGGCAAGCAGATTGTCCACCGCGCCGACTTCCTGCTTCATTTCCGCCTGATTCCATGCGCGCTCAAGCTGGCGCACCTGAATCTCATCAGCCGAGCTGGAGTTGGATTTATCTTGCGCGGCAGGAGCGGCGTACAGGGCGAACGCGAGGACCAGGGACAAAGCGAACACTTTCATTGGCAACCTCGGTCGAGCGTAAAGTTAGCAAAATGTTAGCAGGGATGCCCGGAAGACGAGTGCGAAGTTTGGCGTCATGTATACTTAAAGACAGGGGATTTCGCGGAATTCATGTCAGAAAAGGGAAAAGTCGCTAAGGCGAATGTAGGGGTGCGTTTGCGCCGGAGTTTGCGCTTTGTGCGGACGCGTGCGCGCGAGCTGCGCATGATCGGCAAGGCGCTGCTTTCGACGAAGCATCCCGTTCTGGTGCACATCATTCCGATGCGGCGCTGCAATCTCGATTGCGGCTATTGCAACGAGTACGACGACGTCTCGAAACCGGTTCCGCTGGAGGAAATGAAGCGGCGGCTGAATATCCTTGCGGATATGGGAACGTCCATCATCACCATCAGCGGCGGCGAACCGCTTATGCATCCCGAACTCGAAGAAGTCATCCGACACATTCGCAAACGCGGCATGATTGCGGGAATGATCACCAACGGATTTTTGCTGAGCAAAGAGCGGATCAAGAGTCTGAACGAAGCGGGCCTCGAGCACTTGCAAATTTCGATCGATAACGTCACGCCAGATGAAGTTTCAAAAAAAAGCTTGAAGACATTGGATTCGCGGCTGGAGTGGCTGGCGGAGCATGCAGTGTTTCAGGTGAATATCAATTCGGTGTTAGGTAGCGGCGTGAAAAATCCGGAAGATGCGCTGACGATCGCGCATCGCGCAGTGGAGCTGGGATTCACGAGCACGGTTGGAATTATCCACGATCACAACGGGCAGTTGAAGCCGCTGGCTGATCGGCAGATTGAAATTTTTGAAGAGATCATGACGCTGGGGAAGCGGTCGTTTTCACGCTTCAACGATTTTCAGCACAATGTGGCGCGCGCGAAGGAGCACACCTGGCGCTGCCGCTCCGGCTCACGGTATTTGTACGTTTGCGAAGACGGTTTGGTGCACTGGTGCTCGCAGCAGCGCGGCTATCCGGGCATTCCGCTCGCGCAGTACACACCGGAGATGCGTCAACACGAATATTTGACCGACAAATATTGCGGGCCGCGGTGCACAGTTTCCTGCGTGCAACAGGTGGCGATGCTGGACAATTGGCGCGATCCACAGACGAAAAAGCCCATGCCCATGCCGCCGCCTCCTGTTGCCAACGATTTGGTGCAAATCGGTTCCGGCCCGCAGCAGTAACAGGACTCTGTAGTTTCACTCCGCGCACAGAAATGACGCCGCGCGATTGACGGCCCGGCGTTCCTAGAAAAAAATATGTCCATGCCTGGACCCGCCATCGAGACGGAAAACCTGACCAAAGATTACCCCACCGGTTTTCTGCACATGAAAAAAAGAAGGTCGCTGGAAAACCTGACCATGCAGGTCGGGGAGGGCGAAGCGTTCGGATTTCTCGGCCCGAACGGCGCGGGAAAATCGACGACGCTAAAATTGTTGATGGGTATTATTTTTCCGACGTCGGGCAGCGCGAAAATTCTGGGGCGGCCGATCAGCGACGCGAGCATGCATCAGGAAATCGGCTACCTGCCGGAGCAGCCGTATTTTTATGATTATTTAACGGCGGCGGAATTGCTCGATTATTTTGCGCGATTTTTTGGATTCAGTGCCACGGAGCGAAAAGAACGCGTGGCGCGAATGCTGAAAAAAGTCGGATTAGAGACGGCAGGAAAAATTCAGCTGAGAAAATATTCGAAGGGAATGTTGCAACGGGTTGGACTCGCGCAGGCGATCCTGCACGATCCGAAAGTCGTGATTTTGGATGAGCCGATGTCGGGGCTCGACCCGATTGGGCGACGCGAAGTGCGCGACATTATCTTGGAATTGAAACGAGATGGGAAGACGGTGCTTTTTTCGACGCACATTTTGACGGACGCGGAAACGCTTTGCGACAAAGTGGGCGTAATCGTCGGCGGAAAATTGCAAGGGGTCGGGAAGCCAGACGACATCGTCGGCATGAAATCGCAAGGGATGGAAATTTTGTTTGAGGTTGACGGCGTCGACTCGAGGAGCGCTGCGGTGCGCGCGAAAGCGAACCAATCGGGAAGTTGTTTTGCCCTGCGTGTGCCGGAGGATTCCTTGTACGCGGCGCTGGAGGAATTGCGCGCAGCGGGGGCGAAGATTGCATCGGTTTCGCAAATCAAGCCGACGCTCGAAGAATATTTTTTGCACCTTGTGGCGAAAGATCGAGCACAGGCCGCGGCGATCGAGGTGAGCGAGAAATGACGAGGGTGAACGCAGTTGCGTGGAACACCTTTCGCGAAGCGGTGCGCGACCGCGTGCTCTACAACCTTGTTTTTTTCGCGTTGCTGATGATGGCCTCGGCGGTTTTTCTTGGACAGATTTCACTGGGGATCGAAACCGTTGTTCTGGTGGGCGTGGGATTGAGCGCGGTATCCGTAATTGGGCTGCTGATCGCGGTGTTCACGGGCGTCGGGCTCGTTTCGAAAGAGATTGACAAGCGCACGCTGTACGCGCTGCTTTCCAAACCGGTGCGGCGTTGGGAGTTTCTGGTGGGCAAGTTTGCCGGGCTCGTGCTGACGCTGGCGGTAAACACTGCGGCCATGGCGGCGGGGCTGCTTCTTTCGCTTCTCTTTGTAAAACATTCGCTGGAACGGGGAGACGCGGTACTTTTGGTGGCCGTCTATTTCATTCTTCTGAAAATTTCCATCGTGATTGCGTTAGCGCTGCTTTTTTCGTGTTTCACTTCGCAACTGCTTTCCATTTTGTTTACGGCGGGTTTGTATGTGGCCGGATTGTTCGTCACCGAGATGAGAAATCTCAGCGGCAGTCGTCTTGCGCCAGCAATGCAGACATTTTTTTCCTGGATTTCCTATGTGCTTCCGAATTTTGAGAATTTCAACGTGATGGCCGCCGCCGCGCATGGGAAAGCTGTTCCGGGCGCGCTGATTTTGCAAAACACGGCGTACGCTATCTTGTATTGTGCGATCGTGCTCGCGGCAGCCACGGTGGTTTTCTCGCGCCGCAATTTGAAATGAGCAAGTGGAAATCCATAACGATTTTGCTGCTAGTTCTACCAGCCGGATTTTGGGGAATTTGGCGGCTGCAACATTCGATTGATGGGCAACTCGCGAATATTCACGAGGAGCAGGACGAGATACTGTTGCGCTCCGGGAAGATGATGAAAGTCCTGAGCCTCGAATACGCGCCGCTGATGGCGGGCGTTTATTGGACGCGCGTTGTGCAGTATTACGGGAGCAAGAGCGAGCGGCGCGAGCAGAATCTCGACAGCTTGTGGCCACTGCTGGATCTGGCGACGACGCTCGATCCCAACCTGATGCCCGCGTATCGTTTTGGTTCGACGTTTTTGGCGGAGGCGCGGCCTGTTGGGGCAGGGCGGCCCGACCTTGCGCTTGAATTACTCGAGCGCGGTATTCGTGAGAATCCAGAACAGTGGCGGCTGTATCAGGACCTCGGAAACGTTTATTACTTTTCGCTGCACGACAATCAGAAAGCTTCGGACTCTTATCTGGAAGGCAGCAAAGTGCCTACAGCCGCTCCATGGATGAAGCTGATGGCCGCGCGAATTGCAGAAAGAGGGGATACGCGGCAGATTTCGCGGCTGCTGTGGAACGAGATTTATGAGTCCGCGCAAGATCCCACGATCAAGGAAAATGCAAAGACGCACTTGCTTTTGTTGAGGGCGGACGATGACAGAGAGCAACTGAATCTTCTGCTCGCGGATTTTGCCAAAAAGATGGGACGGCCTGCAACGAGTGTGCGCGATTTGGTGGAAGCGGGAATGTTGCGCGGGCTGCCTGCGGATCCGGAAGGCTTTGCTTATGTAATAGGAAAATCGGGCAAAGCTGAGTTCGATGCGAAGAGTCCGCTCTACAAGCTCGAGCCGCTCTATCGAAGGTTTTAGATCAGCCTTCGAGTTTAGTTTTTTTGGTGCTCGACGACGCAGAGCAGCGTCATCTGTGGATCGATTTGTAACTTCCCTGGGTCTGTAGCGCTGTTGAAGTGGAAAGACGTTTCTTCGCTGCCCGCAATGACTCGGCCCAACAGCGCGCCTCCCGCGGAATAGATGGGCACGGGCGCAACGAATCCTCGCGGCACTCTTGTTTGCAAGAGTTTTCCTTTAACGGCAAAGCCTTTTTCGGTGCGGCGCGTGGTGTACTCAACGCGATAGTGCGGCACGCCCGTGCCGCGGACCCAGTCTTCGATGAACCATTCCATGGAATGATTGCCTTCTAAATCCATCGCAGGAGTCATGACTGCTTCGAGTTCATGTTCCAGGTCGCTTGTGGATAGCGCGCGATAGCTGTATTTCGAATACAGTTTTTGCAGGAAAGCTTGAAAGCGCGCGTCCGGGTTTTTGCTTCCGGGCTGGCCTGCGGCGGAAGGCTGGCGAAGCATTTCACGAATCATGTGAATGGTCCACGCCCCTTTCGGATAGATCACAAGCTCGAATCCGTCGGGTGCCTTGGAAGATGTCAACCGATTGCCGAGGGAAAGTGCGCCGATGTCCGCGACGATCAAATCAGAATTGGGAAGCTTGGCTTCGAGCTGATTGCGGTATCGTTCGAGCCAGACGCGAAGGCGGTGGTCGGGAGTTCTCTGGCTGTCGGCATAGAGCAAAGCCATATAACTCGCCATTGCTTCGTCGATCCACTGATCGTGGTAATCCGACCACCCGACGACGTTTCCCCACCATTGGTGGGCGGCTTCATGAAAGGGGACCAGTTCGCTGAAGTGTTCCTGCCCGGTGGTAGAGAGGCCCGCTCTCTCCTGCGCCGTCGCCGGCAAAAAGGAATAGGTCGAGAGATATAGCAAGCCCGGCCAGCCCTGTCCGAAAGTTCCCGGAATTTGAGAAACGGCGAGCTGATGAAACGGGAATGGGCCAGCGAAGCCTTCGTAAAAACGAATGGAAGAATCGATCTCACGTCCCAGACGCTTTAGGGCGTCAGCGGGGCTCGCTTGGGTGGATGGCAACTGCATTTGCGCGGCAAGCCTCGACGACCTCTGCCCGGCGAGGTTGGCCGCGGTTTCCTGGTCCAAACGTTGCAGGCGTTGTTGCAGAGCCAGTTCGAGTTGGCGATTGGCGTATACCTCGACTGAATAGTGGCTGGCCGCAACCGAGGCGAATGCATATTCACCGAGATTAAAGCCTGCAACCGCAGCGGGGGCTTCCGTTTTCCAGTGGCCGACGCGAAAGTCGCCTTCTTCTTTTTCGTCCATCTTTGTTCCGGTGGCAACAAGACGCAGGCGGCGCGGCCACTTCATGGTCATCTCATAGGTTGCAAAATCCGAGGCGTCACCCCAATGCGGATACCAGCTTTCGCGGGCGCCAACAAAAAAAACTCCATTGCCGGAATCGCGGATCACGTGACCGGAATAGCGGAAGGTCAGGCGGACGTCTTCCCCTCGCTTCGGAGCCGAAGGCAGAACGACATACAGCATGTCGTTGCCTTGCGATTCGCGCTGCTGCGACGTCATGCCTTCGTTCTGGAAAAAGTCCAGCGACTGGCCACTTTCGGCCGTGACGGATTTCAACTGCAGGTTGCGCGAAAGTTGAAAGGGCAGAAATCGCTCGCCGCCGGTTTCTGCGCGGAGCTGAATGACAGCGGAGCCGGAGAGAGTTGTATCCTGCTGAATCGTCGTGTCCAGCGTGTACTTGGCGGAACGAAAAGCGATTCCGCGCGGTGCGACGCCCGGCATCCGGTAGGAAGCCCAGACGTCATAAAATGCGGGACCGGTTTGCCTGTGAGCTTGCCCGAGGAACATCGGTTCATCTCGATCCTGATCGTAAACAAAATCAAACGGGCCCGTGGCCAACCCTTCCATTCCGGCATAAAAGTAGGGACGCGGATTTTCCGTGAGTGCATCGGACAAGATCCGCACCGAATGAATGGAATTGAAGGAAGAAAGCAAGGCATCCCATCTCGTGACAAAATTCAGGTCGTCAACCGCGGAAAATCCTGCGTTCTGAAATTGGCGCTGTAATTCTGCGGCAGTGTCATCGGTGAACCGCAAATAGGCGGAGGAGACGCTCTGGTCGAGCAGCGGCGCGCCCGTGAACAACGCCAGCTGCTGCTTCTCCACGGGGTCGCGGGGCGCCACGAGGATGTGGCCTCGCCCAGAAAATACGGCCCCGGTGATGTGCCCGTCGAGAGCGGAGAAAAGGCAAATGCGGCCTTCCTCAAAACTAAGCAGCGCGTCGCCTCGGTGCAATTCGATGCGGCTGGAGGGCGGAAGCGCGTAGACCGCTGCAGGGTCTAGCTTCAAATCATTTAGCGCTGCGTACAGTTCTCGCGGCGATTTTGGGTTTTCGGCGTAAAGGAGAGAAGGATAGAAAAACAACGACAGAACGATGAGGATGGCCCGGGCCCGCATACAGGCAGTGTAGTCATTTACAGCATGGCGGGACAAGGGAGGTGGGCCACGTGCTGGCCTGCGTTCTAAAATACAAAGGATGCGGCCCCCGAAACTCACCGCGCGCCTCGCGGCGTGCCTTGGCGGATTGCTATTCCTTGCCGTTGCTGCAGCTGCGGATACGATTGTCCTCAAGAATGGGCGAAGGATTGTCGCCCTCAGCGTGACGGAGCTCGCGGACAAGATTGAATACGAGACTCCTTCCGGTACGCTCACACTTCCAAAATCGATTGTGGATCACATTGAACGAGGCGGCGCCTCCGGATCGTACGCACAAGCGGCGGCAAATCTTGCCATTACGCCTCCCTCGCTGGATTCGATGGGAATCGCAAGTGCTGGCGGCGTAGTCGAGCAGGGAGCGGTGCACGACGGCATGATTGACCGCGACTTCATCGCCAAACTGGAAGGCGATGCGCGTTCGGGGAGCCGCGCGGACAGGGAGAGCGCCGCGCTTGCGCATCACGTTGCCGCGCAATTCGAGATGACGCATGGCGACATGGACCATGCGCTGGCGGACGAACGCACCGCGCTCAACTTTGCTCCTGATCAGGCTTCCTTGCTTTTGAATGTAGCCTACCTGCATCTGAGACGCAGCGAGTTTAAGCAGTCGCTCGATTATCTGGATAGGGCGAGGCGGATTGCTCCTAACAATGCGGACGTTGCCAAACTGGCGGGATGGGCTTACTACGGGCTGAACAAGCTCGATCAGGCAGTTGACGAATGGAAACGTGCGCAGGCGCTGCGTTCCGAGCCCGAAGTTCAGGCGGCGCTGGAAAAAGCGCAGAAGGACAAGGCAGAAGAAGAGAGCTACAAGGAAAACGAAAGCCCACATTTCACTTTACGATACAACGGTTCCGCGGAACCCGCGCTTGCGCGCGAGGTGCTGCGCACGCTCGAATCGCACTACAACGAAGTCGAGTCCGAGCTGCGATTTTCTACACCCGATTCCGTTGGTGTGATCTTGTACACGAAGCAGGCGTTTGCGGACATTACAAACGCGCCGGATTGGGTGAGCGCGCTAAATGACGGCCGGATCCGCGTTCCAGTGCAGGGCCTTACCGGCATGACACCCGATTTGGCCCGCGTGCTCAAGCACGAGCTCACGCATAGCTTCGTGCAGCAAAAAACGCACGGCCGAGCCCCGACCTGGTTGCAGGAAGGAATCGCGCAGTGGATGGAAGGGAAGCGCAGCAACGTTAGCGCCGCGGCTCTTCTGCAAATCTACGATGCGAAGCAGGCGCTCTCGCTCGACCAGTTGGAAGGTTCCTGGATGCAGTTCCAGAGCAACAAAGGAAGTTATGCCTACGCCTGGTCGCTCGCAAACGTTGAAGCCATCGTGCAGACGACAGGCATGGGAGATATCGAGAGCGTGCTCGACCGCATCGCTGCCGGTGAATCGGGGGAAAGCGCGCTGCGCAATGTGATTCACAGCGATTACAACGACTTGATGCAGTCAACGGCGGAATACCTGCGAAAGAACTACGTCCACTAACTTTCCTTCGGTTTTCTTGGATGTCGTAAGCTTCAGGAAAAAGTTCGGCGATCATAAGATGACTTGAGGATCAGGAATTCGCGAGCAGTGCTGCGAGAACGGCCGCGCGTTCGTGCATCTTCTTTACGAAAATGTGTTCGTGAACCGAGTGAGCACCGTCGCCGACGGCACCGAGCCCGTCGAGCGTTGGGATATCGAGCGCTGCGGTCAGGTTTCCATCCGAGCCGCCGCCCGCAGTGGATTCGCCCAATTTAATGCCCATTTCCGCGGCTAGTTTCCTGGCGTGCATAAAGAGCGCAGCGCTGATTCTCCGCTCCATGGGAGCGCGATTGAATCCACCTTTTACTTCAAGTTTTGCGCCGCGCAGGATTGGCTTTAGGCCGCGCAGTTTTTTCTCAATCGCCTTCATGTCCGCAATTTGCAATGCGCGCAAATCGATCAACGCTCGTGCGCGTTCCGCAATTACGTTCACGCGGGTTCCGCCTTGAATTATGTCTGCGTTGACTGTGATGCCGCGCCGCGTGTCGTTCCAGCCGCGCATCTTTGCGATTTGCAACGCCAACTCGTGAACTGCATTGACGCCATCCTCCGGCGCAAGTCCGGCGTGCGAGGCTTTTCCGTGCACGATGAGTTCGACTTCACCAACTCCTTTTCGCGCTGTTTTCAAAAATCCTTTGGGCCCGAGCGAAGGTTCAAGAACGAATACCGCATCACTCCGCAAGGCTTCCGCTTCGAGCAACTTGCGAGAGGATACTGAGCCGATCTCTTCGTCCGAAGTCCAAAGGAAAACAATATGCTTTTCCACGCGAGCGTTTGTTTGTTGCAGAGCATCGAGCGCGAAGAGCGCTAAGACGATTCCCGCCTTCATATCGAAGACGCCGGGGCCGTATGCTTTTTCTCCGTTCACGCGAAACGGCATTTTTTCCAGTGTCCCCGTGGCATAAACGGTGTCGTAGTGTCCAAGGACCAGGAGCTGGCCTGTGGACTTTGCGGCTTGCGGCCTCCACTCAATGCGAATGTGATTGCCTCGCGACGTTTGCGGAATCAGGCTTACCTCGACTTGGCGTTTGCGCCACTCGGCAGCGATGATTTCTGCACAGCGGTCCGCTGCGGCTTTTTCCATACTTGGTGATTCGGCCAGGGTGAACTCGCGCAGCACTTCCAGCATGTTTGAAAGCCGCGGAATCAGGATCTTGAGTAGCTGTCGAGGGTCAACGGGGGGTTGTTTCACCCGGTCATGCTAGCAATCGCGCCCTGGTTCGGCAATGTTCCAGCCATAGTTTGCGGGTTTTGAGTGCCCAGCTTCCTCTATAATGGTAGTTTTGGCGGGGGCATCCCAGGTCGGCAGGGTTGGCCTGCGCAGCGGAGAGAAGGAATGATCTACGACGTAACGGAAATTCAGAAATATCTGCCGCATCGCTACCCGTTTCTGATGATTGATGGCGTGCTGGAGATGGAGCGGCTAAAACGGATTGTCGCCATCAAGAACGTAACGATCAACGAAGCGCACTTTCAGGGGCATTTTCCCGGCAAACCCGTGATGCCCGGCGTTTTGATCATTGAAGGGATGGCGCAGGCCGGAGGACTTTTGCTGTTGCACGAGATTCCCGACCGGGAAAACAAGCTGCTGTTTCTTGCGGCAGTGGATGGAGTGCGATTCCGGCGGCCGGTGTTGCCGGGGCATCAACTGAGAATTGAAGTGACTGTGGCCAACTGGCGCGGGGACTTTTGCAAGATCGAAGGTAAGGGATTGGTTGACGGCCAGCTTGCAGCGGAAGCAACGCTGATGTGCAAGATGATTGATCGCGATGCAGCGCCAAAAAACTCAGGAAAATGAGCAAGAGCGACATTCATCCTCAAGCCGTGGTTTCGCCGGAAGCGAAATTGGGAGCTGGCGTCACGGTAGGCCCATTTGCTGTGATTGGACCGCACGTGTCGCTTGGAGATGGTTGCGTTGTGCACGGTCATGCGGTGATCCAAGGGCCTTCGAAATTTGGTGCGAAGAATATCTTTCATCCATTTTGCATGGTTGGAGGAGATCCGCAGGACCTTACGTTTCATGGCGAGCGCACCGAGCTAATTGCTGGCGAGGAAAACACATTTCGTGAATGTGTCACGGTGAGCAGGGGAACGAAAAAGGGCGGCGGAGTTACGAAGATCGGCAACCACAATCTCTTGATGGTGTACACGCACATCGGTCACGATTCGACGATCGGGAGCCACAACATTTTTGCCAATGCGGCGACGCTTGCAGGGCATGTCACGATTGAGGACCACGTGACCGTGGGAGCGCTTTCGCCGGTGCACCAATTTTGTCGAGTGGGGCGCTACGCGTACATTGGAGCGTGCACCGTCATTACTCAGGACGTGCCGCCTTTTTCGCGCGTCGTCACGGAACGCGAAACGAAAAGCTTTGGTATCAACTCCATCGGGCTGGAGCGAAAGGGATTCAACGAAGAAAGGCGCAAGACGCTGCAACGCGCGTTCCGCGTGCTGTTGCGTTCGAAATTGAACACCTCCCAGGCGCTTGCGAAAATGCGGGACCAATTTGCGGCGTCCGCCGACGTAATCGAACTCGTTCAATTTATCGAGACCGCCGAGCGCGGCATCGTGAAGTAGATTGCGCAACGATTCCATGTCCACCGCCACTTCAACCGCTTCGGGATGGGGACTTATCGCCGGGAACGGACGATTTCCTTTTTTGGTGTTGGAAGGAGCGCGGAGTCAGGGAATTGAAATGGCTGTCATCGCGATTAAAGAAGAGGCCGCACCTGAGCTCGAAGCGCAGGCGAAACGATTGCATTGGGTCAGCCTCGGAGAACTGAGCAAAACGATTGATCTTTTGCACAAAGAAGGCGTGAAGCAAGCTGTGATGGCCGGGCAAGTAAAACACACAAAAATTTTCAGCTCGATTCGGCCGGATTGGAAATTGGCGAAGCTGCTTTTTGCGTTGCCGCGAAAAAATACGGATGCTCTTATCGGAGCGGTTGCAAAAGTTTTGGAGGACGAAGGAATCCATCTCGTGGATTCGACGCATTTTCTGAGGCCGCTTGTGCCGGATGCGGGCGTGCTCACACGGCGCGCGCCAAATGAGCATGAAGCCGCGGACATCAGCTATGGCCTCGGAGTCGCGCGGCATATTGCCGGGATGGATATCGGGCAGACCGTTGTGATTTCTGACAAAGCCTGCGTTGCGGTGGAAGCGATGGAAGGCACGGACGAAACGATCGAGCGCGCGGCGCGGCTTGCCTCGGGCAAACAGCTCGTTGTCGTCAAGGTGAGCAAACCGAAACAGGACATGCGCTTCGATGTACCCGTCGTCGGCTTGCCCACCATCCAACAAATGCGGGCCTGCGGCGCCACGGCGCTCGCCGTGGATGCAGCCCGGACCCTTTTTTTTGACCGCGAAAAACTGATCGAGTTGGCCAACCAGGCGGGAATCGCCATCGAGGCGTTTCCGGTTGTCACGGAACCAATCGGCGCTGCGAAGGGAATGAACAGGGAATGACACACGGCGCGCAAGACAAAGCTATTCGTGTGGCCGTTGTGGGCTGCGGCGAATTTGGCCGCAATCATGCGCGCGTTTACAAAGAGTTGGACGGCGCGAATCTCGTCGGCGTATTCGATGCCGATGCAGCTCGCGCCGGGAAATTTGCGGCAGAATTTGGCACGCGAACATTTGGTTCGCTCAACGAGTTGCGCGGCGCGGTGGATGCCGCCAGCGTAGCAGTTCCCACGATCGCTCACGCGGAAGTGGGCTGCCGCTTGATGGAACAGGGAATTGACGTGCTCGTTGAAAAGCCGATGGCGGCGACACTCGCGGAAGCGGATGAGCTCGTTCAGTCCGCGCGTCAAAATGGGCGAATTTTGCAGGTCGGCCATGTCGAGCGTTTTAACCCTGCCGTGCTCGCAGTTGAGCAAATTCTCAATCGCCCCCTCTTCTTTGAAGTGCATCGGCTTGGCGTTTTCTCTCCACGCAGCCTGGATGTTGACGTCATTTATGATTTGATGATCCACGATCTGGACATTCTGCTGGCGCTTGTCGGCGAGCCGGTCACGGAAGTCAAGGCGGTGGGGATTCCCGTGCTCACGGACAAAGTGGACATCGCGCACGCGCGGCTTGAGTTCGAAGGCGGCGCTGTAGCAAATGTCACGGCGAGCCGAGTTTCAACGGAACGCGTGCGCAAAGTGCGCTTTTTCCAACAGCATGAATATGTTTCGCTTGATTATGCGCGGCGAGACGCTTTGCGCGTGCGCGTCAATCGTCCCGGACCTCAGCCTGATTTCGGATTTGAAAAACTGAACGCACCCACAGTCGAGCCGCTGCGAGCGGAGCTTGAGGCGTTTCTTGATGCCGTTCGAACGCGCAAAGCTCCGAAAACGGACGGCGTTTCCGGCCGCGCTTCCCTGGAACTTGCCGTGCGCGTCATGGCAAGCATCCAGGAGCACGCCGAGCGCGTCCAATTGACGGAAAGCAGCCGCGCTCCTCGACCGGCCGCCTCGCTTCAAAAAGAAGACAAATGATTCCCCGGACCCTTGTGCCGCCGGATGCCCGGCCGGCAAAACTTATCGCAACGCCAGGGCGTTCCAGTGCGCTGGACGAACGAACCCTTGTCCCCGGCCACTATTCCGCTGGCCCGCTCGAAACAGCAACAAAAATTCCCGCAAATCTTCCGCTTGAGTCGATCGCAGCGCGCACTCTTGTCCCGCGCGACGTGAATCCGGAGGCATACCAACCGGCACAGCCTTCCGCTATTCCTGTCCAGCCGACGACTCTTGACGAACGGATAGCAGTTCCCGGAGGTTTTACTCCTCTTGAAGTTGCAACAGCGCCATTTGCTTTACCCGTGGAACTGGTCGAAGGAGATGTGTTCACCACCGGCGAGGTGCAGCTCCTCGTCAACCCAATTACGGATGGGCAAAAGGAGAAGTGGAAATTTCTTACGCGCATTGCGTCGGGCTTCGCTCACGCTTTGCTGATTGCGCTGATCATCTGGCAGCCGAAGCTGTTTCAGCGCAGACCGCCGACTGCGGAAGACCAGGAGATCGCAAGAAGGCAGTTGACGCTGCTGCTTCCGCCGGGGGCTTTTGACATTCCCGCGCCTGTACGTCCTCCGCAACCTCGCATTCACGTCAATCCAGACGTGCTGAGGAAGGTTGCGCCCCCCGCGTTGCCTGCGCCTATTCCTCAGCCGGTTCAGCCGCAACCCAAGCAGGATTTGCCAAACGCGCCCACGCCGCAGTTGAATGCATCGCAGCCTCCGCCTCAGCCTGAGCCAAAAACGGAAATCGCATCAAACATGCCTCTGAAGCTGGAAAAGCCAGACACGCCGAAACCGCAGCCGGGTTTGGTGCTCCCGAAGTTCGGAAACACGAGGCCGAGCGACGCAGCGCCTCAGCGCCAAGCGCCGGGAATTTCCGGGCCGCGGGCGACGATTCAAAATGTGCCTGTTCCGCGCTCTCTAGGCGGCGGCCACTCGGGCGAAGCAGCTGCCGGAATGAGGATGCTCACGCCGGATCAAGGCGTGGACTTCACTGTTTACCTGGCGCGTGTGCGGGCGAGCATAGAGCGCAACTGGCAAGCCGTTATGCCTGAATCGGTCAGCTTGGGCGAAAGAGGCAAGGTGGTCCTGGTATTTCGCATCATGAAAGACGGCAGCGTGCCGCAGGGCTATCCCCAGATGGTACGCACTTCGAGTAAGGAACCGCTCGATCGTGCTGCTGTCTCTTCGATTCGCGCTTCAAATCCATTTGAGCCCCTGCCGCCAGCATTCAGTGGCCCATATATCGACCTGCTTGTGACTTACCTCTACAATTTGCCTCTTGAAGCTGCGAATGAGCCGTGAAGCCTTCGCGCCAACAAGTGCTCGGCACCATTCTTCTCGCTGCGGTTGTACTTGGCATCCTGCTTTACCGCGGATGGCATATCCTGTTTCGATGAATCCCGCCGTTTCTGATTCGCCCCTAGTCGTGATTGTCGGCCCGACGGCATCAGGAAAATCCGCGCTTGGGATTTCGCTCGCGAAGAAACTTGGCGGGGAAATTGTCGCCTGCGATTCCACGCAACTCTACCGGGGCTTCGATATCGGCACGGCAAAGCCCACGATTGCGGAACGCGCTGGAGTTCCGCACCATCTCCTCGACGTGCTGAGTCCCGAGCAGTCTTCAACCGCAGGCGACTATCGCGAGCGAGCAGAGGTTGTGCTGGCCGAGTTGAAATCGCGGGGAAAACTTCCCATCTTCACAGCCGGAACAGGGCTTTACCTGCGCGCCTTGCTTGAAGGGCTTGCCGATTTGCCGCAACGCTCCGAAGAGATTCGCGAACGCCTTCGCGAAAGCGCCGCAACCCACGGTCAGGGACATCTGCATGCAACTCTGAAAAAACTCGATCCGGACGCCGCCGGAAAAATCGCTCCCGCAGACGAGCAAAAGATTATTCGTGCGATCGAAGTTTGCCTGCTGGCAAGAAAACCGCTCTCCGAAGTGCACCGCACAGAGCGCAAGACGTTGCCAGGCTGGGCTCCGATCAAAATTGGCTTGCAGCCGCCACGCGAAGCATTGATTCATCGGATTAACTCGCGCACGGACGCAATGCTTGGGAACGGCTGGCTCGAAGAAGTGCGGCAATTGCTGAACAAGGGCTACGCAGAAAATTCAAAGCCATTCGATTTCATCGGCTACCGCGAATTACGCAACGTGCTGCAAAACAAAATGCCCTTGAACGAAGCCCGCGCCGCGATTCAGCAGTCCACGCGCCAATATGCCAAGCGCCAGCTCACGTGGTTCCGGCGCGAACACGGCGTTCACTGGCTTGCCGGATTCGGAGACGATGCAAAAATTCAGCAAGCCGCCGCTGCTTATCTTGACCAAGTTCTTCCTGCTCGCGGCGCACAAACCGGAAGCGTATAATCAGGCGAATGGGGAAAGATCAACGGGCCGCTCTTCTGTTTAGGAAGACACCAGGTCCGTTCGCTCGATGAAATCCAGCCAACAAATTACCGTAACGGAACGCGCCCTGCTTGTGGGCGTCGCCTGGAAGCGCTCCCCGCGCGTTTCAGGGCAAGCTACAGGTGTACCCGAGCGCGAATCGCTTGCGGAACTTGTCGAACTGGCTCGTAGCGCCGGCGCGGAGATTGCCGGAACCGTTTTTCAATTGCGCGATACCGCCGACCCGGCCACGCTCGTCGGGCGCGGCAAACTCGAGGAGATCACGGCGGAAGCAAACGCGCGCAAGGCGCCCCTGATTATTTTTGACAGCAATCTTTCGCCTGTGCAGCAACGCAACATCGAGGCCGTCTCGGAAAGGCGCGTGATTGATCGCACGCAGCTGATTCTGGACATTTTTGCCAAGCACGCGCGCAGCCGAGAAGGCCAACTGCAAGTCGAGTTAGCGCAGCTTAATTACATGCTCCCGCGCCTTACAGGAAAGGGAACTGCGATGTCGCGGCTAGGCGGCAAAAGCGGCGGAGGCGGGGCGGGAGGCGCGGGGGGAGGAGCCGGCCGCATCGGCGTTCGCGGTCCTGGAGAAAAGAAACTGGAAACCGACCGCCGCCGCATTCGCGACCGCGTTCGAAAGATTCAAACAGACATTGAAGCAGTGCGCAAACAGCGCGCCTTGCGCCGCGAAGCTCGCAACGCCGTTCCGCTCGGCACAATCGCGCTCGTTGGGTACACAAACGCTGGAAAATCCACGCTCTTCAACGCGCTGAGCAAAGCCGAGGTACTGGTTTCCTCGCGGATGTTTGCAACGCTCGACCCAACCGTGCGTGCGATTCGTTTGCCATCTGGGCGCAGAGCTCTGTTGTCCGACACCGTCGGATTCATTCGCGATCTGCCGAAGCCGCTCATTACTGCATTCCGCGCCACTCTCGAGGAAGTACAGGAATCCGCTTTGATTCTGCATGTGAGCGACGTGTCGAATCCTCATCACGAGCAACTAGATGCGGAAGTGAAAAAAATCCTGGCCGAACTTGGCGTTGCGGACCGCCCGGTTATTCGTGTCCTGAATAAAGTTGATCGTCTCTCCGCTGAGGAAAAATTCGCCATTTCCAAATCTTGCAACGGGAACGGCAATGCCCCTGTGGCTCTGGTCTCCGGTCTGACTGGCGAGGGCTTGGATACGCTGATCCGCCAGATGGACGCATTTCTTCCTGTCGATCCCACCGTTACGCTCTCGCTTCGCCTGCCGCTGGCCGAAGGCAAGACGCTCGCCCTCGTCCATGCGCTTGGTAGAGTTCTACATTCCCAAGTGGACGATTCACATATGCAGCTTGACGCCGAAGTCCCGGCTTCTGTCGTCCAAAAGCTTCGGCTAAATAATTTCGCGGCTCGCGGAACTTCGCGCCGCACCTGAACGTATTCAGAGGTGAGGTGGAACTATGGCTGGATTCCTCTTGTGGTGCATTCTGCTGGTGCTTTGCTGGCCGTTGGCGCTCCTGGCGCTGGTCCTCTATCCTATCGTTTGGCTTCTTACGCTCCCGTTCCGCATTGTCGGCATTGCCGTCAACGGCGTGTTTCAGCTCTTGAGCGCGATCCTTCTCTTGCCTGCGCGTCTGTTGCGCGGGCCGCGCACCATATGACAGTTCGCCCTCTACGGTGCGCTCACTAGCTGGCGATCACTTGATTTTCATGTGAGCTGGAGCTGCTTTTTGCCCGAAACCTCTTTCGTTCGCCATGACCAGGCCTGTGGAAAACACTGTGGAAACTGCTGAGGCAGGAATTGCTTCAAGCAAGGGCACAACCGCGTTCCAGACTTGCCAACAACGCCAAGCAGGACAGTAAGTTGTTTATAATGAGTAGAATAGAATGTATTTATGCTTAGTAACATACTCATACGCTCTTCCCACGCTTCTCATGGCCCTGCCCCAATTTTGCACAGTTTGGCAGCACTTTCGTTACGAATCAGTATCGCTTCCCGCGCATCTTACGCGGGGGCCCGGTCAAACAAGAAGTATCCTGGTTTCCTTGCGTTACGGTCCCTCTATCTCCATTCCACGGCCGTTGACGCCCGTTACCTCTGGCGTCTATAGTGAGTCTCGGCGGCAGCTGTGACCACAGGGCGGCCCTCTGCCGTCCGCGCTCTATGAACCTTCCCAACTCGCTCACGGTGCTGAGGATTTTTTTTGTACCCCTGCTCATTGTTGTGCTTCTCACGCGCAGTCCTAACGTTGAGCTGTGGGGCTTTCCCATGCATTTCGAATTCTGGGGCGTCTTGATCCTTTTGACCGCCGCCGCAACCGATTGGGCGGACGGTTATTTTGCACGCCGCCGCCAACAGGTGACCACGCTTGGCATTCTGCTTGATCCCATCGCAGACAAACTTCTGATTTCCGCCGCGTTCGTCTCCCTTGTGGAAATGAGGCTTGTGCCCGGCTGGATGGTCGTGATCATCATCGGGCGGGAATTCACGGTCCTCGGCTTGCGCAACATTGCCTCCGCAGAAGGATTCACTATTGCCGCTTCTGCTCTCGGCAAAACGAAGATGGTCCTCCAGGTTTGTGCCGTCGCGGTCCTCATCGGTGCGGCGCGGCACCCTTCGCTCAAACCGCTTGCCAAGATCCTTCTATGGCTTGTGGTGATTAGCGCCCTTGTATCTGCCGCGCAGTATTTCCTGCGCTTCTGGGGTCAGCTCGATGATCGAATCAAACAGCGCCGCAAACTGCGCATGAGCCAGGCTCTCGGAGCCGCTCCTGAAAAACCGAAGGATGCCGTCCCTTCCTGAGTTCGCTCTTTCCGAAGAAGACCGCCGCGCACTTCTTGAATTTGCCCGCCAGTCTGTTCAGTCCGCGGTAGCCGGTTCCAAAGCTCCCGCACCTCCGCTCACTCTCGTTTTTGCCCGAGTGTGCGGCGTCTTCGTTACGCTCCATGTCCGCGGCAAGCTGCGTGGCTGCATCGGCGTCATCGAAGCTCAGGAATCTTTGCGTGAGAGCATCGCGCATTGCGCCGCGAGCGCGGCTTTGCACGACCCGCGCTTTTCTCCCGTCCGGGCGGAAGAACTTCCTCATTTGCAAATTGAAATCTCGCTACTTTCTCCGCTCGCACCGATTCGCCCCGAAGAAATCGAAATTGGCCGTCACGGTCTCCTCGTTGTTAGAGACCGACACCGTGGCCTGCTCTTGCCCCAAGTAGCAGTGGAACATTCCTTGGACCGCGAAGCCTTCCTGGCAGAAACCTGCCGCAAGGCGGGCTTGCCACGAGACGCATGGAAGTCCGACCCTCTGCAAATCTTGGGATTTACTTGTGAAGTCTTCTCGGACCGCTCGGAATCTCACTTGGCCGTGTGATCCATTTGCAAAGAAACGGCCCGCTTCAGTGTGCTACGAAGCGGGCCGTTCCAAGATCATTGGCTGGACTTGGGACTGGGAGCTACTCTATTTCGATATAGTCGCCGGCATACACTTCTTTGCGGCTGAAAGTAATCAGGACGGTTGAGGAATTCTTGCTTACGTTCAGCACAATGCCTTCTCCAAGAACTTCCCGTGGCAAGTCGTTCCACTCATAGCGCTGCGGCGCACTGCCGAAGCCGAAAAGCTTGAACTGGTAGTCCTTCTCCGCGGGGGCCGCCTGCGAACGTGTACCCTGATAGCGGAAAATCCGGAAGTAGTCGCCTAGTTTTACTCCCTGTGCCGTCCCAAGATTCACGTATATCGTGTCATGCTGGCCCATTGACTGCGCCCAATCCTTCGACGTCACCACCATCGCCACAGGCTTGCCGCTCACGGGAGCAAAAATATCGAATTTGCCGGGGTCTTTGAAAGGACCCACGGGCCGCGGTTGGTAAGGAAGCACGACGTCCCCACGCTGCATGGGCATGCAGGAAAACGTGACTTGAGCAATCGAGATTTTTGGCTGTACCTTCACCACTCTTATCTGGCCGAGATCCACGTAGGGATCACCCATCGCTTTCAGAAGTTTGGGTTGCCACTTAAACCACGCCACTTTATTCGGATCGCCTTCCATGCGTGCGACGCTGAAGAGATCCCCTTCCTTGACACCCTGGTTCATGCCGCGATTGACGTACACGTAATCGCCGTTGCTGAAATTAAGCTTAATCACTGACTCTTCGCCGGAGGCAATATAGATTTGTCCGCCTACCTTTTGATCCGAGAAGAATCCGGCGCAATTCACCTGCGTGGCGTCCGGCTGGTTCGCTTTCTGCACCGCTTCCGACCGCTGCGCGGCGCTGACTCCTGCTCCCAAGAGCAGAACGAGACACAACTTGGCTGACTTTGCGAGCATCGCAAACTCCTTAGGACACGCCCTCAAGGGCATGCGGGGACTCCACTCAAGCGAAATTAGCAATCCTGTGCTGTGCCGGTCAAGAAATTGGAGGCGGGTGCTTTACACATTTGATACGGCATGCTACATCTTTTGTTTTCAATAATATGCCGCAGACCTCACCGAGTCACAGCCCCTTCGGTACCCGCGAGAACCGCATCTGTGCCGTGGCCGCTGCCCGCACGGCCGACGAGATGGCCTACCAGATCCGCCTCGGACTAAAAGAAACGCGCACCATCGAGCTTCGACTCGATTGGTTGAAGAGCGATACCCAACGCCGCAAACTCTTGCGTTGGCTGGGCAAGCAATCCTTTCGCGAGGAAACATTCCTCGCCACTTGCAGGCGCAAAGTCGCCGGCGGGGAATTTCGCGGCGACATTCAAGCCGAGCTTTTCTGGCTGATGGAAGCGCGTCGCGCAGGTTGCACCTGGTGTGACGTCGAAGTCGAAACAGAGCGTGAACTCCCGGACCAGTCGATCCGCGAATACGCCGTGCCTCCTCGCGTGCTTCTTTCCATGCACGATTTCAAGCGCACGCCAAAACTGCCGCAAAGCGTTTCCTGTCCGGAATGTGGAGAAGCCGACGCCGTCAAAATCGCCGCGCACGCAAAAACGATTGCGGACAGTGTGTGCTTGCTTCAACTCGCTCGGCGTTCGCGTTGCTTTGTGGCCGTGCCGATAGGAGAAATCGGACTTCCCGGGCGCCTTCTTGCTCTCCGCGAAGGCAGCGCCCTTGCGTATGCGCCCATAGGCGAGTCAACGGCTCCTGGGCAGGTCAGCCTGCGCGAACTGAAACATCTTTATCGCGCCCATTTGCTCACTCGCAAAACCGAAGTCTACGGCGTCATCGGCGATCCCATTCGTCATTCGCTTTCGCCACTGATGCACAACACTGGCTTTGTCGCTCGTAGGCGCGACGCCGTTTATCTTCCGTTTCTCGCGCACGGCCTGAAAGACTTTCTGAGCGCCATTCCTGAATTTGAGATTCGCGGGTTTAGCGTGACTATTCCGCATAAGCAGGCGATTCTCAAACATCTCTCGGATTGCGAGCCACTCGCTGCGGAAATCGGCGCGGTCAACACCGTTGTTGTGCGCCGCAATGGTTCGCTCTATGGATGCAACACGGACTATGTCGGCGTGCTTCGCGCTCTCGAGCGCAAACTCAAACTGCGTGGCAGTCGCGTTCTCATCTTTGGCGCGGGTGGTTCGGCTCGCGCTGCCGCGTTCGCGCTCGCACGCTCAGGTTCACAGGTTTTCATTTGTGCGCGCCGCGAATCGGCGGCAAAAGGGCTCGCCCGCACAGTGGGCGGAGAAGCTGTTCATCGTCGCGCCCTTCGCTCCGAAAATTTTGATGCGCTCCTCAACACAACGCCGGTCGGCATGCATCCTCATGACGGCGCTTCCCCACTTTCCGCACAGGAACTTCGCTGCAATCTCGTGATGGATCTCATCTATCGCCCACTTGAAACGCGACTGCTGAAACTCGCAAAGAAAAACGGTATCGCGACGGTCTCCGGCTTCGAAATGTTCCTTGCGCAGGGCTTCGCTCAGTGGGAAATCTGGACGAACACTAAGCCACCAGAATCTGTCATGCGCCGTGTCGTTTTGTCTAAGCTCCGTGCCGGCGAATCGGCACGATAATTCCAGCCACAGACCCCGCGTCCTCTTCTCGTGTAAACTGTCTCCTTTCGCAAAAGGCTCCGGTTTATGATTCAACCTTCGTTCCAGGAATTTCAGCAACTCGCCAAACAAGGAAACCTCATTCCTGTTTACGACGTGTTTTCCGCTGACCTACTCACTCCGGTCAGTGCTTATCTTCGCATCGCACAAGGGGCGCGCTTCTCTTTTCTCCTGGAAAGCGTGGAAGGCGGCGAGAAAATTGCGCGCTACACCTTTGCAGGAGCACACCCGGAAGAGGTTTTTCGCTATGCCAATGGTGCGTGCGTTTTGGAAAGCCGCGACCGCATCGTCTGGGAAGAAAAAGATCCCGTTACGTTTCTTCGCGCCCACATGGAGCGTTATCGCCCCGTTCGGTTGCCCGGCCTACCGCCGCTCGTTGCCGGCGCCATCGGCTATTTCAGCTACGACATGGTTCGATTGATTGAACGCTTGCCCAAGCGCCTTCGCGACGAAATCGGCCTGTTTGACGCGATGCTCATGTTCTATCACGGCCTCATCGCGTTCGATCACGTGCAGCACCGCCTGTGGATTGTGCGCAACGTTTTTGCGGAGGGCTCAGGTTCACTGCGTTCGAAATACGACGCAGCCGTCGAAGAAATCCGGCGAACGCGCAAATTGCTGGAACAGCCCGTCGCCGAGGAAAAGCCGAAGAAACTGTCAAGATCCGTTCGCTCGAGAAACGTGAAAATCTCCTCGAACTTCGCCAAGCCCGCCTATCTCGCCGCTGTGCGCAAAGCCAAAGAGTACATCCGTGCGGGAGATATTTTTCAGGTCGTCATCAGCCAGCGGTTTTCGGCCAAAACAAACGCAGCGCCATTCGAAATTTATCGCAAGCTCCGTGCGCTGAATCCTTCACCCTATCTTTTTTATCTCCAATTAAACGATGTCACAGTAGTCGGTAGCTCTCCTGAAATGCTCGTCAAAGTGCAGGGACGCGATGTTTTCTATCGTCCGATTGCCGGCACGCGTTGGCGCGGCAAGGATGAAGCCGAAGATCAGCGCCTTGAGCGCGAAATGCTCGCCGACGAAAAAGAACGCGCTGAACATATCATGCTCGTGGATCTTGGCCGCAACGATCTCGGGCGCGTTTGCGAGTATGGAAGCGTGCGCGTCGAAAAACTGATGACCGTCGAGCGCTATTCGCATGTGATGCATCTCGTTTCCAGCTTGCGCGGTACACTGCGCGAAGACGTCGACTGCTTCGATGCGCTGATGGCTTGTTTTCCGGCTGGCACCGTTTCCGGCGCGCCAAAAGTGCGGGCCATGGAAATCATCGAAGAGATGGAAAGAACTCGCCGCGGCATTTACGCCGGAGGAATTCTCTACCTCGATTTCGCCGGCAATCTGGATTCTTGCATCGCGCTTCGAACGATGGTCATCAAAAACGGTGTCGCGCATATTCAAGCTGGAGGCGGCATTGTCGCGGACTCCACTCCCATCGGCGAGTTCGAGGAGAGCGTCAACAAATCCAAAGCCCTCGTCCGCGCGCTGGAAGCCGCCCACGCGAAGCGCTAGACTATTTTTGTGAGACTTGCGCGATGATCCTGCTGCTCGACAACTACGACTCGTTTACCTACAACCTCGCGCAGTATCTCGGCGAGTTCGGTTGCACCGTCGAGGTCCATCGCAACGATAAGATTTCCGTCGAACATATCGCTCAACGCAAACCTGAAGCGATCATTATTTCACCTGGGCCGTGCACACCGCGGGAGGCGGGCATTTCGGTTGAACTGGTGCAGAAGCTCGCGGGGAAGTTCCCGATTCTTGGTGTCTGCCTGGGCCACCAAGCAATTGGTGAAGCGTTCGGCGGGAAAATCGTGCGCGCGCCAAAACTATTTCATGGAAAAACGAGCGAGATTCATCACGACGGCAAGGGTGTGTTCAAGAAACTGCCCGAACCGTTCACAGCGACCCGGTATCATTCGCTGATCATCGAGCGCAAGTCACTCCCGCGCGAGCTTACCGTTACGGCGAGGACCGACGACGGCATTATCATGGGCGTACGCCACAAGAAGTACAAACTCGAAGGCGTCCAATTCCACCCTGAGTCCGTTCTCACCACTTCTGGCAAACAGCTACTCAGGAACTTTTTGGCTTCGTAGTATCGTGTGGCGCTTTGCGTGGAGGTGCGATGAAAAAGCTTCTCGCCGTAATGCTGTTGGTATTCAGCTCGCCCATTTTTCATGTGGCGAAAGAAAACAAGGCCACCATCATTTTGCCGAATCCAAGATTACTCACGTGCAGATCCGAGGGGTGTTCTCCGCTCTGGTCTGAAAAATCTGCCAATGCAAACGCACTGTTCCCTCAGCAGTTGATCATCGATGCCGATCGTGGGTGCCCCTACGGGATGAGGGCCTCATATGAGAAATCGGTGTCTATCGACGATTTGGCAGCGTCGATAGATGTTGATTACGCAAAATGGGCCGTTCCAGCCTTTGAAAAAGGCCCACTGAGACTCTGGCGCGTCGAGCCAGAGAAATTTGCGATTCAGCTAGTTGCCTTGGACAAGAAAGATGAAAAGAGAGGCTTCGCCGAAGCGGGAACAAAACAGTTGACCCTTATCGCCTTTGGCGGACGCGCAGCATGCGCTCCCTGAAGTTACTCGCTCTTGACTACCAATTCAATCCGGCCAGCAGCGCCCCGTATGTCTCCATCCCGCGCCAAAAGTGGCCCAGCCGCAAATTTTCATCCGAGCTGTGCTGATGATTGTCGTAATTCACAATCGGCACGCCCACCCACGGCAA
>JACXTT010002871.1_pt1 | contig 26974 bp, 24 predicted proteins | sample 9270951 | NCBI WGS metagenome assembly JACXTT01 (sample SAMN15532306, study PRJNA645909) | rock metagenome | isolation source: weathered quartz diorite | place: Puerto Rico | collected 2017-06-21 | reverse complement strand
TGCGCCGGCTGCGGGTGCATCTGCGAGCGTCCGTCGAGTTTGCTGACGATGGCGGCGGGCTTGCCGTGCAAATCGGCAACCAGCGATCCCGCCTTGGTGGCGACCGGCGCCGGCACCAGCACGCCGCGCTGGGCCAGGTGGCGCATCAATTCCAGGTAGAAGGGCAATTGTTCGAAGCTGAGATTTTCGAAAATCGTCAGGACATACTCGCCCTGTTCCGTGCTGAGGAAGAAATTGCTGTTTTCGATGCCCGAAGCGATCCCTTGCAGGGCGGTCGCTTTACCTAAGGGAAATTGCTCGATCCAGGTGCTGAGGTCGTCCAAGCTGACCGCGGTGAAAACTGCCATGTGCGAGCGATGATGGTGAGTGAATGGGGAGAAAGGCAGGCGGGGCCTGCCGTGCGGCGCAAGTGCTTACTTGACGGTTCTCGGTGGCGGCGCATCGACCGTGCCGTCGCCGCCGGCCGCTTCCGGATCGGTCTTCTTTTTCTTGCTCAGATCAAATTCCAGCACCTTCCACTGGGGCGGCTGCACCGTCGAGCCATTGCGAGCATTCATTTCGGCGGTCGAGCCGGGCTGTATGCCCTTCATGGTGTAATTGCTGCCGCCCGAGCTCACTTGCACTTCTTTCACACGGCCGCCGTCCTTGGTCTGCGAAATCTTGGTCTTCGGGCCGGCTTTCGGCGTGATGGTGACGGGCGTGTCGCTGCCCGGTTCGATGCGCTCGAGTTGCGGCGGCGGTGGCGCGGCGCTCGGGGTTTGCTGGGCCAGGGCGAAGCCGGCTGGCGCTAAAATGCTGAGCAGAAAAACTGTCTTGGTAGCAATAGTACGGGATGTGCGCGCCATGGTATTTCGCCTTGTGATTCAGTGAGCATCATTGTAACAAATCGAGGCACTCAGCCGATGCGTTCGCCGAATTCGCCCCCATATCATCAGCATACAGAGTTGTCCGTCATTGCGTTTTTCCCATGCGCGATTCTGCGATAATGTCTGCCACTTTGCCGCCGCCAGGGCGGCCTTCACGCCTTTTAATTGAAGACATCATGCAAAATACCCTGCTGTTGGTCGATGGTTCCAGCTACCTGTACCGCGCGTTTCACGCCTTGCCCGACTTGCGCAGCGCCGAGGGCCATCCGACCGGCGCCATGCACGGCATGGTCAACATGCTGCGCCGCCTGCGCGCCGACTATCCGGCCGCCTATATCGCCTGCGTGTTCGATGCGAAAGGTAAAACGTTTCGGGACGATATGTACCCGGACTACAAGGCGACGCGCGCGTCTATGCCCGACGATTTGCGCTTGCAGATCGAGCCCATCCACGAGGCGGTGAAACACATGGGCTGGCCTATCCTGATGGTCGACGGGGTCGAGGCGGACGACGTCATCGGCACCCTGTCGGTCGAGGCGAGCAAACTGGGCATGAAAACCGTGGTGTCGACCGGCGACAAGGATCTGGCGCAACTGGTCAACGACAAGGTCATGCTGATCAATACGATGAGCAATGAAAAGCTCGACGAGGCGGGCGTGATGGAAAAATTCGGTGTGCCGCCGAACCGCATCATCGACTATCTGACCCTGATCGGCGACACGGTCGACAATATTCCCGGCGTCATGAAATGCGGCCCGAAAACGGCCATCAAGTGGCTGGCCGCCCACGACAGCCTGGATGGCGTGATGCAAAACGCCGCCTCGATTGGCGGCGCGGTCGGCGAGAATTTGCGCCAGGCATTGGAATGGCTGCCGAAGGGCAGGGAGTTGATCACCGTCAAGACCGATTGCGACCTGAGCGGCCACATGGTGTCGATTACGGAGTCTCTGGTGGCGCAGCCGGAAGACAAGCAGGGGCTGGCGGGCTTTTTCCAGCGCTACGGTTTCAAAACCTTGCTGCGCGAAATCGTCGCCAATCCGGACGCGGGCCGCGCGCCGGTGCCCGCGCTCAATTCGCCGGAAGGCGACAAGTACGCCCCGCCGGAACTGGTGCCGGTCATCAAGGGAGAGTACGAGTCCGTCACGACCATGGAACAGCTCGACAAATGGCTGGCGCTGATCGAAACGGCCGCGCTTGCTTCCATCGACACCGAAACGACGTCGCTGGAACCGATGACGGCGCAAATGGTAGGCATTTCGCTGGCCGTCGAAACGGGCCACGGCTGCTACATTCCGCTGGCGCACCGCTACGCCGGCGTGCCGGAGCAATTGCCGCGCGAACTGGTGCTGGAAAAAATGAAGGCGTGGCTGGAAGATGCCAACAAGCCGAAGGTCGGCCAGAATCTCAAGTACGACAGCCACATCTTCGCCAACCACGGCGTGACCTTGCGCGGCATCGTCGACGACACCTTGCTCGAATCCTATGTGTTCGAGTCGCACAAGCCGCACGACATGGACAATCTGGCTCTGCGCCACCTGGGCTACACCACCATTCCCTTCACGGAACTGTGCGGCAAGGGCGCCGGCCAGATCTGCTTCGACCAGGTCGACCTCGACCGCGCCACCGAGTACGCGGGAGAAGACGCTGACATCACCCTGCGCCTGCACAATGCGATGAAAGGCCATGTCGACAGCGACCCGAAGCTGCAATTCATTTATCGCAATATCGAGCTGCCGACCTCGGTGGTGCTGCACAAGATCGAGCGAAATGGCGTGCTGGTCGATGCCGACCTGCTCAACCTGCAGTCGTCCGAGCTGGGTGCGCGCATCATGGAGCTGGAGCAGCAAGCTTACGAGCTGGCCGGCGGCCCATTTAATTTGGGTTCGCCCAAGCAGATCGGCGAGATTTTCTTCGTCAAGCTGGGCCTGCCGGTGATCAAGAAAACCCCGACCGGGGCGCCGTCGACGGATGAGGAGGTGCTGCAGAAGCTGGCCGAGGATTTCCCGCTGCCGAAGATCCTGCTGGAATACCGCGGCATGTCGAAACTCAAGTCGACTTATACCGACAAATTGCCGCGCATGGTCAACCGCGATACCGGCCGCGTGCACACCAACTATGCGCAGGCGGTGGCGGTGACGGGGCGCCTGTCGTCGAACGATCCCAACCTGCAAAACATTCCGATTCGCACCAAGGAAGGGCGCCGCATCCGCGAAGCGTTTATCGCCGGTCCCGGCAATGTGATCGTGTCGGCCGACTATTCGCAAATCGAGTTGCGCATCATGGCGCATATTTCGGGCGACGAAGCGATGCTGCGCGCCTTTGCCGAGGGAGAAGACATTCACCGCGCCACCGCGGCGGAAATTTTCGCCGTGGCCCCGGGCGAAGTGGACAGTGAACAGCGCCGCTACGCCAAGGTGATCAATTTCGGCCTGATCTACGGCATGAGCGCGTTCGGCCTGGCCAGCAACCTGGCCATCGAACGTGCTGCCGCGCAGAATTACATCGACCGCTACTTCGCCCGCTTTTCCGGCGTGCGCCAGTATATGGAAGACACCCGTGTCCAGGCAAAAGCCCAGGGTTACGTGGAAACCGTATTCGGCCGCCGGCTGTGGCTGCCGGAAATCAATTCGCCGAACGGCCCGCGCCGCCAGGGCGCCGAACGGGCGGCAATCAATGCGCCCATGCAGGGCACCGCCGCCGACCTGATCAAGCTGGCCATGATCGCCGTGCAGGACTGGCTGGAGAAAGATGGGCTGGCCACACGCATGATCATGCAGGTGCACGATGAACTGGTGCTGGAAGTGCCGGAAAGCGAGTTGGATTTGGTCAAAGTGAAGTTGCCGGCCTTGATGGCCGGTGTGGCCGAATTAAAAGTGCCGTTACTGGCTGAGGTCGGTGTTGGCATGAATTGGGACGAGGCCCACTAAAGCCGTCCCAGCCGAAAAACCTTATCCAGGGAGCATCGTTACTTCGCATTTCTGCAACACGAACATTACATTTTTGTTAGCTCACGGGCTGAGCAAAATTGTATTTTGTTTATGTGAGTTGGCGAACAGTGTTTCTAATTGGCATCGATATGATCGCATCATCCGCTGAGCAGTTTTCGCTACTCGGCAATCATTCGACACCAAGGCACTGACATGAACACCTCCGCATCCTTCCTCCGCCTCGCCGCCACTTCCGCTATTGCCGCAGCCTGTTTAAGCGCCTGCGGCGGCGGCGGTGGAGGATCTTCGCCATCGATCGCGGGCCAAACCGTGACGTCGACGCCTGCCACGACGCCAACGACGCCAGTGACCACGCCGACGACGCCGACAACACCGACGACAACGCCGGATACCACGCCGGCGACGCCCGTCACCCCCGTGACCCCGGTCACGCCGGTGACGCCGGTCGTTCCTGTCACCAATGTACCGGCGGTGCAGTTCGGCACCGCGTCGGTCAGCATTGCCGGCGAGCCCGGCTGCGGATTCGATAGCGTCAATCTGACCATCACCAAGCTGCGTTTCAATATGGACGCCGCCGCCACCGATGCCAGCCCCGGCTGGACCGACATCACCCTGGCATCGCCACGCCGCATCGACACCGCCCAATTGCGCAACGGCGCCAGCCTGGCCCTGGGCACCGCCGCCTTGTTGCCAGGCCATTACGGCCAAGCACGCATCGTGATCGATGCCAACAGCAACAACGGCACCAGCAACAGCGTGGTCGTGTCCGGCACCAGCACTGAATTGCCGCTGCTGACCCAGACCCCGGCGCCCGAAGGCGTGGTCTACAGCAACGGCTTCGATATCGCCAACGGCCAGGCGCTGAACCTGGTCGTCGACGTCGACTCCTGCCGCTCGATCGTGCCGAACGTCAACGCTTATTTGCTGCGCCCAGTGCTCAGTTCGCTTCCCGCCGCCAAGAATGGCATCAGCGGTTTTATCGACAAGTCTCTGCTGGGCAGCAATGTTCGTGTGACGGCCCAGCAAAATGGCGTGGTCATTCGCGGCAGCCTGATCGATACCGTCACTGGCGAATTCAATCTGGCCCGTCTGCCGGCCGGTAATTACGACGTCGTCATCACCGCCAACGGCGCCGCCGCCGCGGTGGTGTCCGGTGTCGCCGTTGTCGACGGCACCGCCGTGGTCGCCCTGAGCAGCGCTGCCGCGCCGATTGCCCTCGACGCCAGCGGCGGCGGCTACATCAACGCCAGCCTGTCCTTGCTGCCGGCCAGTACCGTGATGGCGCCGTTCGGCAGTGCGCTGGAAAGTTTCGAGAACGGTCCGCTGGTCACCATCGCTTACCGCATGTCGAACCTGGCCACCGGCAACGTCCAGTTAGTCAATCTGCCGGTGGGCCGTCCGATGCTGGCCGTGTGGCAAGCCGGCCAGGCACTGAGCTGGAACCGCGCCGCCACCATCACTCCGGGCGTCGGCGTGTACACCATCGCCGCCTCGGCGCCTGGCTACACCACCACCCGTACCTTGCCTTTCCCGGCAGGTAACTAAGCACCAGCCGGCCGGCAACGGCCGCTTGGGGTGCGGGCTCGCGATGCAAGTCGCGGGCCCGCATTGCTTTGCGGATAAGATAACGCGCTGTGCAGTACAATGCCCGCTCGCCTGTACCGCGGCGACTGCATCCACGAGGCAAAAAAATCGATCCCGTACTTATTTCCATCTTGCTGGCCACCACGCTTGCCGGCGTCGTCAGCATCACCGCCGCGGCGGTGTTTTCGTTTACTTTCCTGTCGAAAGTGGTCGAACGCATGGTCAGCCTGTCGGTCGGCATCATGTTGTCGACCTCGCTGCTGCACGCCTTGCCGGAAGCCTTCGAATCGAAAGCCGACCCGCGCAGCCTGTTCGCCACCCTGCTGGCCGGCCTGCTGGGCTTTTTCGTCCTGGAAAAGCTGGCGATTTTGCGCCACTCGCACCACCACGAAGGCGACGGCCACCACCACGCCCACGGCCACGACGCCATCGAAGCAGGCCGCGCCGGCTGGATGATTTTAATCGGCGACGGCATGCACAATTTCACGGACGGCATTTTGATCGCCGCCGCCTTCCTGGCCGATCCGCAGCTGGGCCTGGTGACCGGGCTCGCCATCATCGCCCACGAAATTCCGCAGGAGATCGGTGACTTCATCGTGCTTCTCAATGCCGGTTTTACGCGCACGCGGGCGTATGTGTTCAATTTGCTGTGCAGCTTGCTGGCGGTGGCGGGCGGTCTGCTGGGATATTTCACCCTGGACCGGGCCAGCGGGCTGATTCCCTACGTGCTGGTGTTCGCGTCGTCGGGGTTTATTTATATCGCGGTCAGCGATTTGATGCCGCAGATGCAGAGAAGGGCGACGATCAGGGAATCGGTGCCGCAGGTGTTATTGATTGGCTTGGGGGTGTTGATCGTGCTGTTTCTGACGCACGGGCATTGATTAGCACGGGGACTGGCGCCGTAGGTGCCTGTCCCCATTTTGGAGTCGCCGTCAAAGCAAACGGTTTCGGCTGATCAGAAAATGGGGACAGGCATCTTCGCGCTGCGCGCTTGTGCCAGTCCCCGCCGCTAATCGCGTGCGACAGGCCGGGAGGAATCCGCGCTCCACTCGCTCCACGACCCCGGATACAATTTCGCGCCCGGTAATCCCGCCACCTCCAGCGCCAGCAGGTTGTGACACGCCGTCACCCCCGATCCGCACTGCATCACCGCCTTGGCTGGATCGCCGACAATCGCCAGTTCCGCGCGCAGTGCATCGGGCGATTTGAACCGTCCATCCGCCGCCAGATTATCTTTAAAGAAGCGGTTCTTCGCGCCCGGAATATGGCCGCCGACCGGGTCGATGGTCTCGTTTTCACCTCTAAAACGGTCCGGCGCGCGCGCATCGATGACCTGCGAGGCTTGCGAAGTCAGGTTCGCCACCAAAGCAGGCGCATCGACGGTCGATACCAGGGCAGGACGCGCGGCGATATTCCCCGGCGCCTTGACCGCGGCCGGAGCGGTCGTCAACTCGCCCTTCCAAGTCGCCATTCCGCCGTCGAGCACGGCAACCGCCGCGTGCCCGACCCAGCGCAACATCCACCACAGGCGCGCCGCATACATGCCGCCGTGGGCATCGTAAGCCACCACCTGGGTGTCGTCGTTGATGCCCCAGCGGCGCAGCAGGGCAATAAAATCGTCTTGGGAAGGCAGCGGATGGCGGCCCTTGAACACGCCGCCGGCATCGCGCTTGGGGCCGGCCAGCTCGTGCTCCATGTCGGCGAACACGGCGCCGGGGATATGGCCGGCTTCGTAGGCGGCGCGGCCGGCCGTCAACAGCAGCAAATCATGGCGGCAGTCGACCACCACCACATCGGACAGGCTGGCCAATTCGTCGGCGCTGATCAGGGTCGTGAACATCATTCAAACTCCTCAGGTTTCGCTGGCGATGGGGTCGGTTGTATCGACCGCCTTGCCACGCTCGGTGCTGCGGGTATTGTAATAGGTGACGGCGAGACCGGAACCGAGAATCACGGCCATGCCCAGCCACACGTGCCAGTCGAAGCGGTCGCCCCACAGCAGCATGCTCCACATGCTGGAAAAAATGATGCCGGTGTATTGCAAATTGGCCACCACCAGGGTCTTGCCGACGGCGTAGGCGCGCGTCATCGCCAGTTGCGCCAGGGTGGCGCTGGCGCCCATCACCAGCAGCAGGCCGGCGCTGCGCCAATCGAGGACGTGGATGGTGACGACGGCGGGGTCGAACACGGTGCTGGCGCTGCCGGCCAGGCCGGCCAGCAGGTTCATGCAGGAGAAAAAGAACACGACCCGGTATTCCGGCTCGCCCAGCTGCGACAGCTTGCGAACCTGCAAATAGGCGGCCGCCGAGAACAGGCCCGAGCACAAGGTGGTGATGGCGCCCAGCCACTGTTTGGCTTCGAAAGCCGGTTGCAGCACCAGGGTGACGCCGACAAAGCTGCACAGTATCGCCACCACCAGCGGCCACTCGACGTGGTCCTTCGAATGCCACCAGCCGGCGCAGAACAAAAAAGCCGCCATCCAGATGGGTGACATGTAGTTGAGGGTGACGGCGGTGGCCAGGGGCAGTTTCGAGATGCCGTAAAACCACATCCACAGCGACACCACGCCGACGAAGCCGCGCCACAGATGGTCCTTGATGTGGTCGGTGCGCAAGGTGCCGCCTTGCTGCAGCACGAGCGCGGCCAGCATGACGATGCCGACCAGCCCCCGGTACATGACGATTTCGGCGACCGTGAAATGGGCGGAGGCCAGCTTGACGCAGGCCCCCATTACCGAAAACAGGAAGGCCGCAGCCAGCATCCACACGGCCGCCACTATGGGGCCTGTTCCAGGTCGATCTTGCTGCGGTACCACTCGTGGAAATGCTGCATGCCGTCTTCCATCGGCGATTGATACGGGCCGCTTTCGCTGACCCCGCGGTTCAACAGCACGCGGCGGCCGGCGTCCATGCGCAGGGCGATTTCATCGTCTTCCACGCAGGTTTCCATGTAAGCGGCCCGCTCGGCCTCGACGAACTCGCGCTCGAACAGCACGATTTCTTCGGGATAATAAAACTCGACGACGTTGCGGGTTTTCTGCGGGCCGCCCGGCCACAGGGTGGAGACGATCAGCACGTGGGGATACCACTCGACCATGATGTTCGGATACAGGGTGAACCAGATCGCGCCCTTGTCGGGCGGCACGCCACCGCGGAATTTCAGCACCTGCTCCTGCCATTTTTTGTAGATGGTGGAGCCGGATTTTTCCAGGCCGCGGTTGACGCCCACCGTTTGCACGGAATAGTCGCGGCCGAATTCCCAGCGCAGATCGTCGCAGCTGACAAAACCGCCCAGGCCCGCGTGAAAGGGCTCGACGTGGTAATCCTCCAGGTAGACTTCAATGAAAGTCTTCCAGTTGTAATTACAGGTCTGCACTTCGACGTGGTCGAGCATGTAGCCGGTGAAATCGAAATCCTTGGCCACCGACAAATTATTCAGCTGCTCCATCACGTGGTAGCCGTTTTGCTCGAACAACAGGCCCTTCCAGTTTTGCAAAGGCGTTTTCGACAGGTTCAGGCAGGGCGTTTCGGGAAAATGCGGCGCGCCGATCAGTTCGCCCTTGAGATCGTAGGTCCAGCGGTGCAGGGGGCAGACGATGTTGTTGGCATTGCCGCGGCCGTTGAACATCAGGGCCTGGCGGTGGCGGCAGACGTTCGACAGCACTTCGATACCGTCCTTGTTGCGCACCAGCATGCGACCCTCGTGCTCGGCAGCGAGGGTGGCGAAATCGCCCACTTCGGGCACCATCAATTCGTGGCCGACATAGCGCGGCCCCGCCTTGAACAGGGTTTGCAATTCGCGCTGCAGCAGCGCTTCATCAAAATACACATCTACCGGAAGCTGCGCGTTTGGGCGCGCCAGCTTGGCGTGGGTCGCCAGATCGGACATCCCAACCCCCAATCAAAGTTGCATCGAGCGACAGACAAAGGCGCTGGTGCAAAGCAAAAAGAAGAAAATCCGACAAGCCGTCTTTTACAGCTGCACATGACGGGTTTCGGAAAGAACCGGCGATTATACCTTCTAACGGGCACAACAGTCTCTCCGATCGGCGGTGCGCATGGCGATAACCCAAAACAAGCTTAACCAATCAACAATATTTTGCCGAAGCGCCAGGGACGGATGCTGCGCTTGCGATAAAATGGCGCCTTTCGCCACGCGTGGCACAGCTGGTACGACTGGCAACAATGGTCACGAATGCGTGGGTTTGTTTTAGAATATGGAATTGGACAGGCCGCCGACGGCAAAGTTGCGCGCGGCCCTGCCGCATAAAAAAAGCATCTATGGCAAAGAAATTATTAGCGGACGACCCGGCCGGCCCCGGCGCGCCAGTCTCCTTCGAGGAGGCGATGGCCGAACTGGCGCAACTGGTGTCCCAGATGGAATCGGGATCGCTGGCACTGGAGGCGTCGGTGGCCGCCTATGCGCGCGGCGCCGAGCTGGTCAAATATTGTGCGGCCCAGCTGGAAAAAGTCGAGGGCCAGGTCAAGGTGCTGGAAGGCGATATGCTCAAACCCTTCGCGGTCGATACCTTGGATGGCGATAGCGCATGACCATGTTCGCCACTTTCGAAGGCTGGATGCAGACGGTGCAAGTGCACGTCGAGAACGCGCTCGAGGCCTACCTGCCGGCCGCGGATACGCAACCATCGCGCCTGCACGAGGCGATGCGCTACACGGTGCTGGGCGGCGGCAAGCGGGTGCGCCCGCTGCTGGTGTTCGCCGCCGGACAGGTCAGCGGCGCCGAACTGGACGTGCTGGCGCGTGCCGCCGCCGCCGTCGAAATGATCCACGCATACTCTTTGGTGCACGACGACATGCCGTGCATGGACGACGACGCCCTGCGCCGCGGCAAGCCGACCGTCCACGTGGCCTACGACGAAGCCACCGCCCTGCTGGTCGGCGACGCCTTGCAGGCGCAGGCCTTCGAGGTGCTGGCCAACGATGCCATCGTGCCGCCGGCCCGCTTGATCGCCATGCTGCGCGTGCTGGGCAGCGCTGCCGGCTCGGCCGGCATGTGCGGCGGCCAGGCCATCGATCTCGATAGCGTGGGACTCAGCCTGGAGTTGGCGCAGCTGGAGCGCATGCACCAGCTGAAAACCGGCGCGCTGCTCAAGGCGTCGGTGATGCTGGGCGCACTGGCGGGCCGCGACATCAACGAGGCGGAAACGGCGGCGCTGGCGGCATATTCGAACGCCATCGGCCTGGCTTTCCAGGTGGTCGACGACGTGCTGGATGCGACCGCCGATTCGGCCACGCTGGGCAAAACCGCCGGCAAGGACGCCGCCGCCAACAAGCCGACCTATGTGTCGATCCTGGGGCTGGAGCAATCGCGCGCACTGGCGCAAACACTACGGGGGCAGGCGCATGAAGCCTTGACCCCATTCGGCGAGCAGGGGCGGCGGCTGCGCGAGCTGGCCGACCTGATCGTGCAGCGGAAAGCATAAATGAACTTGCTAGAGACTATCAATCAACCGGCCGAGCTGCGTAAGCTGGCGCGCACCCAATTGACCCCGCTGGCGGCCGAGCTGCGCCAGTACCTGCTCGAATCGGTGGCGCGAACGGGCGGCCACCTGTCGTCGAACCTGGGCACGGTCGAACTGTCGATCGCGCTGCACTACGTGTTCAACACGCCTTACGACCGCATCGTCTGGGACGTCGGCCACCAGACCTATTCGCACAAGATCCTGACGGGACGGCGCGAGCGCATGCACACCCTGCGCCAGTTCGCCGGCCTGTCGGGCTTCCCGAAGCGCGACGAGAGCGAGTACGACACCTTCGGCACGGCCCACTCGTCGACCTCGATCTCGGCGGCGCTGGGTATGGCGCAGGCAGCCAAGATCAAGGGCGAGCACCGCCACGCCATCGCCGTCATCGGCGACGGCTCGATGACCGCCGGCATGGCCTTCGAGGCGCTCAACAACGCCGGCGTGCAGGAAGACCTGAATCTGCTGGTCATCCTCAACGACAACGACATGTCGATCTCGCCGCCGGTCGGTGCGCTCAACCGCTACCTGGCGCGCCTGATGTCCGGGCAGTTCTATGCGGCCGCCAAGAACGTCGGCAAATCCGTGCTGCCGCCGCCCCTGCTGGAAGTGGCCAAGCGCCTGGAAGAGCATGCGAAAGGCATGGTGGTGCCCGCCACCATGTTCGAAGAATTCGGTTTTAATTACATCGGCCCGATCGACGGCCACGACCTGGAATCCCTGATTCCGACCCTGGAAAACATCAAGAAGCTCAAGGGGCCGCAGTTCCTGCACGTGGTGACCAAGAAGGGACAAGGCTACAAGCTGGCCGAGGCCGAGCCGATCCTGTACCACGGCACCGGCAAGTTCAATCCCACCGAAGGCATCAAGCCCGCCGCGGCCGGCAAGACGACGTACACGGAAGTGTTCGGCAACTGGCTGTGCGACATGGCGGCTGCCGACAAGCGCCTGGTCGGCATCACGCCCGCCATGCGCGAGGGCTCCGGCATGGTGCGCTTCGAGCAGCAGTATCCGGACCGTTATTTCGACGTCGGCATCGCCGAGCAGCACGCCGTCACCTTCGCCGGCGGCCTGGCCACCGAAGGCCTGAAACCGGTGGTCGCCATCTACTCGACCTTCTTGCAGCGCGCCTACGATCAGCTGATCCACGACGTCGCCCTGCAAAACCTCGACGTCGTGTTCGCGCTCGACCGGGCAGGCCTGGTCGGCGCCGACGGCGCCACGCACGCCGGCAATTACGACCTGGCCTACCTGCGCTGCATCCCCAACATGGTCGTGATGGCGGCGTCGGATGAAAACGAATGCCGCCAGATGCTGACGACCGCATACCACTTCAACGGCCCGGCGGCGGTGCGTTACCCGCGCGGCGCGGGCATCGGCGCGGTCATCGAGAAGGAACTGAGCTCCATCGAGATGGGCAAAGGCGTGATTCGCCGCCAGGGCAGCAAGGTGGCCATTCTGGCGTTTGGCTCGATGGTTGCGCCGTCCGTGAAAGCGGGAGAAGAACTCGACGCCACGGTGGCGAACATGCGCTTCGTCAAACCGCTGGATGTCGAGCTGGTGCGCCAGCTGGCGGCCTCGCACGATTACCTGGTGACGGTGGAAGAAGGCTGCATCATGGGCGGCGCCGGCGCGGCAGTCGCCGAGGCGCTGGCGGCGGAGGGCATCGTCAAGCCGCTGCTGATGCTGGGCTTGCCGGATGTGTTCATCGATCACGGCGATCCGGCCACCTTATTGGCCGGCGTCGGACTGGACGCGCGGGGGATTGCGGCGTCGATTACCAAGCGTTTCGGGGTGGGTGAACCGCGGCTGGTGGTCAACAATACCTGAGCGGAGGGGGGACTGGCACGCGCGCAGCGCGGTGCCTGTCCCATGCTTACGTTTGCAGGCGAATCAAGAATGGGACAGGCACCCTGCGGCGCCAGTCCCCCTTCTTTCAGCGCATGCGTTCATGCTGCCACAGCACATCGCTGCCGCCGGCAAAGCGGTTCAGCACCCGCGCCAGGACAAACATCAAATCGGATAAACGGTTCACATACTGCCGCGGATGCTCGTTGATGGTCTCGTTTTTCCCCAGGGTGACGATCGCCCGCTCCGCCCGCCGGCACACGGTGCGGCACACGTGGGCGATCGACGCCGCCCGCGAGCCGGCCGGCAAAATGAACTCCTGCAGCACCGGCAAGGTGGCGTTGTATTTCGCCAGTAAGGCATCGAGCCGTTCGACGTGCGCTTCGGTGATCATCGTGTAGCCGGGAATGCACAATTCTCCGCCCAGGTCGAACAGGTCGTGCTGGATGGTGATCAGCTCTTCCCGCAGATCGTCGGGCATCGGTTCGCACAGCAGCAGGCCCACAAAACTGTTCAGTTCATCGACGTCGCCCAGCGAGGCAATGCGGTCGCTGTCCTTTTGCGTGCGGGTGCCGTCGCCCAGGCCGGTGGTGCCATTGTCTCCGGTGCGGGTGGCGATTTTGGATAAGCGGTTGCCCATGATGTGTTCTCCATTTTCAGATCAGGCGAGGATACGGCATAAGCGAGTTCCAGTACAATCATTGCATGTCCGAATCCATCGCCATCGACCCCGTGCGCCGCCAGCAGGTAGCTTCCGCTTTGCGTGCCGCCTTGCCCGCCCGCGTCGTCCTGTCCGACCCAGAAGACACCCGGCCCTACGAATGCGACGGCCTGGCCGCATACAGGCAGCTGCCGATGGTGGTCTGCCTGCCGGACGACGAGGCGCAGATCCTGACGATACTGGGTATCTGCCGCGATCTCGAGGTGCCCATCGTGCCACGCGGCGCCGGTACCGGCCTGTCGGGCGGCGCGCTGCCGATCGCCGACGGCGTGGTCATCTCGACGGCGCGCCTGAACCGCATCGTGCGCATGGAGCCGTATTCGCGCACGGCGGTGGTGCAGCCGGGTGTGCGCAATCTGGCCATCTCGGAGGCGGCGGCCCGGCACGGCCTGTATTACGCGCCCGACCCGTCCTCGCAGATCGCCTGCACCATCGGCGGCAACGTCGCCGAAAATTCGGGCGGGGTGCACTGCCTCAAATACGGCCTGACCGTGCACAACGTGCTGCGCGTGCGCGTCGCCACCATCGACGGCGACATCATCGAGCTGGGCGGCGAAGCGCTCGATGCGCCCGGCCTGGACCTGCTGGCCGTGTTCATCGGCTCCGAAGGCATGCTGGGCATCGTCACCGAAGTCACCGTCAAGCTGGTGCCCAAACCGGCTGCGGCGCGCGTGATCATGGCCTCCTTCGGCGATGTGGTCACCGGCGGTAACGCGGTGGCCAGCGTGATCGCCGCCGGCATCATCCCGGCCGGCCTGGAAATGATGGACCGCACCTCGGCGCGCATGGTCGAGCCCTTCGTGAAAGCCGGTTACGACATCGACGCCGCCGCCATCCTGCTGTGCGAGGCGGACGGCACGGCGCTGGAAGTGGAGGAAGAAATCGCCCGCATGACAGCGGTGCTGGAGACGGCCGGCGCCAGCGCCATCCAGGTGTCGAGCACCGATGCCGAGCGCATGAAGTTCTGGTCCGGCCGCAAGAACGCCTTTCCGGCGGCCGGCCGCATCTCGCCCGACTACTATTGCATGGACGGCACCATCCCGAGGAAGCGCCTGGCCCAGGTGCTGACCGGGATCGAACTGATGGAAGCCGAATACGGCCTGCGCTGCGCCAACGTGTTTCATGCGGGCGACGGCAACCTGCATCCCCTGATCCTGTTCGACGCCAACCAGGAAGGGGAGTTCGAGCGTGCGGAAGCCTTCGGCGCCGCCATCCTGGCACTGTGCGTGGAAGTGGGCGGCACCATCACGGGAGAACACGGCGTCGGCAAGGAAAAGATCAACTCGATGTGCGTGCAATTTACCCGCGCCGAACTGGATGCCTTCTTTGCCGTCAAGCGCGCCTTCGACGTGCCCTTCCTGCTCAATCCCGACAAGGCCATACCCACCCTGAACCGCTGCGCCGAATTCGGCAAGATGCGGGTGACGGGCGGCGTGCTGCCGTTCGCCGGCCTGCCCCGTTTTTAAGGATGTAACCCAGTGCAGCAGATCGACTCCCTGCGTCAACAGATTTTAAGCGCCGCCGATGACAAGCGCGCCCTGCGCATCCGCGGCGGCGGCACCAAGGACTGGTACGGCGGCGAACTCAAAGGCGACATTCTCGACATGCGTGCGCTGTCCGGCATCATCGATTACGAACCCACCGAGCTGGTGATCACCGCCCGCAGCGGCACGCCGCTGGCCGAGATCGAGGCGGCGCTGCGCGAACAGAACCAGATGCTGGCCTTCGAGCCGCCCCATTTCGGCGAAGGCGCCACCCTGGGCGGCGTGGTGGCGGCAGGGCTGTCGGGGCCGCGCCGCGCCGCCAGCGGCGCCGTGCGCGATTTCGTGCTGGGCGCGGTGCTGATGGATGGCCGCGGCGAAGTGCTCAGCTTCGGCGGCCAGGTGATGAAAAACGTCGCCGGCTACGATGTCTCGCGCCTGTTGGCCGGATCGATGGGCAGCCTGGGTGTGATGCTGCAGCATTCATTGAAAGTGTTGCCGCGGCCGGTGGCGGAAGCGTCGCTGCGCTTCGAGATGAGCGAGATCGCCGCCATCGAACAGGTAAATGTGTGGGGCGGCCAGCCGCTGCCGGTGTCGGCCAGCTGCTGGCATGCGGGCGTGCTGACGGTGCGCCTGTCGGGCGCCGGCGCGGCGGTCGATGCCGCGCTACGATCTTTCGGCGGCGAGCGGCTCGACGATGCGGCGGCCGATGCCTTCTGGGTGGGCTTGCGCGAGCAGCAGCACGATTATTTCAAAGGCGCTGGTGAGCTGTGGCGCCTGTCGGTGCCGTCGGTGACGGGCGCGCTGATCCTGGCGGGCGAGCAGCTGATCGAATGGGGCGGGGCGCAGCGCTGGCTGAAAGTCCCGGCCGGCGACCACGCCACGCAAGCGGCCACCATCCGCGCCAGCGTGCGCGCCGCCGGCGGCCATGCCACCTTGTTCCGCAAAGGAGCTGGCGCGGGTTCGGTGCCGGTGTTCGAACCGCTGGCCCCCGCCATCGCCCGCATCCACGAGCGTCTGAAAGCCGCCTTCGATCCCGCCCACATCTTCAATCCCGGACGACTGTTCTGATCCATGCAAACCAATCTCGCCGATTTCATTAAAAACACCGCCGACGGCAACGAGGCGGAAGCGATTTTGCGCGCCTGTGTTCATTGCGGCTTTTGCACCGCCACTTGCCCGACCTACCAGATCCTCGGCGATGAACTCGATGGCCCGCGCGGACGCATCTACCTGATCAAGCAGGTGCTGGAAGGCGTGGAGCCGACCCGCAAAACTCAGTTGCACCTGGACCGCTGCCTGACCTGCCGCAATTGCGAGTCGACCTGTCCGTCCGGCGTCAAATACGGCCGCCTGATCGACATCGGCCGCAAGGTGGTCGAGGCAAAAGTGCCGCGCCCGCTGGCCGAGCGCGTCACCCGCACTGCATTGAAAGAGACCCTGCCGCGCGCGTGGATCTTTAAGCCTGCCTTCAAAATGGGCCAGGCAGTCAGGCCGCTGTTGTCGCCGTCGCTGCAGGACAAGCTGCCGGCGACAAAATCCGCCGGCGCCTGGCCGGCCCGCACGCACGCCCGTAAAATGCTGGTGCTCGATGGCTGCGTGCAGCCGGCCATGGCGCCGAACATCAACGCCGCCACCGCCCGCGTGCTCGACGCGCTAGGCGTGCAGCTGATCGTGGCGCCGAAGGCCGGCTGCTGCGGCGCGCTGCGCTTTCACCTGAACGACCAGGGAGCGGGCCTGGACGACATGAGAAAAAATATCGACGCCTGGTGGCCCTTGATCGAACAAGTCGAAGCGATCGTCATGACGGCTTCCGGCTGCGGCGTCACCGTCAAGGAATATGGCCATCTGCTGGCGCACGATCCGGCCTACGCGGAAAAGGCGGCCAAAGTGTCGGCGCTGACGCTGGATTTATCCGAGATCATGCCGCAATTCGAAGCCGAGCTGGCGGGCAAGCTGGCGAATAAAACCGCGCCGCGCGTGGCCTGGCATCCGCCATGCACCCTGCAGCATGGCCAGCAAATCCGCGGCAAAGTGGAAAGCGTACTGCGCGCCGCCGGCGTCGACGTGGTGCTGTGCGCCGACAGCCATCTGTGCTGCGGCTCGGCCGGCACATACTCGGTGCTCCAACCCGAGCTGTCGAAGGAGCTGCGCGAGCGCAAGCTGAACAATCTGGCCGCCACCGGCGCCGCCGAAATCGTCTCGGCGAATATCGGTTGTCTCACCCACTTGCAGTCGGGGACGACGACGCCGGTCACGCACTGGATCGAACTGGTCGACAGGATGCTGTGATGGGCGGAGAAGCGCGCGAGGCTGAACTGCTGGCGAAAATCGCCCGGCTCGAACGGGAGCTGGAGCTGCAGCGTCATGCCGCGGCCGCCATCGCCACCGAGGACCGTGTCTCTCGCTCCGAAGAGCTGAAACAGCAGTTGCGCGACTCGATCGATTTTGCCCGGCTGGCGCTGGACGCCGTCAGCGGTGTGGGCGTGTGGACCTATGAAGTGGCTACCGACCGTTTCAGCTGCGACGCCGCCATCTCGGCCCTGTACGGCATCGATCCGGTGGAAGCGGCGGCCGGCATCCTGCGCACGCGCTTCGTCGCCAACGTCCACCCGGACGATTTGGCGTCGCTGCGCAAGACCATGTCGGGCGGCCTGATACACAGCGGCGACCTGGAACTGGAATACCGCATCGTCCACCCCGACGGCGGTACCCGCTGGGTGCTCTCGCGCGGTCACACGTATTTCAACGATGCCGGCAAACCGGTACGCCGCACCGGCGTCGGCATCGACATGACGGCCCAGCGCAAGATGGAGGAACAACTGCGCCAGGCCCAGAAGATGGAAGCGGTGGGCCAGCTGACGGGCGGCCTGGCCCACGATTTCAATAATATGCTGCAGGGGATCATGGGGCCGCTGGAGATGGTGCGCAGGCTGATGACGCCGGAAGACCACCAGCGCATGGGCCGCTTCATCGACATGGCATTTGGATCGACCCAGCGCGCCGCCACCCTGACGCACCGCCTGCTGGCCTTTTCACGGCGCCAGCCGCTCGACCCGCAGCAGCTCGACGCCAACCAGCTGGTATTGTCGATGGCGGACCTGCTGCGCCGGACCACGGGAGACGCGATTCCAGTCGTGCTGCAACTCGACCCCGCTCCCTGCATCACCCGCTGCGACGCCAACCAGCTGGAAAGCGCTTTGCTCAACCTCGCCATCAACGCGCGCGACGCCATGCCGGACGGCGGCCGTTTGACCATCGCCACCTCGCGCATGCACATCGACGAACGCTACGCGCTGTCGCAAAACGATGTGAAGCCGGGCGATTACGTTTGTATCGCCGTCACCGATACGGGCGTCGGCATGCCCGCCGCCGTGATGGCGCAAGCCTTCGAGCCTTTCTTTACAACGAAACCGATCGGCCAGGGCACGGGACTGGGCCTGTCGATGGTGTACGGTTTTGCCGGCCAGTCGGGCGGCTTCGCGAATATCTACAGCCATCCCGGCCTGGGCACCACCATCCGGGTGTTCTTGCCGGAGCGCGCCGAGGCCGACCGGGTGGAGGCCGTCGCCGCACCGGCCCGTGCTACCCGCGCCGGTGCCGGCCAGACGGTATTGGTGGTGGAAGACGACGCCGCCGTGCGCCAGTTGCTGGTCGAGTTATTGGGCGATGCCGGCTACAGCGTTGTCACCGCTACCGAAGGCTTCGAGGGACTGGGCGTGCTCGAATCGGATGCCGCCGTCGACCTGCTGCTGACCGACATCGGCCTGCCCGGCATCAACGGCCGGCAAATGGCCGAAGCGGGCCGCCTGCTGCGCCCCAGCCTGCCGGTGTTGTTCATGACGGGGTATGCGGAACTGACCACCGCCGCGGGCGGTTTCATGGAAGAGGGCATGCAGATGATCTCGAAGCCGTTCCAGGTGGGAGATATGCTGGAGAGGATCGAGCGCATGCTGGCGCACTGAAGGCTATTACGCTGCCAGCAGCCTGGCGATATCGTCGTGCAGCGCGCTTGGTGCGGTGGCCGGCGCATAGCGTTTGACGACTTGACCATTGCGGTCGACCAGGAATTTGGTGAAGTTCCACTTGATGGCTTCCGTCCCCAGCAGGCCCGGCGCATCGTGTTTGAGTTGTTTGAACAGCGGGTGCGCGTGCTCGCCGTTGACATCGATCTTGGCGAACAAGGGAAAGGTGACGCCGAAGTTTTTCTCGCAGAATGCGCCGATTTCTTCTTCTGACCCCTTCTCTTGTGCACCGAACTGGTTGCACGGAAAACCCAGCACTTCCACGCCCTGGTCCCTGAACTGCTGGTAGATCTCTTCCAGCCCCTTGTACTGCGGCGTAAAACCGCAGGCGCTGGCGGTATTCACGATCAACAGCACCTTGCCCTTGTACTGGGACAGGTCGACCGGCGTGCCGGTGATGGAATTGGCGCTGTGCTCGTAAATATTCATATGATTTACACGATTCCCAGGTGATGTGTGCCGGCCGCCAGATCGCGGTTTTTGGCATCCTTGCCCTGCAATTTTATCGCAAGGCGCAAATCGTTGACCGAATCGGCATTGCGCAGCGCGTCCTCGTAACTGATCTTATCAAGCTCGTGCAGGTCGAACAGGGCCTGGTCGAAAGTCTGCATGCCCAGCTCCCGCGACTTCTTCATGATCTCCTTGATCTCGTGCACCTGGCCTTTGAAAATCAGGTCGGAAATCAGCGGAGAGTTGAGCATGATCTCGATCGCCACCACGCGGCCTTTCGATTCCTTGCGGGGAATCAGGCGCTGCGACACCATGCCTTTCAAGTTGAGAGAGAGGTCCATCAGCAACTGGGCGCGTCTCTCTTCCGGGAAGAAGTTGATGATGCGGTCGATCGCCTGATTGGAGCTGTTGGCGTGCAAGGTCGCCAGGCACAGGTGGCCGGTTTCGGCAAAGGCGATCGCGTGCTCCATGGTCTCGCGATCGCGAATTTCGCCGATCTGGATGACGTCGGGGGCCTGGCGCAGTGAGTTTTTCAGGGCCGCTTCGAAGCTGTCGGTGTCGACGCCCACCTCGCGCTGCGTAATCACGCAGTTTTTGTGGGGGTGGACGTACTCGACCGGGTCTTCGATGGTGATGATGTGGCCGTAACTGTTTTCGTTGCGGTAGCCGACCATGGCCGCCATGGTCGTCGATTTGCCGGAACCCGTGGCGCCGACCATGATCACCAGGCCGCGCTTGGTCATGATGATGTCGGACAGAATCGCCGGCAATTCCAGGTCTTCCAGTTTCGGGATAGTGGTGGTGATGGTCCGCAAGACCATGCCGACGCAGCTCATCTGGACAAACGCCGAGACGCGAAAGCGCCCCAGGTCGCCCGGCGAGATAGCGAAATTGGCTTCCTTCGTCAATTCGAAGCCGGCGGTCTGCTTGTCGTTCATGATGGAACGGGCCAGATCGGCGGTATGTGCCGCCGTCAGCGGCTGGCTCGATACGGGCGTCATCTTGCCGTCGATTTTGATGGCGGGCGGGAAGCCTGCCGTGATGAACAGGTCGGAGCCGCCCTTGCTGGTCATCAATCTCAGCAAGTCGAACATGAATTTTGAAGCCTGGTCGCGTTCCATGTTTTATGCCTTAGCCTGGAAAATTGTCGGGCGTTTTCGCGGCGGAGCGGGCGGCGCCATTCGAGATCACGTTGCGGCGCACCAGGTCGGTCAGATTCTGGTCCAGGGTTTGCATGCCGACGTTCGAGCCCGTCTGGATGGCCGAATACATCTGGGCGATTTTTGCTTCGCGGATCAGGTTGCGGATGGCCGGCGTGCCGATCATGATTTCGTGGGCGGCCACGCGGCCCGAGCCGTCCTTGGTCTTCAGCAGCGTTTGGGAAATCACCGCCTGCAAGGATTCCGACAGCATGGCGCGCACCATTTCCTTCTCGTCGGCCGGGAACACGTCGACGATGCGGTCGATGGTCTTGGCGGCGGACGAGGTGTGCAGGGTGCCGAACACCAGGTGGCCCGTCTCGGCGGCCGACAGGGCCAGGCGGATGGTTTCCAGATCGCGCAATTCGCCGACCAGGATGCAGTCCGGGTCTTCACGCAAGGCCGAGCGCAGCGCGTTGTTGAAAGAGAGCGTGTGCGGACCGACTTCGCGCTGGTTGATCAGGCATTTTTTCGAGTCGTGGACGAACTCGATGGGGTCTTCGATGGTCAGAATATGGCCGTACTCGTTTTCGTTGAGGTGATTCACCATCGCCGCCAAAGTCGTCGACTTGCCGGAGCCGGTCGGCCCCGTCACCAGCACCAGGCCGCGCGGGCGCATGGCCAGTTCGCCGAAGATGCGCGGGGCATTCAAGTCTTCCAGCGAAAGGATTTTCGAGGGAATCGTGCGCAGCACGGCGGCGGCGCCTCGTTCCTGGTTAAACGCGTTGACGCGGAAACGGGCCAGGCCGGGAATGGCGAAGGAAAAGTCGCACTCGAGCACTTCCTCGTACTGCTTGCGCTGGCCGTCGTTCATGATGTCATAGATCATGCCGTGCACGTCCTTGTGCTCCAGCGGCGGCAGGTTGATGCGGCGCACGTCGCCGTGCACGCGGATCATCGGCGGCAGGCCGGACGAGAGGTGCAGGTCGGAGGCTTTGTTCTTGACGGAGAAAGCGAGTAATTCGGAGATGTCCATTTATAATCCCTGTGCCGTAAAAAAGGGCGCGTTCGGGAAGTATGCGCGTAAGCATCACCTCGGTTCGCTTTTAATTGCCCGCTGACAAGATTATGTCCACAATCGCCCACAAACTGCAAGCTGTCGAATCGACCATGAAGTCCGCTTGCGCGGCCGCAAAGCGCCCGCGCGAGGCCGTGCAGTTGCTGGCTGTCTCGAAAACATTTCCGGCCGAGGCCGTGCTGGAAGCGATTGCCGCCGGCCAGCAGGCCTTCGGCGAAAACTATCTGCAAGAAGCGCTCGACAAGATCGACGCGGTTGCTGCCGCCTTGCCTTCGGCACAGGTCGAATGGCATTTTATCGGGCCCATCCAGAGTAACAAGACGCGTCCGCTGGCCGCGCATTTCGGCTGGGTGCATACCGTCGAGCGTCTCAAGATCGCCCAGCGCCTGTCGGAACAGCGCCCGCCCGAGTTGTCGCCCTTGAATGTGTGTTTGCAAGTGAACATCAGCGGCGAAGCCAGCAAAAGCGGCGTCTCCCCCGCCGATCTGCCCGAACTGGCGCGCCAGGTGGCGGCTTTGCCGAATCTCACATTACGTGGACTGATGGCGATACCCGAGCCGGAAACTGACGTATCAAAACAACGGGCGGCGTTTGCGCAGGTGCGCGCGCTGTTCGATCGACTCAATCACGACGGCTATCGGCTCGACACTTTGTCGATGGGCATGTCGGGCGATATGCAATCCGCGATTGCCGAAGGGGCGACCATCGTCCGCATCGGCAGCGCCATTTTCGGAGAACGAACGTATGCATGACGGGCAGGGAATGAAATTGACGTTTATCGGCGGCGGTAACATGGCCGCCGCCCTGATCGCCGGGCTGGCCGGGCAGATGACGCCGGGCGAGAACATCCACGTGGTCGATCCCAATCCCGCCCAGCTCGAACGGCTGGCGGACGGCTTCGGCGTGTCGACGGCGTCCGCCATCGATGCCAGGGTGGCGGCCAGCGACGTCATCGTGCTGGCCGTCAAACCGCAACAGATGCGCGAAGTGGCAACAGCGCTGGCGGCGCAGCTGGGCGGCAATCCGCTGGTGCTGTCGATCGCCGCCGGCATCCGCAGCGCCGACCTGTCGCGCTGGTTGAATCACTATGCCGCCATCGTGCGCTGCATGCCGAACACCCCGGCCCTGATCGGCCAGGGTATCACCGGCATGGTGGCGGTGGCCGGCATGTCGATGGAGCACCGCGATGCCGCCGACGACATCATGAAAGCGGTCGGCCAGACCGTCTGGCTGGATGACGAGACCCTGATCGACCCGGTGACGGCGGTGTCCGGCAGCGGTCCGGCGTATGTGTTCTTTTTTATCGAGGCGATGCAGCAGGCGGCGGCGGAGCTGGGTTTGACGGCCGAGCAGAGCAAAAAGCTGGCGCTGGCCACGTTTACGGGCGCGGCCCAGCTGGCGGCGCAGTCGGCGGACGATGTGGCGGTGCTGCGCGAGCGGGTGACGTCGAAAGGCGGCACCACCTATGCGGCGCTACAGAGCATGGAGCGGGCGGGGGTGAAGCAGGCGATTGTGGCTGCGGTCAAAGCTGCCGCGGCGCGTGGGGTGGAACTGGGAGATGAGCTGGGACGGGATTAGCACGGGGACTGGCGCCGAGGGTGCCTGTCCCATGCCAACCCTGCTGCAACGTACTTTTGTGACTGTGCTTCGACTCAAAGATGGGACAGGCACCGCGCTGCGCGCGTGCCAGTCCCCCCTGTTAATCCCGGCGCGAGATGGCCACGCCCAGCAACAAACCCACGGTCGCACCGATCGCGATCGAGCGCCACGGATTCTCGTGCACATACTCGTCCGTCGCCTTGGCCGCCACCTTGGTTTTTTCCACTACTGCGCCCTGGTAGTACATGACGTTGTCCTTGGCGCTGGTGAGGGTGCGTTCGAATTTTTCCTTGGCGGCCCGCAGATCCTCGCCGGTCAGCGAGCTGTTGCGCAGCCAGCTTTCAGCGTCCGAGATCACCGATTTCAAATCGCTCATCAATTGGTCGCGGGTGCCGGTCTGGGTGGGGATTTTTTCCATCATGGAATGCCTCGTAAGTTGTTTTAAAAAGCCAGCAGCGGACAAAAGGTCGTTTGCTGTTATTGGGACAATATTATCTGAACACGTAGTCTAACGCGACTCCGGCAAAAAGGGCCGCACCCAACCAGTTGTTGTGCCGGAAGGCGGCGAAGCAGCGCATGCGGTCGCGCCCGCGGATCAGGGTGTAGTGATACAGGGCCATGCCGGCCGCCACCGCGACGCCCGTCACAAACCACCAGCGCAGCCCCATCGCCCAGCCGCACACCAGGTCGATGGCCAATGCGGCGCCGTAACACAGCATGACGGCGGCGACATCGAAGCGGCCGAAGGTGATGGCCGAGGTGCGGATGCCGATCAACAGGTCGTCGTCGCGGTCGACCATGGCATATTCCGTGTCGTAGGCCACCGCCCAGAACACATTGGCCAGCAGCAGCAGCCACGCCACCGGCGGCACCTGGTTCTGCACGGCGGCGAACGCCATCGGAATGCCGAAGCCGAAGGCGATGCCGAGATAGGCCTGGGGAATCGCGAAGAATCGTTTGAAGTAGGGATAGGTGGCGGCGATGATCAGGGCCGCCACCGACAACTGCTTGGTCAAGGCGTTCAGCGGCAACACCAGCAGAAAGGAAATGGCCGCCAGCACGCCGGCCACCGCCAGCGCTTCCCAGCCCTTGATCTTGCCGCTGGTGAGGGGGCGTTCGGCGGTGCGTTTGACGTGCTTGTCGAAATCGCGGTCGGCGTAATCGTTGATGGCGCAGCCGGCCGAGCGCATCAGGGCGGTACCGACGGTGAAGATGAGCACCAGCATGGGGTCGGGCCTGCCGTTCGAGGCGATCCACAGGGCGATCAGGGTGGGCCACAGCAGCAGCACGATGCCGATCGGCTTGTCGGCGCGGATCAGCTTGAAGTACAGGGCCAGTCGTTGGTTCATCGTCGTTTTGCGAAGTGGAGTCAGGCAGGATTCTACCGTCTCGGCGAGAATATTATTGCATGCAAGAATTGTAAACTTGTTTTTGCAATAACATTGATGCAGCGCGGCTTCAGCGGCCCGCTTGCGCCTATACTTGTTTGCCCACCACTTCGGAACGCCATCATGCAACTCAAGCATTTCACCTTGTGCGCTGTTTCCCTTGCCGGCGCCGCGCAGGCGCAGCCATTTACCCAGGCCGATACTTTGAAAGATTTGCCGGCCGCCGTACAAAAGCAGCTGGGTGTGGGCAGTGGCGACAACCCCATCGCCGACCGTGGTGAAGCTTTCAGCTCTGGCTGCGTTGTCGAAACCGGTGTGCCGAACAAACGTTACCTGCTCGGTGCGGTCAGCGCTGACGTGGTGGTGGTGGCCATCGAGATGGGCGGCTTTGCGCATTACTCGAAGACCATTGAATACCGCCGCATGGGCGAAAACTGGATCAGGTCGGAGCGCAAGAACGCGGTGAGCTTTCCGAAAACGATGCAGGAACTTTTGCAGGTCAACGCCAAACAGGCGCTGGCCGCGGCCTTTTAGATCAGGCCGCCTGCATCTGCTCCAGCAACTGCGCATCGGCCATTTCGACCCCCGGCAAATCGCAGGCCGCCACCGCCTGGCAGATGGCGTCGATGGCGGCGCGCCTTGTAAAACTCTTGCGCCACACCAGCACCACGCGGCGCGACGGCACGGGATCGGAAAACGGCAGGAAGCGCAGCATGCCGCGCGTGTCTTTATTATCCACGTCCATGTCCGGCACCGAGGCCCGCGGCAAAACGGTCAAACCGATGCCGCTGGCCACCATGTGGCGGATGGTTTCCAGGGACGAACCCTCGAAGGTTCGCTGCATGCCGTTGCCCGGCGTCGAAAAGCGCGCCATTTCGGGGCACACTTCCAGCACCTGGTCGCGGAAGCAGTGGCCGTTGCCGAGTAATAGCATGGTTTCCGATTTCAAATCTTCGGCGGTGATGGCGGCGCGGTTGGCCCACGGGTGGCTTTTCGGCATGGCGACCACGAATGGTTCGTCATACAAGGTCTGGATCGACATGCCGTGGTCCGGCAGGGGCAGCGCCATGATGGCCGCGTCCAACTCTCCCTGGCGCAGCAGTTCGAGCAGGCGCACCGTGAAATTTTCCTGCAAAATCAAGGGCATCTGCGGCACATTGTCGATCAGGTTTTTCACCAGCGGCGGCAATAGATAGGGCCCGATGGTGTAGATCACGCCCAGCCGCAAGGGGCCCGCCAGCGGATCCTTGTTTTGCTTGGCCAATTCCTTGATGGCGGCGGTCTGCTCGAGCACACGTTCGGCCTGGGCGACGATTTGCGCGCCCAGCGGCGTCACCGACACTTCTGCGCCACCGCGCTCGAACAGCACGACGCCGAGCTCGTCTTCGAGTTTCTTGATCGCCACCGACAGGGTAGGCTGGGCGACGTGACAGGCTTCGGCGGCATGGCCGAAGTGGCGCGCGCGGGCGACAGCAACAATGTATTTGAGTTCTGTGAGCGTCATATCGTCGAAGAGGCAGTCAGACCGGGGAAAAGTTGCAATTTCGTCCAGCGAAGTTTTTGTATTTTACCGGAACCCCAGTCGATATAATTGCCGGGCCGGCGATATTTGTCGATGCAACCTTCGTCGATCCATTTTACCGAGGAATCCATGTCCACCCAGTTCGGTCCCGTCGAAGCACAGGCCTATATTCACAAGCTGCTGACCGTGATGCAGCACCAGGGCGGCTCCGACCTGTTTATTTCCGCCGACTTCCCGCCCAGCATGAAGCACCAGGGCGCGATGAAACCCCTGAGCCAGCAAAAACTCAGCGGAGAGGTGACGCGCGCGCTGGCCCTGTCGATCATGAACGACAAGCAGAAACGCGAATTCGAAGCGGAGATGGAGTGCAACTTCGCCATCTCGCTGCCGAATGTCTGCCGTTTCCGCGTCAATGTGTTCGTGCAGCAGCAGTGCGTGGCGATGGTGGTGCGGACCATTGCCTCGGAGATTCCGAATTTCGAAAAGCTGGATCTGCCGGAAGTGCTGAAAGACGTCATCATGACCAAGCGCGGCCTGGTGCTGGTGGTGGGCGGCACGGGGTCCGGCAAATCGACGACCCTGGCCGCGATGATCGATTACCGCAACGCCAACTCGGCCGGCCACATCATTACGGTGGAAGACCCGGTCGAATACGTGCACAAGAACAAGGGCTGCCTGATCACCCACCGCGAAGTGGGCGTCGACACCCTGTCCTGGCACAATGCCCTGAAAAACACCCTTCGCCAGGCGCCCGACGTCATCCTGATCGGCGAGATTCGCGATACGGAAACCATGGAGCACGCCATCGCCTTTGCCGAAACGGGCCACCTGTGCCTGGGCACC
>JACXTT010002870.1_pt1 | contig 26977 bp, 25 predicted proteins | sample 9270951 | NCBI WGS metagenome assembly JACXTT01 (sample SAMN15532306, study PRJNA645909) | rock metagenome | isolation source: weathered quartz diorite | place: Puerto Rico | collected 2017-06-21 | reverse complement strand
CCGCCGATGGCTGGTATGGAATCTCGTTTCCTTCAACCACACCCTGGCCTGCCGGAACACCGAGTGAAGCTGAGTGATCCTGGATATCCCACGCTGCGGTGTTGAGCACCTGCCAGATGCCGGAGAGATCCGGTCTTCCGTTCGCCCCACGCGGCACGGTTGCCGCCTGGTTCTGGGCAGCCAGCGGCGCAACCGCGCAAACGACAAGGAGACAGACGCCGATCCACTTCGCCATGAGGCGCGATTTTAAACCCACTCCACCGCGTCTCCCACCGCGATTTCTCCGCCTTCAACGACTTCAGCGTAGGCGCCACCACCCCACCGTTCACGCATGGCCGCCTTCAACGCCGGCAGCGCTTCTTCCATCCGCTCGCACGGCCGCGTCTCTCCCCACACGCGGAAGCGAGCGCTGCCGATGCGTAATTCTTTTGCTCTCGAGTCGAACAGATCGAGGGAGTCGATCACCAGATTTGCGCGTCGTGCGCTCGGTTCGAGCTCCGCGCCAAGGCGATCCATCAGTTCGTGCCACCGCTCGAGATCCATCAGCGTCACCTGACGCCTGCCACCTTGATCCGCGTTGCCGACGATGCCACGGCCCGCGACAAGCGTCGCACGGACAGCAGCGTCCATGCATCCACCATGAGCGCGCTTGATCCATATCTGATGCAGCACAGCCATTGCCCCTTCAGCTTAATCCCGGCCGGGCACCCGGTTTGAGTACATCCGATGAGCCATGGAAACGCCGATGCGGACACACCTGCGGATCGCCGCGATGGGCGACCTGCACGTCTCCAAGAATTCCCAGGGCACTTTTCAACCGCTTTTTACGCAAATCAACCAGTCTGCCGACGTCCTGCTGCTGTGTGGTGATTTCACCGACTACGGCCTTCCGGATGAGGCGCGTGTCCTCGTGCGCGACCTGGCCGTTGTCAAGATTCCTGTCATCGCGGTGCTCGGCAACCACGACTATGAGGGCGGCAAGCCGCATGAAATCCGTCAGATTCTGATTGATGGTGGCGTCAGCGTCCTTGATGGTGAAGCGACGGAAGTCCATGGCGTCGGCTTTGCCGGCGTCAAGGGGTTTGCGGGCGGCTTCGGGCGCGGTGCGCTCGGTCCATGGGGCGAGCAGGCGATCAAGGCGTTCGTGCAGGAAGCCGTCGATGAGGCGCTGAAACTCGAGACGGCGCTCGCCCGGCTTCGGACGCAGAAGCGGGTTGCGCTGCTGCATTACTCGCCGATTCGCGGGACCGTGGAAGGGGAACCACCGGAGATCTTCGCGTTTCTCGGTTCGAGCCGCCTCGAAGAGCCAATCAACCGTTATCGGGTGAACGCCGTGTTCCACGGGCACGCGCATCGAGGTACCACCGAAGGCCGTACGTCAACTGGAGTGCCGGTCCATAACGTGTCGATGCCGCTGCTGACGCGTGTGAATCCAAATCGGCCGCCATTTCTCATCGTGGAAATTCCGCGCGACGCGACGGACACGGCCGCGGTGGTCGAGCCGCGGGGCGAACCGCTGGTGAAATCCGCTTGAGACGGCCTGAATCCTGCACAGCCACGCTCGGGGACTAATCGCGTGATAGACGCCGACGTTCCGCTGCTCACCTCGCCTGATACAGCGCAACTGTATCGAGATGCGCTGGAAATGCTGAACCGCTGCGGCGTGCCGTACCTCGTGGGCGGGACCTATGCGTTTCAGTACTACGCGGGGATCTGCCGTGAGACGAAAGACTTCGACATTTTCGCGCGGCCGCGCGACCTGCGTCGCGTGCTCGACGTACTGACGCGCTGCGGATTTCGAACCGAGATCGCGTTCCATCACTGGCTCGCCAAGGCTCACCACGGCGAGAAGTTCATCGATGTGATCTACAACTCCGGTAACGGGGTGGCAGAAGTCGATGACGAATGGTTTGCGCACGCGGTGGACGAGACCGTGCTCGGCGTCGCGGTCAAGCTCGTGCCGGCGGAAGAAATGATCTGGACCAAGGCGCTCATCATGGAACGCGAGCGGTATGACGGCGCCGATGTCGCGCATCTGCTCCGCCATTGTGCCGGGCTGGTGAACTGGGATCGCCTCGTGCGTTGCTTCGGCCCGCATTGGCGCGTGCTCCTCAGCCACCTCATTCTGTTCGGCTTCATCTATCCGGGCGAACGCTCGTTGATTCCTTCCGCGCTAATCAAAGAGCTGTTGAACCGCGTACAGGCCGAACTCGACGTGCCGACGCGCGATAGCAAGGTGTGTCAGGGCACGCTGCTATCACGTGCGCAGTATCTCGTCGACGTCGAGGAGTGGGGCTATGAAGATGCGCGCTTGCAGCCGCGCGGCTCGATGACACCCGAACAGATTGCGGAGTGGACGGCCGGAATCGATAAGTCCCACTGAGTCGCAAATCGCTACCAACCGCTACGGTTGGATGCCGTCGCCCGTGACCATGATTCCCTGCTCGGCCTGCGATCGGACGGAACTATTTGACAGCACCTGTGCGCGAAGCGTGTATTCGCCCGCCGCGAGGTTCTTGAACTGGATCGTGTGGAGGCGCTGTTCCTTGTCGCCCGCGAGTGGAAGCTCGGTCGCGCAGAACATGTTGTCCCCGTCAGCCTCAACGCGAAGCGTGCGGTTCTCCGCGTTCGGTTCAACGGCAATGATCATCTGAACCGTGGCCGGTTCAGCGAAGAAATGACCCGTTATTCTGATCTCGACGTTGTCTTTCGCCCCCACGGTACCGGAGAGCGCTATGAACGGAAGGATGAGTGCGGTGAAGCGGATGCTCTTTCGAACCACGGTCGTAAACCTCTGGCGACCGCGGGAGCAACGAGCGTACCAGCCTTCGCTCGCTTCGCAAGCCTCGGCCAGGCAGGCTATTTTTGCGGGAACTTCGGCTTCGTCGGCCCGTGGGGAACGGTGACAGCAGGCTACTGTTGGCGTTCGAGGATCCAGCAGACCGGCTCGACGAGCTTCTCGAGCGCAGGTCTGCGCCCCCACTCTTCGAGCGTAATTTCGTCACACGCCGCGAGATCGGCTTCGAAATCGCGCCGCAGCCGGGCAGTCACTGCTGCCTCCCGGAATGCGACGTTCACTTCGTCGTTGTGCTCGAACGAGCGGTTGTCGACATTCGTCGTTCCAATGACCGCCCACGCTTCGTCGACCATCAGCGCTTTCACATGTGTCATCGACGGACGATATTCGTATACGCGAATTCCGCCCTGAAGCAGCTCGCGGTACATGCGCCGGCTTGCGAGGCGCACCAGCCGCTGGTCGGAGTATTTGCCGGGGACGATGACGCGCACTTTGACACCCCGGCGGGCCGCGCGGATCAGTGCTCGACGCAGCGCCTTGTCCGGCAGGAAATAGGGCGTGTGGATGTCGATGCTGCTCACGGCGCCTTCAATCAGCATTTGAAAGACCACGCGCGACGCGGTAGACCGGTCCGAGGGTGAGCTCTTGACGAGCATCGCTTCCGTCCGTCCGGCACTGTGCAGAGGTGGCCAATGGCGTGGTGACGTCAGAATTTCACCGCAGCACTCGAGCCAGTTTTCGGCAAATACCCCCTGCAGCTCCGCCACAATGGGACCTTCGATGCGCGCCATCGTGTCACGCCAGGCTGCCCGGCCGCGATGCGGGCGGAGCCACTGATCCGCGACACCCGCCCCCCCGGTAAACGCGACCCGGCCATCGACCACCAGCAGCTCCCGGTGCGTACGGTTGTTCAGGCGATGGAAGCGGTACCACCTCAGCCCCTGGTAGAACTGGACGTTGCAGCCCGCCTCCCGCAACCGCCGAAGAGGCGCGCCGAAGACCATCATGAAGCTGCCCACCCAATCGAGCGTCAGCCGCACCTCAACGCCAGCGCGCGCGCGCTCGATCAGCGCCTCCACAAGCATCTTCGCCGCCTCGCCCTTCTTGAAGATGTACGCCTCCATATTCACAGAGGACTCCGCGGCGAGGATCGCGTCGCGCATCGCCGGGTAGAACTGCGCACCGTTGGTCAGAATCTCGACTTTATTGTCGAAACGAATCGCCGCCTGACAGGTCGCCTGAAGGACGTGCAGGAATTCGTCGTCGTCCGGCCGAATGGGGTGCGAAACCTTGTAGTCGATCCGCGGCGTGAAGAAGAGGACAAGTACGAACCAGATGATGAATCCGAGGCCGATGATGGTCCAACCCACGGCTACGCCGCCTCCAGGAACGCGATCGGAAAGTGTGCGAATACATCCGCCGCGCGAATCCACTTCCGGCCGTCCTGTTCGATAACCGCGGCGCACGCACCGGTGAAGATCTGCCGGTAACACCGCGGCGCCTCCTGCGGAACGGAGATTCGCGTGTCGCCCCAGACGTCCCCAATCGGCGCGCTTCCCTCGCGCGCCAGCGTGGCGACCAGTCGCGGCACACATACGAGGACGTGTCGCGGGCCGAGGACGCGCCCGAACGCGAAGAGGTGCTGCCGTGCCGCGCCTTCTATCGCCAGCGGCTCATAGCGGCCGCAGCGGAACACGTCGTGCGCCGCCCGTCGTGCGCGCAGCATCGTTGTCGTGGCAAAAAGCTTCATGCGGTCGTCCTCCGGGTGCCGAAGCAGCTCAGACGCCAGCGATGCTCGTGCATCGGCAGACACATCGATCGCGTCCAGCAGTTCGCGGCGCTTGCGGTAGTCCACCGGCCGCCGGTTGTCCGGATCGACGAGGCTGAAATCCCACAGCTCGGTACCCTGATAGAAGTCCGGTACACCAGGCGCGCCGATTTTGATGGCCAGCTGCGCAAGCGAGGTGTAGATGCCGAACCTTGCCACCCGTTGGGCAAATTCATCGAAGTCCTCGCGGAATGCGACGTTGGCAGGCGAGAGCACCATCGTGACGAAGCGAGCCATTGCCTTCTCGTGCGGCTCGCTCGGGTTCAGCCAGCTGGTGAAGACTTTGGCCTCCCGCATCGTCTTGAGCATGTAGTCGTGGATTCGCTGCTGATACTCGCGTTCCTGGTCCGCTGTTACCGCGGTCAGCGGCCATGTTCCCACCAGTGTCTGATACAGCAGGTACTCTTCGTTGCGGCTCGGGTACGACTCGCCGTCGATCAACGAGCGTGCCTTGCGGTTCATGCGCGCCCATCGCTGTGTCGCGGGGCGCCACTCGCCGGCCAACTCTGACAGCACATTGATGCGCGCGCGGACGTCTTCGCTGCGCTTGGTGTCATGCGTCGAGGAGGCGGACAGGCCGTGCGGCCATTTGGCCGCGCGATTGGCCAGCCACGCATGCAGCGCGTCGGGGGCGACGCCGAACTTGTCCGGCTCGCCTCCAACTTCGTTCAACGACACCAGACGGTTGTAGAGATAGAGTGCTGTGTCCTCGATGCCTTTCGCGGTGACGGGGCTTGTTACCTGCTGGAACTTGCCGACAAACTTGATGTGCTCGCCACGTTCTTCTTCCGGGATGTAGTCCGCTTTCTTGAGCAGCAGACTGCGGACGAACTCGAATACGACCGCCGGATATCGTGGGTTCCGTCGCTTGGCTTCGTTGACCGCGTGATCGATGTAGCGGCGATCGTGTGCCGTGACCTCGGCCTCGCGCGCATTGACATACGTGCGGTAGACGGGGAACGACGCGATGATTTCCCGCATCGCGTGGAGGAGCAGATTCAGCGTGAAATCGCGGGAGTGGCGATTCCGCTCCGAAAAGCCAGCCAGTTCGTGCGCGAGCACCTGCAGCTCGCTCGCCATGCTCATGCGTAGAATCAGCTGCTTGCTCCGGTACGCGAATTCACGGAAGGGCACCCGCAGCCGCGTGAAGCGCTCGAACGCCTCATTGACCGCACGCTCATTCGCCGCGTTGACGAACAGGCCGTTCACACGGACGAGAAATTCATAGCCTGTGGTGCCCTCGACGGGCCAGGACGGCAACCATTCGTCCAGACCAAGAATTTTTTCGACGACCAGATAGAGGCGTCGATCGTCCGCAAACAAATCGGGTCGGACGCTTCGGGCCCGTGCCTGCAGCCGTTCGAGGTAATCGCCCGGATCGTAGAGGCCATCGACATGATCAATCCGGATCCCATCGATGCATCCTTCGCGCAGCAGCTCAAACACGAACGAGTGCGTCTGCTCGAACACCTCCGGATCTTCCATCCGCAGCGCGGCGAGCTCGTTGATGTCGAAGAATCGCCGGTAGTTGATCTCCTCGGCCGCCACACGCCAATAGGCCAGCCTGTACGGCTGCGCGGACAGCAGCGCATCGAGGCGATCGAAACTTCTTGGATGGCGCGGCTCGCCGTTCAGCGCCCTGACGGCGCGTTCGATGTGCCCCAGGACCGCCGCTGACTCGGACGTGAGACGCGCCAGACGACGTTTGATGACTTCCTTCTCCCGGTTGCGCTCCTTGCGCAGCTCCGGTGTGTGTGCTTTGCGGCCCGGGAGATGCCTGATGGCGGTAAGGATGCTGAGAAACTCCATTCCGGCGTCGGTCCCCTCGATGTCGGCGAGCAGTGGGTCCACATCAATGCCGAGGATCCGGTCGTAGGTGCCGGGCGCGATCGGCAGCACCGTGTCGAAATACCGGGCATCGAAGGCTCCGCCGGAATATTCCACCGTGATCTGCTGACGCTCAAGCACCGCCCCGTACGAGTCGCCAAGAATCGGCAGCAGCACCTTGTTTTCGAGTTCCGGTTTGAGGGGGTGCCAGTCGATGTCGAAAAACGATGCGTACTGAGAGCTGGGGCCGTTCTCGAGGACATCCTGCCACCACGGGTTCGCCGATTTCGCGATTCCCATGTGATTCGGCACCAGGTCCACGATGTGGCCCATCCCGTGTTCGCGCAGTGTTTCAATCCACCGGTTGTAGCTCGCTCGATCACCAATCTCGGGATTCAGCCGCGTCGGATCGGCGACGTCGTAGCCATGCGTGCTCCCCGGCACCGCCTTGAAGTAGCTCGAGGCATAACAGTGAGAAATGCCCAAACGATCGAGATAGCGGACGATCTTCGTCGCATCGTCGAAGGTGAATGCCTTATTGAATTGAAGCCGGTACGTCGCGGCCGGGACGGAGGCGGGAAACATTTGGTCGAGGTACAAACCAAACTGAGTGCCAGCGCTGGTTCTGGAACACGGCTTGCTGAAGAGGTCCTGTGCGTACGCGCATGACCTCAGCCGTAGCCGCCATCATGATTGGGGCCGCTGCGTGCGGAGGCGCAATTAGAATTCAACCGCCGGCTGAACCGCCAACCCCGGACACACTTAAACAGATATGGGTCGATCCCGGGAGTGAACCGCGCGACCTGTTCTGGGGAATCGGCGGCCAGAAATACGCACCCAAACCGGACGCCATCTACACGTTCAAAGAGCGCGATGCGGTGGGGTTCAGCACGAAATACATCGTCAAGGACCCCGACGGGATCGAGTGGAGCGCGAAAATCGGCCCTGAGGCGCAGGTCGAAGTCCTGCTCTCGCGCATCCTCTGGGGACTCGGGTTCCATCAGCAGCCGATCTACTACCTGCCGTCCTGGACGATGGACGAGCACGGGGTCAAATCGACCGTCAGCGAGGCACGGTTCCGCGCGAAGCTGAAGCAGTTCGAGCGGCTCGACGAGTACTGGTGGTGGCAGCAGAATCCGTTCGTGGGTACGCGCGCGTTGAGCGGGCTCCTCGTCGTCCTGTTAATGTTCAACAGCACGGACCTGAAGAACGACAACAACAGCATCTACACCTTCAAGGAACCTGTCGAAGGCGCGACGCGCTGGTTCGTGGTCCGCGATCTTGGCGCCGCACTGGGCGAGACCGGGAAGCTCTATCCGAAACGCAACTGTCTCGAATGCTTCGAGCAGCACGGGTTCATCACGGCGATCACTGACGACAAAATCGAATTCGATTATGTGGGGCGACACCAGGAGCTGATGTCGATGATTCGGCCTGCCGACGTGCGGTGGGCCGCCGAGCGCATGGCGCGACTGACCGACAAGCAGTGGCACGATGCCTTTCGCGCGGCCAACTACGCGGACGCTGACGCACAGAGGTTCATCAATAAGCTCAAGGAGAAAATTGACGACGCGTTTGCGCTTCGGGCACGACCCGTCGATCAGGCCACACGCTGAGCCACCCGCCCGACACGATCGACATGCAACCTCCACCTCCCGAGTTCGCGCAATCGCTGCCGCAGGTACTCGAGTCGCATTTCGACATGGTGGAGCGCGCTGTCCTGGCGCTGCCGGTCGCGACCGCACTCGGCGCCGCGCTCGCGTTTCGGCCGCGTCGCCGCGGCACACCGCCTCGGTCGGCGCCTGTCATCGAAACGCAGATCGTGCTCGCGGTGGTTGGGGCGACTGTCATGCTGGTTGTCGGCTCGAGTCTCGCTCGCGCCTTCGGCATCGTGGGCGCGGCGAATCTGATTCGCTATCGAGCGAAGATTGACGATCCAAAGGATGCGGTCGTCATGCTGTCGACGTTGAGCATCGGGCTCTGTTGCGGCGTCGAGTTGTACGGTCTTGCGCTGTTTGCGACCGTGTTCCTGCTCGGGGTTCTCTGGGCCGTCGAATCGATCGAGCCGGAGCTCACGAAGCACTTCGAGCTGAAGGTCAGCACTCCGGATCCGGCGGCGCTTCGGAACCACATCGAAGCGATCCTGCGCCGCTTCCACGTCAAGTTCGAATTACGTTCGGTCGGCCAGAAGGAGATCGTGTACGACTCGGAGCTGCCGCTCCACACGCGCACCGATCGCATTGCGAATGCGGTTCTCGCAGTGGGCAAGAACGGCGATACCGAAGTGTCGTGGGAAGAGAAGAAGTCGAAAAAGTAGAGGCGGACCTTAAGGTCCGCCTCTACCCCGAGGCCGGCCCCTACCCGCGGTAATTGCCAAACTGCAGTGCCACTCCGAAGTCCTGCTCCCGCAGCAGCCGCATCACTTCCTGGAGGTCGTCTTTCGAGCCTGACGTGACGCGCAGCTGATCGCCCTGAATGGCCGCCTGGACCTTCCTCAGTTTCGAATCCTTGATGAATTTCACGATGTCGCGCGCCTTCTCCGTGGGAATCCCCTGCTGCAGCGCGACTTCCTGACGAACCGTGCTGTTGGCGGCCGGTTGCGCCGGACCACGCGTCAGGTTTTTCACCGGCACATTGCGGCGCACCAGACGGATGGACACGATTTCCCAGAGCGCGTTCAGCTTGAATTCGTCGTCGGCGACGAGCAGCAGCTTTGACTCTTTCTGGTCGAAGTCGATGGAGGCCTTCGCCCCCTTGAAGTCGTATCGTTGCGCGACTTCCTTCCGCGCCTGATTGAGCGCGTTGTCGACTTCCTGGAGATCGACGTTTGACGTGACGTCGAACGAGCACTGCGTCGCCATTCGCCACAATGGTAGCGCAGAGCATCACTCACGACGTGGAGAGATGTCTCATCGATCGTGACGAGCATCGTGTTCGCGGCGACTGCGGCGAAACCGCGCGCGGTCACCGACCATGTGCCGTTGTTGAAGCGGCAACGTGCAGGCCGTCGGCAGACGCCCCGGCATCGCCAGGTGTGCTCATGCCGGCGCGACGGATGTCGTCGCCGGTCACGATCGAGATCGCCGTCGGGCAGGCACGAGGAAGATAACGATGGCGAAGCTGATCGGCCGGAAACGTATGCGCGTTCGTTGTCAACGACTTTCTTGTCAACGACTTCGAAATCGGGGTGGCTTTAATGGACTTCTTTCGGTACCCATTCGATGAGGCTGGTGCCCGTCGATACAGTCGAGCCGGCGCGACAACTGTCTTGGAGCGTTGTACTTTCGCGATCTATACTGCGGCGGTTCGCGTGAGCTTCGTGCCGGGCATCCTGCCTGCAAACGCGCGACGAGAGGCCAGCCCATCACACTGTCTGCATGCCGACCGACCTGACAGGGAATCCCAACCGCGGCAATGCCGGGCTGGTCGACATTCTCGATCGTGTGCTCGACAAGGGCCTGGTCGTCGCAGGCGACATCAAGGTGTCGCTGGCCGAAGTCGAGCTCCTGACGATTCGCATCCGTTTGATGATCTGCTCGATCGACAAGGCAGAGGAGATCGGTCTCGACTGGTGGAAGTATGACCGTCATCTCTCGCCAGGACGCGAGCAGCTGCTGCAGGAAAATCTCGAACTTCGCGAGCAGCTCCAGCTGCTCGAACGGCGGGTCGCGTCGCTGACGCGCCCCTCCAGCCGGCGCGCGCGACCGGCAAAGGACTGATATCCGATTAAGGAGTCTTCACGATGGCCGTCGAACGTGCTGCTGGCGGAACAAGTCTCATTGACGTTCTTGACCGCGTTCTCGACAAGGGGATCGTCATCGATGCCTGGGTGCGTGTGTCGCTCGTGGGGATCGATCTCATCACCGTCGAAGCTCGTGTCGTCGTCGCCTCGATCGACACGTATTTGAAGTACTCCGACGCGATTGGCGCGGCCGCCTCGGCGGCACGCCCGACGATCGAACCCCCGCGGCCGTACGATGAGATCGCCGCGGAAAACGTCTCGCTGCGCGCGCAGCTGGAAGGAGCGCCAGCCACCGCGACGCGCACACCAGCCGGTACCCGGCGGCGCACCCGCCAATAACGGTCGGGCGCCGCCGAGCGGCGCCCTTAGGCCACGGACCACAGGTAGGACATGAGCTCGCTTCAGGCGCGGACTTTTACTCGACCGATTGGCACGGGCGTCAATCACGCCGCACGGCTTGAACTGCTCGAAAACTACCTTGCGCATCATGAGGACATCCTCCGCTGCGCGCACATCAGCCTGGAGTGGCTCGCGCGTTACGCGGGCGTCAAACAGTCCGCATGTCTGGCGGTGGATGCGGAGTCGAACATGCTCGTCGGGGTTGCCGCCCGTGGCGTCGCCGCCGACGATATCGAGCTGTTCTCCTGGCCGTTGTCGGATACTTACGATCCGCTCATCGGCGCCTTGCAGGCGTCCCGGCCTGTGCAGTTCCGGTCGTACCGTCCCAACGGCCACGCATCGCCGACGCCGCTTGGCCGTGGCGCGTTCACGGCGATTCCGCTTGGCTTGCGCGGGACCGGCGTCGTCGAGCACGACGATCTGGCTCCCGGACTGTTGCTGCTGCGCGCGCCGGCCATCACCAACGAGATCAACTGGCTGGTCACGGTTCTCGGCCAGAAGATCGATCAAGTGCGCGGGCGTGGCAGCCTCGCGGAGGAAGCACGCAAGCTGCGGCGCGAGCGGACGCTGTTTTTCACGATCATCAACGCCGTCACCGACCCGATCATGCTGACCCATACCGAAGGCCGGCTGATTGTCGCCAACGCGCGCGCGGAAAAGCTGTTTGCGGCGAGCGAAGAGGAAAGCGAAGGACGGCGCCGCGCGGTTGAATTGAACAACATGCTGTTTTCGGCGGCCCTCTCGCGGTCGGCGGTCGAAGGCAACCCGGAGGCGCGCGAACTGCTGCTGGTCGATCCGAGCGACGGATCGGATCTGCTCTTCGAAGTGCTGTCAACCGCCGTCGAAGATCCGCGCGAGGGTACCGGCATCGTCTCGGTGCTGCGCAACATCACCGATCTGCGGCGTGCAACCGAGCAGATTGAGGAGAACTATCAGAAGCTTCGGGTGGCGGAAGCGGCTGTGCGCGGAGAGCGCGATCGACTCAATCTCATCATCGACTCGGTCGCGGATCCGATCATCGTGACGGATGCTACTGGCGCGACGGTGTTGATGAACTCGCCAGCGGAGGATCTCTTTACCGTCGTCGCGGGGGCAAGCGAGTCGGCATCGCGCACCGTGCAGGCCAACGACGCGCACTTCTCGTCCTTCATATCAGGCCTCCTGCTCGGAGAAACGGGACCGGGCGAAATCCGGCGTGGTGAAATTGGTTTGATGAATCCGGTGACGGGCGAGCCGATTCCGGTCGAGGCCATTGCGGGCAAGGTGCTGACCGAAACGGGTGAACTGACCGCGGTCGTCACTATCCTGCACGATCGCCGAGAGGCCCTGGAACGCGCGCGGCTCTATGAACAGTTGAAAGCCGCGTCAGACGAACTGCAGGCTCGCGTCCAGGCCGCGACCGCCGAACTGGCGACGCAGAACGAGCTGCTGCGACGCCAGGCGATCGAGCTCGAGCAGGCGTCACGTCTGAAGTCGCAATTCCTCGCCAACATGTCGCACGAGTTCAGGACGCCGTTGAATGCGATCCTCGGTTATACACACATGTTGCTGCAGGGTGTGGCGGGCGATCTGCTCCCGGCGGTGAAGCGGCAGCTGCAGCGTATCGACTCGAATGGCCGCCATTTGATGACCATCATCAACGAAATACTCGATATCACGCGCATCGAGGCGGGCAAGATGCCGATGCAGCTCAGCGAGTTCAACCTCAACGAGCTGGTGCCGGAAGTGATGACGGAGCTGGATCCGGTGATTTCCCGATCCAAACTGACGGTCGCGCCCAGGCTGTGTCCCGAGTTGCCGACCATCTACAGCGATCGGCAGAAGGTAAAGCAGATCATTGTGAATCTGCTGAGCAACGCGTTGAAGTTCACGCATGAAGGCGGCATTCACATCACGTTGGGGCATAACCCGGTCGAGCGGACAGCGAGTGTCGCCGTAGCCGACACGGGCATCGGCATTTCACCCGAGAATCACGAGAAGATTTTCGAGGATTTCAGGCAGGTTGACGACTCGCCGTCACGACAGTACGGCGGCACGGGTCTTGGACTCGCCATCTGTCGCCGCCTGGCAACGGCGCTTGGCGGACGAATCACCCTTGAAAGCACGATGGGTGTCGGCTCGACGTTCACGCTGACGGTACCTGTCGAAACGGAACAATGACGCAACCAGATACGCCCCTGATTCTCGTGGTTGACGACTACCAGGACGCGCGGGAAATGTACGCCGAGTACCTCCAGTTCTCCGGCTTCCGCGTGGCGGAAGCGCGCAACGGCAATGAGGCCGTCGCGCAGGCCTTTTCGCTCCGTCCCGATTTGATCCTGATGGACCTTTCGCTGCCCGGGATGGACGGATGGGAAGCCACTCGCGTCCTGAAGGCGGACGAACGGACGAAACATATTCCCGTCGTGGCGCTGACGGGCCACGCCCTGGCAGGCGCTTCTGAAGGCGCCCGCAAAGCCGGATGCGACTCGTTTGTGACCAAACCGTGCCTGCCCGATGATCTGGTGGTCGAGGTACGCCGCATGCTGGACACCGTCAAGAAAGTCTGACAATAGGATTCGATATGCCGAAGGCTCAAAAGCAATCCGCCGCGAGGAAATCCGCCGTTCGCGCGGCGCCCTCGCGGCCGCGGGCGGTGACCGCGACGCGTTCGATGAAGCGCGGCAACAGCCAGGCGGCTTCCGTCCGCAGCGTCGGGCCGGCGGCGCGAAAGCGCAACGACGCGATCGCGGTGACCCGCGTGACGCACGAAACGGAAGTGCGCGGTACTGAGACGCGTGTCGAGCGCGTTGTCGAGCGGACGTCGAAGCCGACGCTGCCCGCCGTCGATCGGGCGGCCGTGCGGGGCCGTTACGTGTACTGCATCATCCGCGCAAGCCAGCCGCTGAAGTTCGGCGCCATCGGCATGGACGAGCAGTGGCCGGAGGTCTACACCATCAACTTCAAGGACATGGCGGCGGTCGTGTCGGATATCCCGCTGGCACCGCTCGACTCGACTCGTGAAAACGTGCTGGCGCACGAGCGCGTCAACGAGACAGTGATGCGCGATCACACGGTCATCCCGATGTCGTTCGGCACCATCTTCAAGACGCGCGACGACATCCTCGAGTTGCTGCGCTCGGCCTACGACGCCTTTGCCGATGTGCTGGCGAAGATGCAGGACAAGCTCGAATTCGGGCTCAAGGTGCTGTGGGACCGCGATGAGATCGTCCGGCAGATCGAGCAGGAGGACGAGGACATCCATCGCCTGAAGATGGAGATTTCCTCGCAGAAGGGGTCGACGTATTTCGCTCGTATGCAGTACGGCCGTCTGATCGACGGCGCGCTCCAGCAGCGCTCCGAGCGGTATGTCGCCGAATTCCTGCAGCGGCTGCGCGATGTCTCGGTCGCCTCGCGCGTGAACCGCGCCATCGGCGACAAGATGATCATGAATGCTGCGTTCCTCGTCCAGCGCGATCAGGATCAGGCCTTCGATCGCCGCATCAAGGAAATCGCATCCAGTTTCGACAAGTTGACCTTCAAGTACACGGGTCCGTGGCCGCCGTACAACTTCGTCAATATCAGATTGAAACTGGAGCGCGCAGGGCACTAGGCGTGTCGCGCAAGGTTTCCACTTCTCGATGTTTCTTCTCGACTCCCTGTTGATCGACGGCATTTCGTGGACGCTGCGGACGGTGGTCACCGCAGCCGAAGCCGAGATGAACGACGACACGGCGCTGCGTGAGCAACTGCTCGCCGCCGAGATGCAGCGTGAGCTGGGCGAGATCACGGACGAGGAGTTCGCGGACATCGAACGCGACCTTCTGACGCGCATCCGTGAAATCAAGGAGCGGCGCGAGGGTGGTTCGGGCCCGCTCGAACTCGGCGCCGGCACACCGATCGAAACGGACGCGGAGAGTCATTTCCAGATCGAAGCGACGGTCTCCGGCGAATTCCATGAACCCGCTGACGCCCCTCATACGACGATTGTCGAGCAGGTGCCGCCGACGCACGGAATCTTCCGCACCGAAGGCGGTCAGGTCCAACGCGTGCTCGACATCGAACCCGTTGACGCTGTAACCATCGAAGAGCCCGCCCTTCCGCTTCCTACACAGACGCCCACTCCAACCAGGACCAAGCGAGCCACCAACCGACGAACGACCCGAACGATCCGAACGCCTCGAACGATCCGAACGAAACGATCGACTCGGACGAGTAAGATCCGCTAATTGTGCTGAGCTATGTCTTCTGCCTGGTTCGAAGCGACAGGCAGCCGACGATGCGCCGCATCAGCGAAGGCATGCCCGGCGGACATAATCTCCGTGCGATGGAGGTCGGTGAGCGCCTGTGGGCCATCGCGCAGAGCGTGCCCGAGACGGGCTACGACGAGACGGCACTCGCGCGAGGGCTGCAGAACCTCGATTGGGTCGGTCCGCGCGCGATTGCGCACGAGCGCGTGATTGAGTCGTTCCTGTCCGCGCGGGCGCTTCTTCCAATGCCCCTGTTCACGCTCTTCACGTCGGACGATCGCGCCGTGCAGCACGTGCAATCCGACGGGACGCGCATTCGCCGTCTTCTCAAGCGGGTCGAAGGGAAGGTCGAGTGGGGCCTGCGGCTCACGTTCGACGAAAAGGCCGCGCGTGCGAAGGTATCGAGCCGCCCGGTCACGAGCGGCACGGAATTCCTCGCGAGAAAACGCGACGTGCTGGGTATCAATCGCACCCGTCTGAAAGAAGCGCAAGGCGCAGCGGATCGCGCCTATAAGTCGATGTCGCGGCTGGTCACCGCCGCTCAGCGGCGTACGAGCTTGGAACGGGCGGCGCCCGGGTCGCGGCTGTTGCTCGATGCCGCGTTTCTGGTTTCTGCGGGAAAGAGCGGCGCGTTTCGATCCGCGGTGCGTCAACAGACGCGCGACCTCAAAGCATTCGGGGTAGCGGTGTCGCTGACGGGTCCGTGGCCGCCGTACAACTTCATCGAATGAGCCCGCACCGCTCGAGTCGTCCCAGCCCACCGAAATCCCCGCGAATGCGGAGTCGAGCCGATGAGATTCTCGGGCCGGAAGACGCATCGCTGCTCGATATTGTCGACAATCTGCTCAACAAGGGCGTTGTGCTGAACGGCGATCTCACCATCGGGCTTGCCCGGGTCGAATTGATTTACGCGCGTCTCTCCCTGCTGCTGTCGGCTGCGGATCGCGTACTCCCCGGTGAACAGGTCGGTTTCATGGAGCGGCACCACGCCCGCCACATGTTGAGAAAAGCGCGGCGCCGGGCGCGCGCGTGATCCTCTGCGTGTATGCGCTGGTCGGTTCACCGCGTCCGATTCAGAAGGTCACTGGCATCGCGGGTGAGCGACTGCGCGGCATCGCGATCGATGGGCTCGTGGCAATCGTTGGTGAGGTCAGGCGGCGCCCCGCCGCGTCGACCAGAAATCTGCGGCGGTACGCCGCGGTCGTCGAATCGATTGCAGCGCGGGTACCCGCAATCCTTCCTGTCCGCTTCGGCACCGCGTTCGACGATGCGGCGGAGCTCACATTGGTGCTAGGTTCGCGCGCAGCCGCAACGCGTCAGCGCCTTCGCGCCGTCCGCCTCCGCACGCAAATGACGCTCCGCCTCGTAGGGTCAGACCCCGTAAACGGCCCATCGCGGGGTCAGACCCCGGTGATGAGTCGTACGGGGGTCAGACCCCGGAACAAGGCGACTCAAGGTACGCAGTATTTGCAACAGAGGTTGGCGGTGCTGCGTACGGCGCGCGAGGTGCCTGAGCTGACGCCGATTCGGTCCGCGATTCGGCGGTTCGTCAAAGACGAGCGGATCGAGCGGCGCAGTGGCGTGACCACCGTTCACCACCTGATCCCGCGCTCTATGGCCGAGCGGTATCGTGCCGCGGTCGAACGCAGCGCCGCGACGAGCGGTGTCCGTCTTTTTGTCAGCGGACCGTTTGCGCCCTATGCCTTCGCGGACAATTGGTAGATGGCGAAACGAGTTCGCGCCAAAAGGGCACGCAAGAGCACGAGACGAGAGATGCCGCGTGCAAAACGAAGGGTCGTTGCCCGCAGCGCCGGATTGACGGTCAGCGAGCTTGCCAAGCTTGACGACCTGCGCCGCGAGCTCGAGCGCACGAGCGGCTCATCATCGCCATTGCGATGGAATGCGGATCCGGACGACGTGCAGCGCTCGGTGGCGCAGCTCGTGCTGACGGTCGTTGAATTCATACGCAAGCTCCTCGAGCGCCAGGCCATCCGACGGATGGAAGCGGGCACGCTCACGGATCAGCAGACTGAAGATATCGGGCGCGCGCTGATGAAACTCGAGGAAACGGTCGTGGACATCGCAGCACGATTCGGCGTCCTTCCTGAAGATCTCAACCTCGATCTCGGGCCTATCGGGAAACTGATGTGAGGCCGCGCGTCGGCATTTCGCGCTGTCTGCTCGGCGAAGACGTCCGGTACGACGGGACGAACAAGCTGAATGCAGCCGTCGCCGAACTTACGCCGCTGGTCGAATGGATTCCCGTCTGTCCAGAGGTGGAAGTCGGGATGGGCGTTCCGCGCGAGCCGATTCAACTCGTGCGCCACGCCACCGGCGTTCGCTCCGGCGCGGACGCCGTACGTCTGAAAGGTGTTCACACCGAACAGGACTGGACCGACCGCATGCATCGGTGGGCTGGCACGCGCGTGGCGGATCTCGCCGCGTCCGGTGTCAGCGGATTCGTCCTCAAGGCCCGGTCGCCAAGCTGTGGGCCCGACGCGGTACCGGTCCACGACGACAAAGGCGGTCCGACGTCAACAGGCCGCGGCTTATTTGCGGAAGCACTTGCCGCGGCGATACCGGGTCTGCCGACGATCGACGAAGAGGCGCTCGCGGATCCGCAGACGCGCGAGCGGTTTCTTCAGACCGTGCGTGCCTTCGCCGCGACCCTCCGCTCCTGACAACGCGGACACCAGTACGTCACCCGCGTCTCGTCTCCCCCCTTGCGCCGTGCGATCGTCGCGCCGCACCGGCGACATGGACGGCCGCCGCGACCATAGACAGAGAAAACCATTCGCCGGCCAGCGATGCTGGCGCGCATCAAGCGGCGTGCTTTCTCGACGACGCGGGCGATGTCCTCGCGCGACAGATCCGCCACGCGGGTGAAGGGATCCAGCCCCGACGCGTATAGCGCTTCGGACTTGAAGATGTTGCCGATGCCTGCGATCGCCTGTTGATTGAGCAGTGCTTCGGCAATGTCCCGCGCCGGCGTCAGCGCGATTCGCTGCGCGGCATCAGCCGCGTCGAACTCGTCAGCCAGGATGTCGGGTCCGAGGTTCCGGACCGCCGGGTTGCGCTCCAGTTCGCTGGCGCGCATCAATTCGGCGACGGGGACATTGAATGCCACCGCTTCGTCTTCAGGCGTGCCGATGACGAGGCGCATATCGGAATGCGGACGACGCCATCGCGCGCCGCGGCGGTAGAGGTGCCACACACCATGCATCCGCATATGCGTTCGCAGGACGAGATCGCCCGAAAACCACATGAGAAGGTGTTTGCCGCGCGCCTCCACTCGCTCAATGGTTCGGCCCGGGATAGTAAGCTGGTGGTTAGCCCGCGAGATTCTGGAGAACACCGATTCGAAGCGCGTTACCGTGCGGCCCGCAAGCGCTTCATTGAGCGTACGGGCTGCACGGAAAATCGTGTCGCCTTCCGGCATCAGCAAATCCCAAATCCCAAGCTCCAAATCCCAACCGCCTTCACTTGAGATTTGGGCTTTGGGCTTTGGGTTTTGGGAATTTATTCCTCAGCGGTATCGTCGCGGTCAATCTCGGGCGACGCGCTGTCGGGGTCGATGTCATTATCATCAACATCACCCGGGTCCTCGCCGCGAATGACTTCACCACGGCGTACCGCCTCCTCACCCTCACGGACCGCGTCCTCGCCGTGCACAACTTCGTCGTACCCGCTATTGCGCCGGGACTTCAACCCCTTTCGCTCCATCGCCTGATCCTGATCGTTGGTCGACCGGATGCGGTCGTGCTCTATCTCGCTGTCCTCGTGTGGACGCGGACGGATGTTCTCGAGCGTTTCGGATGAATTGCGGGGCTCAGCCATGCGTGTACCTCCGCTGCCGATCACCGCAATGCCGATGCCACCATGATGGATTGCTGCTGCTTCATCCGGTGGTGCAAATCCGCGCGGCCGCAGCTTGTCAGTGCGTGCCTGAATACCCATCGCTGTCGCCGCGAATCCTTCTTCGACAAACAGCCGCGCCGCTGGATGCGCTGTCGCCGAGGCACCGTTGATTTCCGCGATCAGCATCCCACGGCGGCCTTCGCGCGTCGCCGCCAGGTGCAGCAGTATTCGGGCAACCTCGCGGCCAACGCGTGAGCGCAACGGTTCGGCATCTGGCAGAAACAACAGCAGATCGCGCTCGCCGCGGCGCAGATACGCGGCCGCACGCCCGTCGACGAGCACCACGAGTGCGCCGGCGGTCCGCGTCGGTCCGCGTCCTGCCATCTGCGCGTCGGTCGTCGATTCCGAACCTCCGACGTCAGGCCATTTGGCCAGGGCGCCGTACGGGTTGGCCGGATCAGTGGCAGCCATGACGACGGTACGGGACTCTTCCGGCGCATCGCGCATCGAGCGCAGCAGATCGAGAGCGGCCGGCATTGCAAACTGGGCGGCGCCGAGCCCTGCCACGAAGTATCCGCGCCGCACGCGTCCCGCATCGTCCATTGCTTTGAGGACCTGATAGACGGCAGAGAATCCACCGGCGATCGATTCCGCCGCGACGGTCTCGCGAGTGATGACCCCATGTCGGGCGAGGAGCTGCTGTGCCATCGCGGCGGCCCATTCTGTCGCGAGCCCCCGCTCGCGCGCGGAGCGTCCACCTTCGCGCTCTGCGCTTCGGCGGACAAGTCCACCTTCGCGCTCGGCGCTTCGGACAGGTTGACGGGCCGGCTCGACCAGCGACCAGCGACCTTCCGCCCGTGGTGGAACGAGTCTTCGCGACCGGAACGGAGTGCCGCGGTGGCGTTTTGTGGCACGCGCGTCTTCCGTCCGGGTGTAGGCACGCAGCGGCTGCATGGTGTCGTTGGTGACCAGACCGTGCCACACGAGACTCCACAGCGCGTCTACGGTTTCGTTCGGAAAGCCGCTGCCCGTGCCTTCGTGAATCGCGGCGAAAAACGACGCGCCATGTTCACGCAGGTAGTCCACGATTTCCGCGGCGCGTCCTTCGAGCTCTGGCCTGGGCGCAAACGGCGGACGCAGGCGCGCCACGTGGTCGGTGAGGTACAGCGCAACGCGGCCGTCGCGTTCGCCGAGCGGCTCGAGGCCCACCCAGACGACTTCGCCTGCGCTCATGAGGGTGTCGAGCATCGCAGGCGTGTAATCGTCGACACGTCCCGGCAGGACTTCGCGCTCGAGAACCGATGCGGGGACGGCCGCGCCCTGCAGTTGCTCGATTGCATCGAGCAGCGCCTCGAGCCCACGGCGGCTCGATCCGATGCCGTGCCACGACACCAGAAAACGGCCGAGCGCTTGAATATCGACGGGCTCGATTTCGTGACGAAGCCGCGCCAGCGATCGACGGCGAAGAGCGCGCAGCACGTCGGGATCGATCCACTCGCGTTCGCTGCCGCCGGGGCGGAATTCGCCTTCGATGATCTTGCCCGCGGCCGTGAGCTGCAGCAGAAGAGCCGCCGCGACACCGACCCCCAGGCCGTAGCGAGCGGCGAACTCGCGCGCGGTGAACGGTCCATGGGACCGCGCATATCGGAGCGCGAGATCTCCGGCAGGATCTCGAACCGGTTCGAGCAGCGCCTCCGGGAGTCCTGTCGGCAGCGGGACTCCGAGCGCGTCCCGATAACGCGCGACATCCTCGACGGCAACGTAGCGGCGTGTTCCGGCAATCGGCAGCGAGACGACCCGGCGTTCATTTTCGAGCGTATGCATCGTTGCGGCAACGTCGGCGACGACTGTTCGCCCTTCCACCTCCTCGAGTGCAAGGTCGCCGATGCGCAGGAGAAGATCGTGCAGGCCGTCCTTGGTACGCACCTTGTACTTGTCGTCGAGATGCTGTAACTGTGCTTCGAGCGCGGCAACGGCGTCGGCGTCGAGCAGCTCGCGAAGCTCGGCGTCGCCAAGCAGTTCGCGCAGCTGCGCCTGGTCAACCGACAACGCCTGGGCGCGCCGCTCCGCCAGCGGAGCATCTCCGTCGTAGATGTAGTTGGCGACGTAGCTGAAGAGCAGTGACGCCGCAAACGGCGATGGCACCGGTGAATCAATGGTGGCCACGCGAAGCGTACGCGTGCCGATCTTTCTCAGCGTGTCCACAAGCGCAGGCATGTCGAAGTGATCGCGCAGAATGTCGCGATAGGTTTCGAGCAGCGCTGGAAACGATCCGAAGCGCGCGGCGACCGCGAGCAGGTCGGCGGCGCGCTTGCGTTGCTGCCAGAGCGGCGTGCGCATTCCAGGCCGGCGCCGCGGCAGCAGGAGAGCGCGAGCCGCGGTTTCGCGGAAGCGCGCGGCGAAGAGCGACGTCGACCCCAGTTGCCTCAGGACGAGCGGCTCTGCGTCCTCGACATCGGGAATCAACAGGGCGGGGTCGGGCGGATTCTCGACCTCGGGAAATCGGACGACGAAGCCTTCGTCGCCCCACATGACTTCCACATCCATACCGGTGCGGTTTCGAATGTGCGCGGTCACGGCCATGGCCCACGGCGCGTGTATGCGGCTGCCGAGCGGCGAGAGCAGACACACGCGCCAGTCACCCAGTTCGTCGAGGCAGCGTTCAATCACGATCGTCCGGTCGTCGGGGATCGCACCCGAGGCGGCCTGATCGTCGAGATAGCGCAGCAGGTTCTCGGCGGCGAGCGCATCGAGGTCGTGATCGCGCACGAGCCGCTCGATCGCGGCGGGCCGGGAGATCCCGCGGAGTTCTCGAATCAGCTTGCCGATCGCGTAGCCAAGCTCGATGGGACGGCCTTCGCGGTCGCCATGCCAGAACGGCATCTTCCCTGGCTCGCCCGGCGCCGGCAGCACCAGGACGCGATCGTGCGTGATTTCTTCGATGCGCCAGGTGGACGCTCCCAGCGTGAACGTCTCTCCGACCTGGCTCTCGAAGACCATTTCCTCGTCGAGCTCACCGACGCGAACGGGGCGATCCGCTCCCGCGAGGAAGACCCCATAAAGGCCACGATCCGGAATCGTGCCGGCGTTGACGATCGCCACACGTTTCGCCCCTTCCCGCCCGGCGATCGTTCCGTGCACCCGATCCCAGGTGACGCGTGGCCGAAGCTCCGCGAACTCGTCGGACGGATAGCGGCCTGACAGCATGTCCAGCACGCCTTCGAACATGCGCATGCTCAGGTCGGCAAATGGCGCAGCACACCGAATCCGCGCGAAGAGGTCGTTGACATCCCAGCCCTCGACGCCGGCCATGGCGACGACCTGCTGCGCAAGGACGTCGAGCGGATTTCGTGGGTACCTCGTGGATTCCACACGCCCTTCATGCATGGCTCGCGTCACCGCGGCGCAGGCCACAAGGTCGCCGCGGAACTTGGGGAAGATGATCCCTTCGCTGGTCGCCCCCGCCTGATGGCCGGATCGGCCCACCCGCTGCAGGCCGCTCGCGACCGAGGGAGGCGCTTCAATCTGGACGACCAGATCGATGGCGCCCATGTCGATGCCGAGTTCGAGTGACGAAGTGGCGACGAGCGCTTTAATACGCCCGGCCTTCAACAGATCCTCGACCTCGCTGCGTGCTGCGCGTGCCAGCGATCCGTGATGCGAGCGGACCAGCGGCTCGCCGGCGAGCTCGTTCAGCGCGCCCGCGAGCCGTTCCGCGAGACGACGGCTGTTGACGAAGATGAGCGTTGAGTGATGCGTATGAATCAGGTCGAGTAGTCGTGGATAAATCGAAGACCAAATCGAGACGTTCGGAACGTTCGGTTCGTTCTCTGCAGTACGATTCGAACGACTTGAACGAGCCGAACGATCCGAACGATCGGGCTTCGCCATATCTTCAACTGGCACCTCAATGCGAAGCCGGAGCGGTTTTCGATCGGCGGCGTTCACGATAGTCACCCGCCGGTAGGCTGGCCCCTTGTCGTCGCCGGCGAATTCTTCGTGGAGCTCGGTCTCGATTTCTTCGACCGCGTGAACGGTGCGCTTGCGAGGTTTCGCGGCGCCGCGCGGTCTCCCGCGCGAGTCAGCGCCGCCAAGAAAGCGCGCGACCTCATCGAGTGGGCGTTGCGTGGCGGATAGACCGATTCGCTGTAAGGGCCGGCTGAAGCCGGCCCCTACGGTGGGGTGTACGTATTGGCCGGCTTCAGCCGGCCCGTGCAGGCGAAGCGCCTCCAATCGTTCGAGTGACAGCGCCAGATGCGCGCCGCGCTTGCTCGGCACCAGCGCGTGGATTTCGTCGACGATGACGGTGTCTATCGACGTAAGGCGTTCGCGCGCGTTCGACGTCAGCAGCAGGAAGAGCGACTCAGGCGTCGTGATCAGGATGTCCGCCGGTTCGCGGCCGAACCGCGCGCGCTCGATTGCGGGAGTGTCGCCGGTGCGGATGGCAATCTCCGGAACATGAATGGCCGTTTCCGATGCGCGGGCGGCATTGGTGATGCCGGCCAGCGGCGCTCGAAGGTTGCGCTCCACGTCGACCGCGAGCGCTTTGAGCGGAGAGACGTACAGGACACGGCACCGCTGCTTCGGCGGAGGCGGCGGCTCGAACATCAGGCGATTCAGGCACCACAGGAAGGCCGTCAGCGTCTTGCCGCTGCCGGTCGGTGCCAGAATGAGCGTCGACTCGCCGCGCGCGATGGCCGGCCAGCCAAGCTCCTGCGGCCGCGTGGGCGACGGAAACGAGGCGGCAAACCACTCGCGGACGGCAAGGTGGAAGAGGTCCAATACGTGGCCGCGGGCCATCACACGATCTAAACACGTTCGCGGCGCTTGTCCGGGTTGCCCGTATAATGTTCAGCGCTCCTCTCACAGAACGAATCTCTCATCAGGACCAGCCATGGGTGATGCCGGAGAAGGACTCGTCGACGCGGAATCCCGCCTCGCCGAGCGTATGGAAGAACGGGAAGAAGAAAAGCGCAAGGCGCGGCAGGCGGGCAAAGGCCTGGACCCTGAGCGTGTCCGCCAGATCGAGTCGCTGAAACTGGCTCGCACCGAGATGCGGCGCCAGCTCGACATTGCGACGCATCAGGCGCGCAAGCAGCAGTTGACTCAGGCGCTCGCTGAGATCGAGAAACGGATCACGCAGCTCCAGGCGTGATCGCGGTTCGCTATCACGAAGCGACCAAACATCACTTCAATCGATTCGCACGATCGCTCGGATACCTCGACTGGGCGACCCAGCCCGATCCCTTCCGGCGGTACCCCGGCGCTCCCATCCGCGCGTTGCTTCGTTCATCGGGCAGCACTGCGCTCGCCGCCGACGTTCCGTATAGCTCGTTGTACGAACTCGCTGCTGCTCCGCATCCGATCGACGACCACTCGATTGGCGAGTTCCTCCGATGTTCGATGGGGCTGTCAGCCTGGAAACAGTACGGGCAATCCCGATGGGCGCTGCGCGTGAATCCGTCGAGCGGCAACCTGCATCCGACCGAAGCGTGGGTCGTCCACGATGGACGCGTCTGCCACTATGCGCCCAAAGAGCATGCGCTCGAGGAACGGTGTGTCCTCCAATCACCCGTGGCGCGAACCTTTAAGATTCGCGACCACTTCTTCGTCGCGCTCACATCGATCATCTGGCGGGAGACGTGGAAGTATGGCGAGCGCGCGTTTCGCTATTGCCAGCACGATGTCGGCCACGCGATCGGCGCGCTCCGCTTTGCAGCGGCATTGCTCGGATGGCGTCTGGCGCTGCTGCCGGAGTGGTCAGATGCGCAGATGGCCGGACTCCTCGGGTTGGATCGGGATGAGGATTACGACGACGCGGAACGCGAAGAGCCGGAGTGCATTGCTCTTGTGTCATCGTCGCCGGGGATTCGGGGTTCGGGATTCGATCCCGAACCACTCGTGGCAGCGGTGCGATCGGGATCATGGTCAGGTCACGCGAATCGATTAAGCACCGACCACGTAACATGGCCGGTCATCGACGAAGTTGCCGCGGCAACGAGGTACCCTGGACAAATCGTCGAATCCCGCATCCTCGACCCCCGAACTTCCGAATCCCGAATCCCGAATCCCGAATCCCGATCAGGCGACCCCAACGCCCGCGCTATCGTTCTGCAACGCCGCAGCGCGCTGTCGTTTGACGGGCGCGGCGTTCTTCGCCACGAGCGGTTCCTCTGCATGCTCGATCGGTTGAATCCCTCCTCACCGCCATGGGACGCGCTTCACTGGCCGCCACATGTCCACCTGGTGCTCTTCATTCATCGAGTTGAGAATTTGACGCCGGGCATCTACGCCTACCTGCGGGAGCCGGCGGTGCGGTCCGAATGGAAAGCTGCGATGCGTCCGGAGTTCATGTGGGAACCGGTGAATAGACCAAGCGGCGAACCGACGAACCTGTTCCTGCTGGTTCCGATCGACGCTCGTCGAATGGCGAATCGCGTTTCGTGCGATCAGGACATTGCCGAGGATGGATTTCTTGGCCTGGCGATGATTGCTCGCTTCCAACAGCCGATTCGCGATCACGGCGAATGGTTCTACCGTCGTCTGTTCTGGGAATGCGGCCTCATCGGACAGGTGTTGTACCTCGAGGCGGAGGCAGCCGGCGCTCGGGCAACCGGTATCGGCTGTTACTACGACGAACCGGTTCACGAACTGCTCGGCCTGTCGGGCCATGTATGGCAGGACCTGTATCACTTCTCAATGGGTTTGCCGATCGAAGACACACGACTGACGAGTGAGCCTGGTTATGAGTGGGAGGAGGTTCGGCCGGGATTCGGGATTCAGGATCCGGGATCCGACGACGGCTCGTAGGCTTCGCTGGTGAGGCCGAACTCCGCGCGAATGTCGCGTGCGATTTCGGTTCCGTCCACGTCGAATTGCGCTGGCCAGTCACGAGGCCGAGGCGGGGGAGACAGCGTCGTGGCCTCGCGCAGAATCGCTGCCCAGGCCGATGCGGCTTCGGCCAGAGTCACGTGCGCTTCCGACCACACGCGCGCTGCGCGTCCAAGCTGACCGCGCAGCGCCGCATCCGCGGACAGCTTGCGAATCGCGAGCATGAGCGAGTGCTCTTCGTCTCGCGGATCCACCGTCACGGCGACGGGCGGTTCGGCAACCGCGAGCCCACGTGGCCTCCACGTCTGCGGATCGATTGCTGCCCATTCTGCCGTTGCTTCGGTTTCCATCGTGATCACAGGCTTGCCTGCAGCCATCGCCGCCAACAGCGGCGTCAACGGCGCATGAAACGGCGGCCACGCCGGGGCAATGACAACGTCGGCGCGTTCGAACACGTCTGGATTGGCCTCTCCTTCGAGAACGTCGAATGTCGCGCCGGCATTACGCGCGCGTTCGAAGGCGCGAGCGATCAGGTGTCGCCCTCTGGCGCGCCTGTCGTAGACGGCAAATTTCACCGAGCGCGTAGACGCCGGGGCGTCGGACCTCGCGCGTCGCACAAACGGCGGCGTGTATCGCACATTCGAACCCGGAAACCGCGCTTGCAGTCGTTCTGCCAGTCCAGTGTCGACGACGACGGCTGTCCTGGACCCAAGAACGGCGACGCGCAGGTTCGCGACATCGATGCTGTGAAGCAGCACAACGCCCGGATAATTCGGAAGGTATCCCCAGATGAATTGATGCGCGCCCGTGTTGTCGAGCTCGAATACGCAAAGGTCCCACGGCCGCCGCAACTGCTGCCAGACGAAGTCGTGGGCATCGCTTTCGACGACGACGTCAATGTCGTGCGTCAGCCGCAGATCGTCGATGAGTGCGGGGGTGCCATCGAGCGGATCGGTCGAGTCGGTGTGTTTGTGTCTGAACCAGGCGATGCGCAATTGACCTTCCGTTGCAGGTTTCTATAGCATGAACAGGTTGAGAAACTCTTCACAAGCATCGTCGAGCGGGAACTGATGGACGGCTGGCTCGGCGTCGTCATCATGATTGTGCTCGGCGCCGGATTCGGCGGCGTGATGATCGGGCTTTCCAAGCTCCTTGGTCCTAGAAATCCCACCCCTGAAAAGCTTGCACCCTACGAATGTGGGATGCCGGCGGTCGGCGACGCCCGCGAGCGGCAGTCGGTAAAGTTCTACCTCGTCGCGATGATCTTCCTGCTGTTCGACATCGAGGTGGCCTTCCTGTACCCGTGGGCGGTGTCGCTGCGCGACCTCGGCTGGTCCGGGTTCATCCAGATCGTCACCTTCTTTCTGATTCTGCTCGTCGGTTTCCTGTACGTGTGCTGCACGGGTCTCCTCGACTGGGCCTCGCGCGGCGTGCCGATTGCGCGACAAAAGCGTTCAGAGTGCGCA
>JACXTT010002869.1_pt1 | contig 26978 bp, 24 predicted proteins | sample 9270951 | NCBI WGS metagenome assembly JACXTT01 (sample SAMN15532306, study PRJNA645909) | rock metagenome | isolation source: weathered quartz diorite | place: Puerto Rico | collected 2017-06-21 | reverse complement strand
AACGCGCTATTTCTACCTTGACCTGGACAGCAAGGGCGAGCGCCTCAACGGCTCCCATCGCTACACCGTGACCTTCAAGACGCCGCCACCGGTCAACGGCTTCTGGTCGCTCACCATGTACAACGAACACCACCTGTTTGAGCCCAACGCTATCAATCGTTTCTCACTGGGCACCAAGAACAAGGGATTAAAAACCAATCCAGACGGTTCGCTGACCATCTATGTCCAGCATGATTCGCCAGGAGCCGACAAGGAGTCGAACTGGCTGCCAGCACCGCAAGGCGACTTCTCGCTTTATACCCGCACGTACTGGCCCAAGCCGGAAGTCAATGAGGGCAAGTGGGCGCCACCGCCGGCGATAAGAACCAACTGATATGGGTTTTCCATTCCATCTTCGCGGAGTAGCCGTCGCCATGAATCGCTTGAGTCGATGCATGCTCGCTTTGCCCATTGCCGTCTGCGTGTCTGCTGGACTGGCGAGTCCGCCCGTCCATGCGGCGCCGGGCGGCGCGTCGCCTGCGGCCGAACAGGACGCCAAGCCTACCGTGGACACGGGGGTAGGCAAGAACGGTGAGGCGTTGCCGTCCAATCCTGCCTTCACTGTGACGGGCGGCGTTCCGGTCACCATGGACAACGTGGTTCGCGCGGAAACTTCCAAGTATCTCGCCGCGGAAACCATTGAGACCGGACCCAACAAGTTCCGGCACGAAAGGAAGGGTATCGACCTCGACCATCAGACAGTGATCCGATCGAACTTCGATCTCATCTACTCGTACGGTGTGTTTGACATCAGCAAGGGCATCACGATCAGCGTTCCCAAGTGGGACTTGCTGCAGTTGGTCCAGGGCATTGACGAGAATCACGTCACCATCGGCGTCGTGTATCCCGGTCAGACGGCGACGTTCAAACCGAGCCAGACCTCGTACGGAAGCCACGTCTATCTCTTCATGCGTACGCAATTGCGGAGCAATGACGATAAAGGGCTGGCTGAACTTCACCAGCGCCAGGACGCCGTGATCGTCAAGGCTGGATCGGACAAGCCCTATGTTCCCGAGGTCAAGTACGACATTGCTTCGTTCAACAAGCTACGCGACGAACTGATCAAGCGTGCGATTACCGAGGGCGACATTGCGAAGGGCTTCATCGAAAACATCAAGGATGCCCAGACGCCGCAGTACCAGATGATCAACCTGGCCGGATGGGGCGGGCTTCCGGCGAGGCATGCCTTCTACTTCCAGTTGGTGCCCGGTGACGCCGCCGCCAAGGAGGGAAAGCCCAGCTCTGTGACGTTCAAGAAGCCAGACTTGAAGTACGACAAGGCCGGCTACTGGTCACTCACGGTGTATGACGAAAAGGGCTGGGTGGTCACCAACCCGTTCTACATGAATAGCCGCACTGCCAAGCCCAACCCTGACGGCAGCATTACGCTCAACTTTAACGGCCCTGCCGGCTCCATCAACAACATCCAGGTTCCCAAGAACTGGAATGCGTTGTTCCGGGCATACCTGCCAGTTTCAGTGGACGGGATTATCGCGTACCGCGACGACTTCCTCGCCAACCACAAGATCCTGTCCCACCCGTGATGATCGGCACGACCAGCACAAGCAAGGAGAAATTCATGGAACTGAGAAGCCATACCTATTGCTCGATGGTGCTCGTGTTGTTGCCGTGCATTGTCGCCAGTCCATTGTTTGCGGCGGATAACGGAGGGACTGTCCCCCTGCTTACGCTCGATCAGGCGCGCAAGCTGGAAACCACGGCCGTAGGTCAGAAGAACGTTCCCGTCACCAAGCAGAACTATGCCTTCGCCCAGCTTGATGCATCCATGGAGAACGAGGCGAAGTTGGGAGCGATCAACAAGTTTTACCATCATCGCAAGCCCATGGAGCTGGACAAGCAGCCCGCGGTATTGATGAACCGCGACACGCTTTACTCCTTTGCCATCGTGGATGCCAGCCATGGCTTTAAAGTAGAGGTTCCCAAAGGCGACGGACGTTACATCTCCATCCATGAGATGCAGCACGATCACGTCACCGATCACGTCTACTACGGTGGAGGCACCTACAGTGTTTACCCCAAGACAGTCACCGATTTCGTGGTGATCAACATTCGCATCCAGGTCAACCCGAACGATCCGAAGGATATTGCCAAGGCCAATGCCATCCAGGACCAGTACAAGATCGTCTTCCCAGCGGGCTACACGCCCAAAACCTTCCAGCCCATCGACTGGAACAAGGATCAACTGAAGTCCCTGCAGGAACACTACGCAAAAGTTGCCGAGACGCGAGGCGTCAGCAAGACGATGGGCGCGCGGGGAACTATTCCTCAGGAAGACATCGACGTCGGCGCGGCCGTGGCCACCGGCTTACTGCCTGACCAGCACGCCTGGTATTCCTTCAAGACCTACAAGGTGAAGAAAGACATTTGTTACACCGCGACCTATCCGGTTCCGGGGATGACTAACCCCGTCCTTGGCTTCTATTCAATGACGATCTATGGCGACGATCTCTACCTGCACACGGAAGCAGGATCCAGCATTTCCAATCACGAGATCGCGCCGAATCCTGACGGCAAGACCTTCACACTTTACTTCGGCAATCCGCAGACCTGCGGCAAGGACGCCAAGAACCTGCTCATTGCCCCAACTGACAACTGGACGCTGGCCTTCCGCGTCTACATGCCGGACAAATCGATTCAGAATAACGAATATCAGTTGCCTGAGCCGAAACCGATCTCAAAGTGAGCCTTGATCAAGAGCTGATCACTTGGGCTGTCGCTGCCACGGGGTCGAAGTGATCAGTGCCTTGGAGGCGGCGAGTTAATCTGCCGCCTTTTCTTTGCCATGAAGGCGGGGCGCGTGAGACGAAGGCTGGCTTCGCGGTGATATAGAGTTTGTCGTACTCATGTAGCTGCTCTTCGGACGTAGGCGTTCTTCTAACCCCAGTCGTTTGGGCGTGGAATTATCGATAGAAAGGAAGTTGACGCAACGGAGCGAGGTCAACCGTGAACTCCTGATGGCATTAGTTTCCTATGGGAAGCTTGCAAGGCTGTGCGCTCACGGAGAGTACGTGGAGTTGCAGCGCATAAAGGGCAAATGGCGGGTGATCAGGCGCATACAGGCTTGGACTTCCTAGCCTGGGGTTCGTACCCTAAAAGCGTCCGCTTCCGACTGCGGATTCAGCCGGTCGTTGCAACACACTGAAGACTGCGCTGGCAGCAGGAGTGTGATCAACACCAGCGCGTTGTTCAGACCGTGCCGGAACGCTGATCAGCCATCACCAGCGCCCGCACCTCGGGTCACCCGCAGTTGTACGTTGGGCGTAAAGGCGAATGGCTAGGTATCCATCGCCAGCCGTCCCGCAATTGCAGTAACGGCTTCGGGATCTCGAGCAAAGACTTCCACGGATGATGATCGACTCCAGCTCGGCTGGATGTTGAATCACAGAACATCCATAGGAAAGGCCGTTGGACTAACGGCTGCAAATGAGTCTGTTAGTGGCACTTCTGGCCTTTATAGCTTCATTTACAGCCGTTATTCGTAGACATATAGCGGCGACAACTCCAGTCGTATGAGGCATGTTTGCGTCTAACATACGTCTCTATGTCCCTTACAAGCCCTCTCAACAACCGCAGCACGGAAGAGTGGGAACAGGCAGTTGGCACCCAAATTCATGCATTGAGGGTGCGAAAACGCGTCGATCAGAAAGAGCTTGCCAACTTGGCCAACGTGAGCATCAGCGCGATTAAGAACCTGGAAGGCGGCAAGGGCTCCACCCTCAAGACGTTCATCAGGGTGCTTCGCGCACTGGGCCACACCGATCTACTTGAAGCCATCCAGCCGGCGATCTCGGTGAGTCCCTTAGATGTCGTTCGCACCGGCAAGACATCAACGCCACTTCGCGTGGTTAAGCCAAGAAGAATAAAGATTAGCCGCGCCAGCTTGGCCGCGCATAGGAAACGGTACGCTTCCGCTGCAAGCATCGATCCGATGCTGAGACAGCAGCGTTCCGCAGCACTTCTACTTGTATTCGCATAAGGACCAAGCGCGACGGGCTGATGAATACGCGTTTACCGCGCTCAGCCAGACAATCGACCAACCGGCCGATCTCGATGCCTTGGCACTTGCCAGCACTACGGATTTTCGGGCTGCACAAGCCCGCCTCGCCCGAGTCCTGCGCATACAGGTGGGCCAGGAAAAAAGCACGGTTCGCATGCGCCAACTTGCCGCAGATATTCGAGAGGCCGAGGCGCAGGGTAAGCCAGCGTCGTCGGTCTGCCTTACCCAGTACGGCAAATCCGACAATCGCCAAACGCGCCTCGATCCCATCCAGCAGGAACGGATTGCCAAAAAAGGGGCGAAGTTTGCGCCGTGATCGTCAGACAGGATCGGTGACCCTGGTAGAGAAGCATCAATAGATGCGCGGCCGGAACCTTTAAGGACTTAGTAGAAATCGAAAAGTCCCATTTCGTAGCGCTCGTATGCCTTACTGCAGTCGTCGTCGGACGGCACCTTGTCGACTGGTCCCTTGGCGACCCTCTGTTGAACCCGATACCAGGCAGCGAATTCTTCGAAGTCCAGCCTGATCGTGCTTCGCGCGGCTTCGTACTCCGGACCGAACTCTGCCTCACGGGACTCTTCTAACGTCTGCAAAGATCGGATCGCTAGATCACCGGCACGTGCACGCTGTACCGCAGTTCCCTTCGCGCCAGCGTACGCGCTTGCCCAAATGGCTTTCTCCATGGGGGAAAGGCTCACCCAGAGGTAAGCCGGACTGTGATTTTTCGTCGTGGCCATGGCGCTCTCCTACAGAAATGTCTGGCTCCGCTCTAAGTAATGGACGCATCAAAGGACGCGTGGTCGTACCACACGCCTAAGAAACCACATTCGGTTGTCACCACTTGAGACATGACGGGACGCTTTGCCGCAAGCGATAGGGCGAGCACGCGACTGGAACGTCCCCTCGAGTCCGCAGGGATCAGGCGATGAGAGACCGGATGCGCGATGCATTTCCTTAAATAGAACAACACCTTCGGACCCATCCGGCGTTACTTGTACGCGCAACACTTTTATGAACAAAAACAGCAAGTTGCGTAACTTGTTGGCTAGGCGTACTGTGACCTGAAAACGAGCTAATCGGATATAGCCAGATCTAGCCAGATTCAATCGCGGAGGACGGACGTAGTGCGCCGATCATCAACGTTCCAGATGCTCGTGAAGTCCAACGGATTCATCCTGTCGGCGGCAGCGACCGCCAAGGCCATGGGATTCGGAAGTACCGATGCGCTGCGCTTTGCGCGGGCCGGAGGGCGCCTTCCGATCAAAATGTTTCTTGTCGAAGGGCGGCGAGGTTGGTTTGCTGCGGCCGAAGACGTCGCTAAATGGTTAGACGAAACGACGGTCGCCAGTCGGAAAAACGCGTCCAGGAAGGCAAAGAACACCAAACAAAAAGCCACCGCTGAATAGCGGTGGCTTTTTCATTTCAACGCAAAGGGACGTGTCGTCTCAGGAGGTAGCTAACGACAATATCTAGCGGAACAACGTGGCCAGGAAACGAAAAGGCCTACGTGGGTTGGCGCTCACGTAGGCCCTCATAAGTGCAGACTTTGGCTCGTCGGCACTTCTAGCTTCCTGCGCTCCCCATCAAAAGTCAATAGGCCCTTCCGGGGCCTACATGCTGCGCTTTGCTCTGCGGTGGTCCATCGGACTGCCTTCGGGAAAGTGCGGCCTGGAGGAGATTGCATGGCAACAACTGCGCCAAAACTTGACCTGCCGTTCGTGGAACAGGAGCGGCTCGGCGGCCCCGACAGAACGCAGCGCCTAGAAATCTACGGGCGAGCGGGATGTTCACAATTCCAGAGGGCACAAATCGAGGTCATGGCGGCCGGTAGCGGTCTGCGCTTGGTCGGCGAGGGCGCGCTGAACAACATGCGCACCCGCCTCGTGTCCATTAAGAACAGAGCTGTAAGGGTTATCGAAAGCCACACCTGTGAACGGACATTTGCGTACTTGCTTGAGTTCGATCCCGGCGTTGTCGGTTATTGCGTCCAAGTGCCTTGCCGGGGTATTGAAAGGATCAACGAGAACGGCGCACGACATGTTTCCCATGCCACGCTGGATTTCCTGGTCTTTCGCTTCAACTGCATCGAACTCGTCGAGTGCAAAACTGAAGCGTGGCTTGAAGCGCACGAAGGTAAGGGTGGGTGGCATCGTGAGGGAGACGGGTGGACCTGCGATCCATACAAGCAGTGGGCAGAAGCGCGAGGGCTCGTCTTCCGAGTTTTTGTACTGCCGGAGCCATTTGCTATCCATCTGCGCACGTTGGAAGCGATGTACGCGACGATGGATCTTCCCCTCACAAAAGAAGAGTTGCGTGTTGCAGAACGCTCAATTGCGCTGTTGGCGAAGAGGCCGTACTCGATCGAAGACATGGGTGAGACGCTTCCGGGATTCAACGGTCGTATTGCATTGAGCCTTCTCGCGCAGCACAAATGCTACGGACTCGTGCAAAGCACGCCCTTCGATTTGCCGCAACACTTCTATCTTTACTCGGACCAGGAGCAAGCCAGGCTGGCTGACGCCCAAGCCTTCGCTGCAATACGGACACAGATCGCTCAGCCTGCCGACTTGGATCCTCTTACGACCGCAAGCGCAACCGACCTTAAGTTCGCACTTAAGCGGTACGAGATCGTGCAACGCATAGAGGCCGGGCTAGAAAAGGGCTCCGTCCGCATGCGGAACCTTGCGGCCAAGGTGCGTGAAACGGTGTTGCAAGGCAAGCCAGCACTCTCTGCATGCCTCACCCAGTATGCGAAATCGGGCAACCGCGAGTCCCGACTTGATCCTATGCAGCAAGAGTGCATGACGTGGGTTATCCGCGCACTCTGGAACCGTGGCAAGGTAAGGACTCGGAAAAACTTGTGGTTTGAGCTCGAGAAACAGTGCCAGCGCCATCAGGTTGTGACGCCTTCCCGTGAGACCCTCAACTATTACCTTCGACAGGAGGACGCCACAAAGCGCGCACTCGCGTCTGGAGGTATGCGTGCCTACCAAGCTGCCAGACCCATTTCAGATCCGACGCTTCGCTCCGGAAAGGCCATCGGCTACGGGCATACACTGCACATCGACTCGTCTCAGTTTGACGGTCGTTGCGTAAAACAGATCGAGGAAGCCTTATCGGGCAACAAACCTTGGTTCTATATCGCCGTTGACGAGGCGATTGAGAAACCGATGGCCAAGGCCATCTATTTCGGAAAAGCCTGCACGAACGGTGTGGCGCTTCTAATGCGTGATTTTGTTCGTCGTCATGGCTTCTTGCCGTTCGTGATCGTTCTGGACCGAGGATCGGAGAACGACTCCAAATGGCTCCAAGCTTTCTGCTTGGAAAAGGGCATCACGCTTATCCAATCCCCGACGGGTGGAAGCCGCTTCAATGGGCAGGCCGAAAGTGCCATCAAGCGCATTAACGAGAGCGTCGCACATGATCTGCCTGGATCCACGAAGCCTGACCAGAAGGGCCGCAAGGTCGACGGCAAGTACAAGAGCGAAAAGACCGCGCGTCTGACTTTCCACGTACTGAATCAAGCGTTCGAGGACTGTGCGTTCAAGGATATGCCGGAGACGCCAACCCACGACGATTACTCGCCAGATGATCGCTTGGACGAGGCCATGGGTCGTTACGGAGTGATGGGCCGCCCGCAGGTGTTCGACGATGATTACTTGATCAAGACCTCGGTGAACATCAACTTCAAAGGGAAAGCCACCGAAAAGCGCGGTATCAAGATTGCCAGCGGGCTTTTCACCAGCAAGCCGCTCAGCATACTGCTGCGCCGATTTAAGCCCGAGGAAGTCCGGCAAGACTGTGAGAACGGGTCGCTGCTCTTCGTCAAGATCGGTGGGACATGGGTCAAGGCGTTTTTGAACGCGATCCTGACACTTGCATCGCAATCGGTAGAAGAGCGGCTCTTCAATCACTGTTGGTCGCCCTATGCACGGCGGATTGGGCGTAAACGTGCGGAGGACCCCGACCGGAAGCGGCATCATCGACATCGGGACGCCGAGGCTAAGGCTGAGGCCGCAGCAGCTCAAGCGGTGGTCGATGCCAAACAAGTGTCGGAGCAGCAGGACTCCGAAGCGCCCGACGAGGATTTTGACGTGGTGGACGCCTGGAACAACTGCGAACCCCTGACGGAGGAGGGCTGAACATGGCAAGGATTCTTCCACATGCAAATTATGTTGAGCCGCGAAAGCAGCTCCAGCGGGCGCTTGCCAATCCGGCGCGTGGCCGATTCATTTGGGTCATTGGGCCATCGGGGGTGGGCAAGACGACCTTGCGCAGGTCGATCCTGCGTTCCATGTGCGGTGACCCTGCGCTGTGGGGTGCTGGCAACATTCCCGTGATCGAAAAATTTGCCCTCCTCCCGAACAAGGCGTACTTCAATTCGCTATGGCTGGCGCAAAGTTTGGTTCGCGAGCTATTTGTTCCGAACGTGAACTGGCTGCGTGACGACGATGACCTGGAGAATCCCACTTTCTTGGCCGTCAAATCGGCGATCGAACGGGCGCACCGATCGCTTCAGGGCGCCTTGCTGGCAAAGGGCTCCGAGGCAGCGATGTGGGAGCATTTCCAACGGCTTGTACCTGAAAGGAAGGTGTGGCTGACGGCCATTGACCAAGCGCACGCACTTTGTACGAACCATCGCAACAAGGATCCGGCAGACCACATTCTGAACTTGCTATCGATTCTCGACGTCACGGACATGAACTTCCTGCTTAGTGGCGTACACGGCGCCGCCGACTTGTGGGCGGCACGTCCTGAAGTCAGGCGTCGATCCACGGTCATCTGGATGCCGCCCTATAGTTACGAGCGCCGGGACGACCGAGATCCGTTTCTGACGCTTCTGCGGTCATTGGGCGAGAGCTATACGTTCTCTAAGCCTTGCTTGCTCTTTGACATGGCAGCGGAGCTCATGGCGGCATCCGCCGGTATATTTGGGGTTCTGAAAAAGATCCTCGTCGATGCAAAAGAGCGCGCGGACTTCGCTGGCCGTCGAGCCATCACGAAGGGTGACATCACAGCCTCGTATTACGGCAGTCGTGACTTTAAAAAAATGTGGGACGACGTCAGCTTCTTCGAAGACGTCATGAAGTCCGCAGACATCTCATCGTTTGCCAAGGATGTGGCCGGTGCTTGGGACATCAAGCGCAAACCGAAGGCCAAAAAGCCCGCGGACGATGGTGGCCCTGATAAGGAGGCTGCGTGATATGGAACAGGTCTCCTTTGCTTGGACAGCCCTTCCGTCGCTGAAGCTGCGAGGTCTTGGTACGCCGCTCGCGGAGCCTATCGACTACTACGCGCTTCGGATGTCCTGGATGACGGGATGGTCCGTGAGTCAGCTGGCTACCCTCATGCAGGACGATCGCGAAGAGGGTTTTGGTCCGTTACGCCCCAGCTGCCACATCTTCGGACACCGCAGGGAAGCGCAGATATCAGCATTTGAACAGCTCTCAGGAAACGCGGACCTACGGTATGGAACTCTGTGGGTACTCAAGGAAGTACTCAATACCAAAGGGCTGTATCGGCAGACCGGGGTGCCGCGGCGCTGGTGTCCCGTTTGCTACCAGAAATGGGATAACGATACCGACTGGGAACCCTTGGTCTGGTCCATCCCTTACGTAAGCCGCTGCCCAACGCATGGGTGCGACCTAGTCGACGCGTGCCCTAGCTGTGGCAAGGAACAAAGTCGGGACACGGCGCTTGGTCTTCGCCTCCGTTGCGAGTCCTGCGACTTGCCATTGGGCGGCGCGGGAACGAAAGCCGACCGGTCCAAATTCTATGATTGGGTGGACCAGGAAATCCTTAAACTCGTTGCGTTCTGCTCAACGCCTGGCCAGCAGCTCGTGCCCGCTGACACTCTGCTGCAGTTCGCAGAGGAGTTCGAAAACTATGCGCGAGGCAAGGGCATTCTTCAAAAGGTTCGTCGATGTTTGGGTATGCAGCGCGGTGAGGCATTTAACCGCTCCATTTCTCTTAGTGCACTCATTAACTTCAGTGCGCTTCTCGGGGTCTCTGTGATCGATCTGCTCTCGCGACCCAAAGAGGCAATGAGCGCTCCGCTGCTAGACCTTTGGGATGGATTTCACTGGTTGTGCGACCCCTTTGCTGAGAAGAACGACTCCGTCCGTGCGGCGCGTTGGTTGGCGAAGAAGGTGCTCGCACGGCGCGGTCGCTGGTATATGCCCTCCATGCGCGTGCTCACCAAGGATATTGGTGTTTCCGCGTCGCGCCTCAAAGCCTTCGACCCGGAATGTTATGGGGCTTACATCGATGCTTATTTAAAGCAATGCCGTCCTGCGACTCGCTATACCCGAGGAGTGGCCTTTGCCGCGGCGCGGAAAGAGATTGAAGGACAGAATCCGACGAGCTGCACGCATTCACGTATGTGGTGGCTTCCTCACCACGTAGAGAAGGTGGCCCCGGTCAATCTGGAAGACGCGTATTACGCCTCTTATGGTGCGGTCGTGTACTGGCGCCTGCTCGCGCATGCCAAGAGTCATGCCCAGGGAGCTATGGCGGCAAAAGAGGATATTCGCTGGACTGAATCAGCACAGGCAGCGATTGCGGCATAGAAGATGGCTTTGCTGAGGAGGGGTGCCGCAATATCGGCATCCCTCTGTTGCTGCGATTGCTGCCGGGAAGTTCTGTATTCAACGCGGAGCTGACCGATCCTAACGTTAGATGGTGATGCTAGCTAGCGGGGGGCGAAGTGGCCGAAGAAGCCAACGAAGTCATTTCGGCAACTTCCTGAAATTCAGCCAGGTATTCGGGTTGGTTCTCTTCCAACCATCGCACAATGCTTGGTCTCTTAAGCCACTTGGATAGGTAGGCTTTGGCGATGGTCAGTTCAAGGACGTCTTCGCCGTAACTCTCTTCAATGTACTTGGTCCGCTTCTGTGCCGCGGATAGTTCCCGTTCAAGGCGAGCGATCTGCTCGCGTGAAATGTCCTGAGGCCTATCTTTTGCTCTCTTGATTACAAGTTGATCATCCGGTGTGGCAGCCAGGATGGTCTTGACGAAGCTGGAAGAATAGTTCTTTTGCCCGATCATGAGCTCCGTGGCCTCGATCTGGCGCATGGGCTTCATCTTCTTCAACACTTCAAATACGTTCATCGGGCATGGGCCGTCCGCCAGGAGTTCGGCGACTTCGTCGCATATGCCATCCAACATCCGAAAGCGACGCCGTATGGTGGCAACGTCCAGCCGTAGTGCGCGTGCAAGCCGGTCCTCGTGAGCTCCCTGCTCAATGGCGCGAACGACCATCTTATGTTCCTGGACTGCGGAAAGTCGGCTGATGCGCTTGTTATATGTATAGGCCTCGTCGTCGGTGGCGACGAGGCACTCCACTTCGGTCCAGCCCAGTTCCTTCGCTATTTCAATGCGAAGGAGCCCATCGAGGAGGTAATACGTGCCTTCCTTCTGGGGGTCAGGTACGACAGCAGGGAACTCGACCATGCCTATTTCGTGCATGGATGCGGCAATCTGAGCGTACTTTTGGCTCTGTTTGATGGCGGCGCGTAGCGGTTTGAGAGGGACGATAGCGTTGAGCGGGATCATCCGTGTCTCGCTCTCAAAGCCTGGCGGTGGCATTTTGTTGTTCATGTTGATCCTCCCTTTGCCATCCTGCGCTCCAACGGGCTTGGAATCGTTTCGAGCCCCTCTTTGCGGAGAATGGCCAGGAATGAGGCTTCTTGCCGGAGATGTTTGAGTGCCTGCACGACAAAGAAAAGGCGCTTCTGCGTGAAGTCGGCCGTCCTGGCGAGGAGCTGCTGTTTGCCGACTTCTCGCTCAAAGATCCGTCGCAAATTCTCCGCAGTCAGCTTTCTGCTCCCTTTGCGGTTTATCCTAGAAGAATGCTTCTCGTTCTTCCCGCGTAGCGAACGTTGATCCAAGAGCTTTCGCAGCAGGGCGAGTTTCTTTCCTTTGACGACACCGTGCGTGTAGGCGTCGGCCAGTGCTTCCTGTATTCCGGCGTCATCGCTCCTTGCAATAGTCACCGCAAGGCTGATGGGGACAATACCTTTCTCTACGGCAGCAAGGAGCCGCTCTTCGCCTCGTTCCAGCAAGCCGAGAATCATGTTCACCCAGGACGCGGTCACGCCGAGTTTGTCGGCGACCTCGGTGTCGTTGTAGCCACGCTGATGCAGGCTCTCGATTTCCCGCATGAGTTCCACGGCTTGGTGTTGGCGCCGTGCGATGTTCTCGACGAGGCTCATGACCATGCAGTCCTCTTCATCGGCTGTGATGACGATGCAAGGGATGTGGTCCATTCCCAGGATCTGGTATGCCTCAAGACGTCCTTGCCCACAGACCAGATCGAATTCGCCCTTCCCATCCTCGCTAGCGCGTCTTGTCACGGTAATGGGACGTTTGAGGCCAATCTTCTCTATGTTCTCCACAATGGCCCGGTATTGACGCTGGTTCCGGGCCCTTGGGTTGAGTACATGGATTTGAGATACAGGTACGAGCTCAATGGTTCGCATACCAGTCCTCCGTTCATGCGGCTCTGGCAAAGGCCGATCTTCCCGTCAGGGCGACTAATGGCTCGAGAGAATCGAAGCGATAGGCATCCAAGGTGACGGCGTTGTTGTCCTCGGACAGACGCAGCGGGTGAATCGGCAGGTCAATGCGAGGAAAAAAGTAATAGTCGAGGATGGTGCGCTGATCGGCTGCCAGACGGGCGACCAAGGTAATGTCGGGCGCCAGACTTGTGTCGAAGCGGACACGCCAGCGGAAGGTCCCGCTCACGAGTTGAAGACAGCGAGTCAGGACCACCGACAGCGTGAACTCGTCATTGATCCACATGAGGTTCGGTTGGCCGGGATCGGCGCAGACACTGGCGCAAACCTTCTTAAGGTCAGCCACGACGCTTTCGATGACGTCCGGAAGCATTTGCCGCAACGATCGATTGATCTCGATGTACCGGAAATCCCTTTGGGCGCGGAAGCCAATCAACGAATAGGCCCGAACGAGGCCTCCAAAGCGACTGGCGTAGGAGTGGCTCGACGGCATTCCTTCCTGCTCGTCGATGAGTAAGCCTGATAGGGTGCCTTTTCTTTCGTAGAGGCCGCGCAGCATCGCGAGCATCGTGTCGCTGTCCAGATGCTCGGACCGAGCGGCGACAATGGCCTGGACCCGCTCAAATAATTCCGGAGCGATGATGGAGTCGAACGCGCCGTTGTGCCGAATCCACATGTCCTCGGCGTTCCGCACCCGCTTCTGCTTCAGCTTGAAGGATGTGCGGTTATAGACGTTGTTGCCGATGTACTTCTCGTTCGTCAGGATCTGGTGGATCGTGCCGCGAGTCCATGGATGACCCTGGTCACTCATTAGCCCCAAGGCGTTCAGCTCCTCGGCGATGGCGCGCTCGTTCTTCTTCGCATTGAGGAAGGACCGGTAGATCTCGCGAATGACGGCGACCTCGTCATCGGGACCCGGGACAAGAACAACCCGATCAGTCTGGAGGCTCTTTTGTTCTCCACGACTGAGTAGCCCCTTGGGCATGCGCTGTTCGTCGAGAAGCATCCGGCGAAGCCCATAGCCAGGCGCGCCCCCCTGGCGGAAGCCGAGCTCAATGAGACGGCATTGGCCCTGAAACACTTTGTTCGACAGTTCCCGGCTGTATTCGCCGGCCATGGCGCGCTTGACGCTCTTCATGATGGTCGCCATGGGGCTGCCATCGTTTTCGAAGGGCTCCGTGCAGTAGAAGACCTTTATCCCCGAGCGCCGGCACAAGTACTCGTAGTACGCGCTTTCGTCCGCGTCCTGAAACCGACCCCATCGGCTGATGTCGTAAACGAGAACGGCCCCGAAATCCGGCGATCCAGACTCGACATCGCGGATAAGTCGTTTGAGGGCGTCTCTACCTTCAAGACTTAGGCCGCTCTTACCTTCGTCCGCATAGGTACGAACGATTTCCATCCCGTGCTGGGAGGCGTATTTCGCAATGGCGGCCTGTTGATTCTCAGTGGAGTAGCGCTGGTGGTCGGTGGACATGCGCACGTACTGGGCAGCCCTGACAGGCGACCCAAGCCCACCTTCCAACGGCGTTTCCGCCTTCCAGCCCACTGCCGCACCCATCCCCACGGCCCTGAGGCTTCGGATGATTAGACAAAATATTGGAGTTTGTCAAGAAAATCCAACATTTGCGTTTTTGGCTAGCCGGACGGATCTACGCTTCCGCAGTCGGCTCAATCATGACGTCCATTAGTCGCAACAAGGCACTTCGCTGGCCACGAGAAAGCGCTTGGAACCGGGTAATCAGGCGAACTTCCTCGGCTAGAGGTGGGCCTGGGAGATTGGACGCCACTAGTTCCCAAGGATGGCATTTCAGGGGTTCGGCAAGCCGTAGGAGCCAATCGACCGTTAGGCGGCGCTTTCCGGTCTCCAGGAGGCTAACTTGCTGATTTGTGGTGCCTGCTTCGGTGGCGAGGGCCTCAAGTGATATTCCTCGGGCTTCACGCATGACTCGGATCCGATTTTCCACGCAGATAGCGGCCTTTGGTGGCGAGGTTGACCTTTAGTTTGCACGCAAGGCCAGAGCGTGCACCAACGACAACGAGCGTGGGCATCTTCGGGGGTGGCATATACTCGCCGACCTCGGTCAAAACTCGATGCTCATTCCCTCCGCAATGCACGTTTCCAGATTGCGCCGACGCCTATTCAGCAATTTGGATCTTCCATCATTTCTGAGCTGACTCGGCAGCTGGCATTGGACAGTGCTGGCGTTGAGTAGTGGATGCACGGCAGACCCTGAAAATTTTGTACTATTCTTCCCAGTTGGCTTGGGGGAAAACCGATGGCACAGGAGACTTTTGCTGGAAAGGCCGAAATCCTGACCATCAAGCAAGTCGCCACGTACTTGCAGGTTACTGAGCGCACCATTTACCGGCTCACAGCCGCTGACAGAATCCCCGCCTTCAAGGTCGGGGGCTCCTGGCGCTTCCGTCGCGGCGATCTTGAACACTGGATAGCAGGTCGCATTGGCAAGGCTGGCGTCGCTGATAATTTGGGGGCCGAATGAGTGCCAGCAGCCACTCCGGCAGCTTGATCATGTTGGAGCAGATCACGGCGATTCTGGCGGACGGCCCCTTTGGCGTATGGGTTGACCCGAAGTGACGCCGTTCAACGAGGACTCCCGAGTCAAGATCCCGGCGCTGCTTCACCTGGCCCGCCTCCGCTACACCTACGTCTCGTTGAAGCACGCGCGCTGGGACAAGCGCAACAACATCTTCCCCGAACTTTTCGAGGAAGCCGTACTGCGCATCAATCCCGAACTGCGTCATGAAGACGTGCCGACCCTTCTTAACGAGCTTCACCTGAAGCTCGCGGGCGACGACGTTGGTCGTAGCTTTCATCAGCGCCGTACAGCCCGCGCAGGGGTGCGTCTGCTTGACTTCGATAACCTCGACAACAACAGCTGGCATATCGTTACGGAACTGCCGTTCGAGAATGGCGAAGACAAATTCCGCCCCGACATTACCCTGCTGGTCAACGGACTGCCGCTTGCATTTGTCGAAGTGAAAAAGCGTATGAACCCCGGTGGCGTGCTTGAAGAGCGCAGCCGGATGGATCGTCGCCATGCCAATCCGAAGTTTCGGCACTTCTTCAATCTAGTCCAGCTGATGGCGTTCTCCAACAATATGGAGTACGACGACGGTCAGTTTGAGCCAATCCAAGGCGCGTTCTACGCTGCCTCCACCTACGGTGAGGCGCATTTCAACTATTTCCGAGAGGAGCGTGTCGACGAACTAGCTGACGAAATCCGCGCGTGGGATGAAGACGTAGAGAATTTCGTCCTGACCGACACCAATCTCGTTGCCATCAAGAACACGCCGGAGTTCGAGCGCAACAAGTCCGCGGACACTCCGACCAACCGCCTGCTCACCTCGCTATTCAGCCGGCAGCGTCTTGCCTTCGCTCTGCGTTATGCCTTCGCCTGGCTAACAACCGAGCACGGTATCGAAAAGCACGTTATGCGCTACCCGCAGCTGTTCGCCACGCGCGCCATCGCGGATCGGCTTGGCACGGGCTCGCGCAAGGGTATCGTCTGGCACACACAGGGCAGCGGCAAGACTGCACTGGCGTATTACAACGTGCGCCACCTTACCGACTGGTTCCAGCAACGTGGGCAAGTAGCGCGATTCTACTTCATAGTTGACAGACTCGACCTGCTGCGGCAAGCGCGCGACGAGTTCCGCATGCGCGGCCTTAGCGTCAACGTCGTCGAAAGCCGGGAAGCGTTCGCACAGAACATGAAGAGGACCGTGGCGTTGGACAACGATCGCGGCGAGCCGGAAATCACCGTAGTTAACATCCAGAAGTTCAAGGATGATCCGGAGGTCATTGCCGCAGACGACTACGCTCTCAACGTCCAGCGTGTGTATTTCTTGGACGAGGTGCATCGCAGCTACAACCCGAAGGGCAGCTTCCTCGCGAACCTCGAACAGTCCGACCGCAACGCGATCAAGATTGGCCTCACCGGCACGCCGCTAATCGGTGAACAACTGCAATCCAAAGCCCTTTTCGGCGACTACATCCACAAGTACTACTACAACGCATCCATCGCCGACGGCTACACCCTCCGCCTGATCCGCGAGGAAATCGCCACTCGTTACAAGATGCAATTGCAGCAGGCGCTGGCGGACATCGAAGTTCAGCAAGGCGGCATTGAAAAAAAGACGCTATACGCTCATCCGCGCTTTGCTGGCGCAATGCTGGACTACATCCTCGATGACTTCGTGCTATCGCGTGTCACATACGGCGACGACACGATCGGCGGCATGGTGATCTGCGATAGTGCCGAGCAGGCGCGTGAGCTGTACCGCCAGTTCGAACAGCGGATGGCACAGGCCGCATCCACCGTGGTCGCCGAACAGACCAACCGCGGCGAATACCAGCCTCAGCGCGTGGCCGAACCGGATCGCAGCTATGCCAAGTCACTCAGCGCCGCGCTTATCCTTCACGATGAAGGCGATGCGCAATATCGCGACGAGCAGGTGAAGGCCTACAAGCACGGCAAGCTCGACTTGCTGTTTGTCTACAACATGCTCCTAACAGGCTTTGACGCACCGCGACTGAAGAAGCTCTACTTCGGCCGCGTCATCAAGGACCACAACCTGCTGCAGGCGCTGACTCGGGTCAACCGCCGCTACCGCAAGTTCCGCTACGGCTACGTAGTTGACTTCGCAGACATCCAGCGCGAATTCGATCAGGCCAACCGCGACTACTACGACGAACTCACCGCCGAACTAGGTGATGAGATGCAGCACTACAGTAGCCTGTTCAAGACCGAGGCCGAAATCCGCGCCGACATCGACGCCATCCGCGAAGCGCTCTTCGACTATGCACTGGACGACGCTGAACTGTTCTCTCAGCAGATCGGCGTCATCGAGGATCGTCAGAAAGTGCAGGCTATCGTCAAGGCGCTCGGGCTTGCGCGCGAGTTGTACAACCTGATTCGCCTCGGTGGCCATGCAGAACTGGCTGGGCTGCTGGATTTCCACAAGCTGAGCGTGCTGCACATCGAAGCGCAGAACGCGCTGGTTGCGCTCAACCTCAAGCAGCAACTGGATGATGCTCACGATACTTCCGCCTTGCTCAACCAGGCGCTGGAAGATGTGATCTTCAAGTTCGAGAAGATCGGCGAAGCCGAACTTAGGCTGGCCGACGAGTTGAAGGACATCCTGCGCCGTACCCGCGAGGCGCTTGCTTCCACACAAGACACGCAGGACGCGGCATGGATCGCGCTCAAGCAAGAACTAGAACGGCTCTTCAAAGCCAAGAAGCTGAGCGAGGTGGGCCAGCAGGAGATGCTGGACAACATCACCGCGCTGCGCGGCATCGAGCAGCGCGCGCGCAACCTGAACAACGCTAACGCAAATCTGGCTGCCCGCTACGGCGGCGACGCAAAGCTGATGCGTGTACACAAGCGGCTGTTCGAGTCGCGCGGTCTTGGAGATAACCAGACCCGGTTACATACAGCACTTAGCGGCGTCAAGCACGACCTGGACGACGCCGTTCTCGGCAACCGCGAACTGCTGGGCAATCCGGCATTCTTCGAGCGCAGCGTCATGCCCATCGTAATGCGCAACTTCCGCAACAGCTCACCAGAGCCCGACGCCGACACCCGCCGCCTGATCCAGAAGTTACTAGTCGGCGAATACCTCAACGAATCCCAGGGCCGCCTGCCCTTCTGAGCATCATTTGTCCATGAAGCACACCAGCTACCAGCAACAAACACGCGACTTGATCGACGACCTCAAGGCTGTCTGCGCCAGCAACGGCCTTGGCAACGACGGCAACGAATACAAGATTATCGTCCAGACCTTCCTGTACAAGCTGCTATGCGACAAATTCGCGCACGAGATGAAGCGGCTCGATCCGAAACTGACCGTTGCGAGCGACTGGATCGCCGCCTGGCAGAAGCTACCCAAGGGCAAACGGCAAGACTTGGAAGACGGGTTGCCGCCGGAAACGCCACGCCTGACCGCCGACCAACTGATCTCCAGTCTGTTCAACCGCCAGGGCGAGCCCGGCTTCGCGAAGTTGTTCGACGACACCCTGATCGCCATCGCAGCCGCCAACAGCGATATCTTCGCAGTGAAGACCGACGACGGCGAGAAGGTACCGCTATTCGACCGCCTCAGCGATTACGTTACCGGTAGCGCCGACAAGAAGGACGCCTTCGTCCGCGCCATGTTCAACAAGCTGGTCGGTGTCAGCTTCGAACGCCTCTTCGAGCAGAAATACGACTTCTACGCCACCCTGTTCGAATACCTGATTAAGGACTACAACAAGGACAATGGCGGCAAGTACGCTGAATACTACACGCCGCATGCAGTGGCCACGATCATGGCCGACATCCTGGTGCCACAGGACCAACGCGGCAAGGTGAAGAACGTCACCTGCTACGACCCGGCGAGCGGCTCCGGCACCCTGCTGATGGCGCTGGCCCACGCCATCGGCGAAAGCCATTGCAGCATCTGGTCGCAGGATATATCGCAGAAGTCCTCCAGTTTGCTGCGCCTAAACCTGGTGCTGAACCGGTTGGTCCACTCCATTCCAAACATCACCCAGGGCAATACCATCCTGAATCCAGTGCACAAGGACGGGAAGGCGCTTAAAAAGTTCGACCGTATCGTCTCCAATCCACCGTTCAAGATGGATTTCAGCGATTTCCGCGATGACCTGGATACGGATGCGAATAAAACCCGCTTCTTCGCCGGCATTCCCAAGATCAAGCCAAAAGACAAGGACAAGATGGAAATCTACCTCTTGTTCATTCAGCACATCATGGCCAGCCTCAAGCCAAACGGGAAAGCGGCCATCGTGGTTCCGACCGGCTTCATTACCGCTGCGAAAGGTATCGAGCTAAAAATTCGGCAAAAGCTGGTTCAGGAGAGGTGGATCGCTGGCGTGGTTTCAATGCCAAGCAACATTTTCGCCACCACCGGGACCAATGTGTCGATCTTGTTCCTCGACCGGACCGCGCACGACAACGTGGTGCTGATCGACGCTTCGGCGTTGGGCGATAAGGTGAAGGAAGGTAAGAACCAAAAGACCCTGCTCAGCCATGCCGAAGAGCAGCGCATCGTGGAGACCTTCAACAGCCGAGAGGCAGTTGAGGATTTCTCTGTTGTGGTGGATCACGCCACGATTGCGGCAAAGAACTACTCGCTGAGTGCGGGGCAGTATTTCGAGGTAAAAATCGAATACGAGGACATCACGCCAAAGCAGTTTGCAAAGAAGATTGCAGGATTTCAGTCCAGTTTGGACGGGATGTTCAAGGGAGCACACAAGCTGGAGAAGACCATCGCGCAGTTGCTTGGGGGACTGTCTCGTGGCTAATCCAGTGGCAAAACGACTTGGCGATGTAGTGAACTTTAAGCGCGGCTACGATTTGCCGGAGTCGGCGCGAAAGCCGGGAAAGTATCCGGTCATCAGCTCTTCTGGCATTTCCGGTTATCACGACGAATACAAGGCGCGTGGGGAAGGCGTGATTACGGGGCGGTACGGCACGCTCGGGGAAATGTACTACTACGACGGTGGGTATTGGCCACACAATACAGCGCTTTACGTCACTGACTTTAAGGGAAACGTTCCCAAGTACGTTTATTACCTGCTGTCGTGTCTTGGCCGGATGGATACTGGCGACAAAAGCACAGTGCCGGGTGTGAATCGCAACGATTTGCATGAGCTGGCGATTCCGTTTATCGGCAACAAGGCAGCACAAAAAGGAATTTCGGAGGCGTTATCTGCGCTGGATGCCAAGATCGACCTCAACAGCCGCATCAACACCGAGCTGGAAGCGCTGGCGAAGACGATCTACGACTACTGGTTTGTGCAGTTCGACTTCCCCGACGCCAAGGGGCGCCCTTACAAAACCAGCGGCGGCAAGATGATCTGGAACGAGGCGCTGAAGCGTGAGATTCCTGAAGGCTGGGGAGGCGGCGACATCTCTTCTGTAGCAGAAGTATCGGGCGGTGCAACGCCTAGCAAGGCGCGACCCGACTATTGGGGCGGCGAAATTCCTTTTTTTACACCGACAGACGCTGCCGGCAACGTCTTCCAGCTGCAAACCGAAGATTCAGTTACCCAGGTCGGACTGGACAGTTGCAGCAGCGACTTGTTCGGGAAAGGAACCGTGTTCATTACAGCACGCGGCTCCGTGGGGAAAATTTCCATCGCAGGGCGACCGATGGCGATGAATCAGTCGTGCTACGCACTAGTGCCAAGAGTTCCGACGAACTATCCCTATGTATTCCTTCATGCCAAGACGCTGATACACCATTTGAAGGTCAAAGCCTCCGGATCCACGTTCAACTCTATCGTAACCAACGACATCGAATGGACGCAGCTCATAAGTCCGAGGCCGGAACTAATTTTAGCCTTCTGCAAAATTGTCACGCCGATGTTCGAGCGAATTGAAACCGCACTGAACGAAAATCGCGAACTCGCCCAACTCCGCGATTGGCTGCTTCCCCTGATGATGAACGGCCAGGTCAAACCATCTGGCTTGTAGTGGCTACAAACTCTGCGTCTTAGATCTGAAGCAGTTCGAACGCCTAGCGTCGAGCTCATCTAAATGCCATAACGAGGCAATGAAAGAGGGCTTGCACTCCTGCAAGCCCTTAATCTTTTGCTGGAGAGGTTGGGATTCCAACCCTCGTCACGCTTACGCATACAAGTCTTTAAGTCGCTCCGCCGCCTTATCGGTTGCATGTAGGGGAGTTCCATACGTCCCCAAGTTGAAGAACCTCGAAATGTCGAAGTAGACCTTCTTTTGGCGCCCATCTGCGAACTCGATGTCCCATACGTCAAAAAAGACTTTCTGAGCCTCGGGAAGGTTTGAGTCGACCTTCTGAATGCGATCCAGTGTCGTAACAGTTTGGCGAACCTTCTTGGCTCCCGGGTATCGGTGGGCGATCCACTCGTGTTCGGAAGCAACTCCTAGAAGATGTCGGTCTGTATTGACCTTGACGATGTCAAACTCGGTTGTTCGGTCCAATTCCGTAAAGGTGATCAGCTCTTCGCCAACAGTAAGGCGAATCTCTTCATGCAGCCTGTTCTTTTGAGCCGCGGCCTCAGCGGCTCCATCGTCAGCCTGGTCCCGCGCTTTATGCAGCCAGACAGCGAAGAGTGCAAAAAGTATGGCAAGAATGCCCGACGCGCTCGCCAGAACATTGCTCTTGGTGGAGATGAAATACCAAAGTGCGCCTGTTGCAAATACGCCGGCAACAAACCAGGCGAGTTGCAGCTGCCAATCTCTCGGTCTTCCCTTCACGCGTTCCCCTTTTCCAATCAAAGCCAAATGTCATCGGCGCACTTCAGCCGATTTCCTATTCCTCTGTGTCTTTGCACTGTCCAGCTAGTTTGATCTCTCGATCCGAAGGGTCTTCAGGCCCTCCTTGGTCACCTGACTTTCCTCGCATACTCGTCGACCCATAGCTACCCGACGAGGCCTGGCTGCTTCTTCATCTACCTATTGTCATTACCAAAAGGCCTTACTGCTTCGGCAAGATTGCCTCGGCAAATTTCACCCCGCGTTCCGCTGCACCACACTCTCGGTCCTGCTGAGCTTTCAGCGCCGCTGCGGCGACGGGATCGCCATTCGGGCCTTCGACGCGTGCCAGATGTTGCTGCGTCGAGACGCACGAGTAGGCAGATTCGACCGCGCGCACTCCGACTTTGACTCCCGTACCCGCAAACGCGTAGTACGTACCAAAAGCAACGATCGCCAGGGCTATCGCAATGCTCTTCATTCAACAACTCCAATGCAGTTTTGCGGGTGGGTTGCGGCACGGTACGCGCGGCCGTTTCACTGAGCAAGCGCGGATTCGTCTGCAACTCACTCTGCGGCCTATGAGGCGCCAGAGTGCAACCTTTCATATGAAGATCAATGCATTACGCCATTCGTAAACGAAACCTGACCAATCAAGCGACGCCATTGCTCGGACGGCCCGTCGATGGTCCTGTAGATAATCCGAATTTCAGCTAGGCGGCGCTGCAGCTGATGTCGGACCCTCACCCCAAAGATCTCCCGGAGCTCCAGCGGAAGCTTCTGACCAACGACCCTGCCACGGTTCCATGGGGTCGATAGCTGGCCATTGGGCTGCTTGGATATGCAATGGGCGACAGCCCTGCGCCCGAACGCCCTCAAGATCCGCGAATTACCGACGTACGCTTTCGTGTTGACCTCTCAAGCGAGGCTGCACGCCACGTTCGTGCGCTCAGGTGATCATAGGCCTTGCCGGGAATACCTTTCCGTTGTCGCTGCGGATCGACTTGGGTAGGCCGCCGCTAGCCGTGCCAAGAGCTTCCGCGGACAAACAAAGCCTCGCCCCGCGCCGGAAACGCCAGGCCAGGTTTGCCGGGAAGGTTGCGATCATGCAACGCTATGTACACGTAGACGCTACGCTTTTTGCAGAGAAGTTCGGTTGATTGTCTCAACCATCGGATACCGGCACCTCGACAAAGCAAGAGATTCTTCAAAGAGATCGCAATGAGCGCCAAACCGAGAAACGAGAACATGGAAGACGATGAGAACAAGGTCGCCGAAGAGGTAACCGGTTCCGCCGACCAAATTCAACCGTGGGACCCCAAACTGATTCGCATCACCACAAAGAACTTCACGATCCGTGAAGTCCATGCGCAAATCGAAGAAGGCGAGCTTGATCTTGCGCCTGACTTCCAACGAAGCTTCGTTTGGGACGATAGGCGGCAAATTCGATTGATCGAATCCATCCTTCTCGGCATTCCACTTCCCGCGTTCTATTTTAATCAAGACTCACAAGGCGCGATCCAGGTTATTGATGGCGTCCAGCGACTGACGACTATCAATCTTTTTCTGTCGAACAAGCTGTCTCTAAAAAATACACACCTGGAGTATCTTCAGGACTATCAAGGCCACACATATGACGATTTCGAGGCGCCAATTCGCCGACGGTTCGCCGCGACACAAATTGTCGCTCATCTGATCGAGCCCCAAACGCCAGACGAAGTCAAATACGACATCTTCAATCGCGTCAATACTGGCGGGGTGCCACTAACTCCACAGGAAATCCGGCATTGCATGAGCAAGGACCGCTCGCGCGCATTTCTCGTCTCGTTGGTTGAGCGACCTAGCTTTGACAAGGCGACGAATTACGTGTTCTGGAGCATTGATCCGACAGGCAAAAAAGTGCGCGACAACATGCGCATGGCAGATAGAGAGATGGCGCTTCGTTTTTGCGCGTTCCGGCACACGCCGATCAGTAGATACAGGAAATCGAGCAGCCTCGATAGTTTTCTTCTTGAATTCACTCGATCCATTGATCGCGGCGAGGTTTCATCCAACGATCTTGGTGAGCTTCGATCTGCGTTTAATCAATCGATGAGCAATTGCCACGAAATATTAGGCGATGCCGCGTTTCGACGTTGGCCTTTGGACGCAAGTCGACGAGGACCAATTAACCGCGCTGTATTTGAATCTCAAGCGCTGGCATTGGCGGATTACTCGCTAGAAGCTCTTGTGCCCCATAAAACCAAAATTGTGAAGGCGTTCCGGAATCTGTTCAGTAATCCATCCTACGACGGGGCCGTCCGCGCAGGTACCGGCGACGTTAAAAAGGTCGAGGAACGGCTACGTGCGCCGAAAGTTGCACTATTGGAAATCCTCGGATGATTGAGAATCTACGCATCAAAGGCTTTAAACGATTCGAGGACGAGAGCTTCAATTTGAAGCCTCTGACGGTTCTGGCGGGCAGAAACGGCGCTGGAAAGACATCAACCATCCATGCTCTCCTGCTCGCACACCATGCGGTGACAAGAAATGACGGCGTGGTCGAGCTCAACGGTCCTTATGGCCTGGAGCTAGGTTGGTTTGATGACATCATCAATACGAATTCACACGAAGATCAATTCTCCGTCGAAGTCGTCGGAAACCAAGGTCAACGCGGCGAATGGACGTTTTCCCAGGGTAGTACCGAGCAATATGCAAAAGTCATATATCCGGCAAGTGATGCTTGGGGCCTTCTGACGGAGACGAGAAGCTTTCAGTATTTGGCTGCCGAACGCGACGGCCCAAGAATTACGCAGCGCACCTCGGCATTACCGATCGAAATGCTCGCCACGGGTTGTCGAGGCCAGTTTGTTGCACAGGTGCTGGAGAAATTGGGAGGCCACACCCTTGACGAGCAGCGAATAGCGCCTGCGGGCGATGCCACGCCCCTCATCAAGGCTCAGACGGAGGCCTGGCTTTCGCGGATCACCCGTCCCATCAACATAGACACCACGACTGTCGCGGGAACCGACATCGCTACGTTGGCATTTCGGGATCCAGGTGGAGAATGGGTTCGTCCTACGAATATGGGTTTCGGCGTGAGCTACGCGCTTCCTGTGATCTTGGCGGCGATGACCGCTCCAAGAGGAGGCGTAATGCTGGTTGAGAATCCGGAGGCTCATCTGCATCCCTCTGGCCAATCTGAGATTGGAATGTTTCTGGCCAGAATGGCTGCCGCCGGCATTCAAGTAGTGGTTGAAACCCACTCCGATCACGTTATCAACGGAATTCGTCGGGCCATCGGCGAGTTGCAAATTCTGACGCCGACCGACGCAACCGTTCTCTTTTTTCCGGACTCGTCGGAACCCGTGCTGCCGCTCGACTTCACGGCGACCGGCGGAATTTCCCAGTGGCCGAAGGGGTTTCTTGATCAATACCAACTCGATGTCGCCAAGATCACGCGGGTTAGGCGGCCTCGATGATTCTTCGGTTTGTTGTCGACGAGAGCGAGTTCAATCTTTCAAATGTTTCCCCTGCCAACCGGGACAGCGTGATCGAGCGCTTCCTTGACCTCATTGAGAACGCGCAAGACACCGGGAACGACGTTTGCTACGACGATGAGCTTTTTCAGAGAACCGTGTTGGGCGCGTGGACGTTCTGGGATCTCTTTGACACAACCTCTCAGGCGCAACTTTCCCGTGAGACGATGGAGAGAGCTGCTTCAATCTTCAGTTCGCTGCCGAGATGGTACGAAGTAGATGACTTAACACCCGAGTCGTTCGACGTATGCATCGACGGCGGTCCGACACAGACAATTGCATCAGTTGCTTGGGCTCACGGGCGCACAATTGGAGGGGGGCTGTCGTCCCCTGCCTGTCTTCGCCTTGATGTCCCTGGCGCCGCTTCTGGGGAACTTTCTGTCGAGGTCGCTGGAGTTAGTGAAGGGATGTGGTTTGCGAAAGACAGCGAAGAACTCAAGCTTTATTGGCGGTGGCTGCTCGCCGCACATGCAAGTCATCAAGACCACATCGCAGCATTTGCAGCCCATGCGTTCCCGCAACTCGATTTCGTCGACAGGTGCTTCGATGGAATTACGAAGATGAGCCGTTCCTGTCGCAACATCGCCCCCGATATAGTTCGCCATCTTGGCGCACTTTCTGATCACGGGCCTAGGATATTTTCGGGACCTTGGTCCAGCGTCCCTCAAGAGTTTGGCCAATTTCGCGTAGACATCTCGGATGAAAACGGAGGCACGAAGCAGAACGGAACCGCGAGGCAGGAAAGGGAATATGATCTGAGCGGTACAAAGATTTACTTCTGGTGGCACACGAAGATAGACCGTGACCAAGATCGAATACACATATACCCAAATACAGTTGCGACCACAGGAAAGATTCTTGTTGGAATCTTTTGCAGGCATCTGACCGTGTGAATCGAGCAAAAAGCTCGCCTAAGAACTTTGCCGACCCACGATGCACGTGTGGGGAAGTCAATGTCGCCCCAGGCGACCATTCCCGATGATTCTCAGTTGCAAGTAACCCTGAGCGGCCCACCGCCCTCGTTGGGGTTGCCGAGCCAAACAGGAGCTGCCTGGACGATGTCGGTCGTTGGCGTGGTGAACTGGACCAAGAGTATCTACCAAGAGTCAACGCAAGCCGCGACACAGCATTTCAATGCGAAAGGTGGCAGGGCGGGCTGGCAATTCACGTTCCACGGTTCGGGCGACGTATTAATCGAGGCGTTCGAGGGAGACAGTAAAGTCGTCTTCTGGAGCAAACGCATCCGAGTCCCTTGGCGTGTGGAAGGCAAGTCGTCCAAGAAGACCTCAGGCTGGACCGACAGCCAGGACGGACTGACCCCTGAAGCTACGGATTTCTTGGTCTTTCCGAGGGCCGCGCCGCGCGTTTTTGGCTCAAAGCGAATGCCAGGAAGGACTAGCAAGTAGCTGATTTGCAGATCTATCGGTCAAAAAACCGGTTGGCATAGTTTGTTCAAGGGTTAAACGCCAAAGTTTGTGCAGCCCGCACAAACTATGCTGTCGGGAACACATGAAATAAGATCCGGGCAAAATCGGTGAGATTTCGCATTGCACCAAGCCGAAGCATTGTCCATGATGGTGCAATGAGCGACAGGACCGACCGCAGCTGGGCGGAACCGCTGAC
>JACXTT010002868.1_pt1 | contig 26987 bp, 25 predicted proteins | sample 9270951 | NCBI WGS metagenome assembly JACXTT01 (sample SAMN15532306, study PRJNA645909) | rock metagenome | isolation source: weathered quartz diorite | place: Puerto Rico | collected 2017-06-21 | reverse complement strand
CCAGCTGGTGTCGCCCGGCTGGCCGGTTGTGGCCGGTCCCGGACTTTCGGGTTACGCCGCTGCTTCCCGCCAGGGCGACTGGGGCGGACTCGGTGGATCGTGCCGAGTATCAGGGCAGCGAGGAGCGTGCGGTAGCCGTGCTGTTCGCGGACATGCGCGGTTTCACGCGTCTGGCCGAATCGCGGTTGCCGTACGACGTGGTGTTCGTGCTCAACCGCTACCGCGAAGAGATGGCGCACGCAATCGAGGGCGCGGGCGACGTGGTCAACGAGTTCGTCGGGGATGGCGTGATGGCGCTGTTCGGGCTGAGCAGTGATCTCGAGACCGGCTGCCGCCAGGCGATGACGGCAGCGCGGGCAATGCTCGAACGGCTGGAGCACCTCAACAGCACGCTTGCGGCCGAACTGAACGAGCCGCTGCGCATCGGCATCGGGATTCACGCGGGCCCGGTGATCCTCGGCGAGATGGGCTATGCCAATCTGAAGGGCATCACGGTTGTCGGCGACGTGGTCAACACCGCGAGCCGGCTCGAAGAGATGACCAAGCGCTTCGGCGCGCAGGTGGTCATGTCGGAAGACGCAGCTACGCACCTGGGCGAAGGCATCGCGGATTGGGAGCGACACGACGTGGAGGTGCGCGGCCGCGTGCGGCCGATGAAGGTGCTGGTGCCCGGGGCGGCGGGCCGCGGTCGCGCTGCTTCCGCTGGGTCTTAAGAGCGCGGTCTGCGCGGGAGAGAAACTTTCTCCCTCCTCTGCCCAAGGCTATCCCCACCATGCTGTGGAGACCAGGGTAGTACAATCTCTCGTGTCGGGGAGCAAGAAAAGGAAACTTGGGTCATGAGTGATTTGGTGCAAGAACTGGGCAAGGAGGCACGCAAGCTTTCTCCTGCAGAGCGCATTCGCCTTGTAGACGAGATCCTGTCGAGTCTAGATCAGACCAATCCTTCGTTGGATGCAAGTTGGGCCGCGGAAGTGGAGGACCGAATAGCGGCCTGTCGGCGTGGAGAAATCCGGGCCCTTGAGTTACGCGAGGTACTCAGCAAATACAATCGCGAGTGAAGACTCGATTCCTCGAGATCGCTCAAATAGAGCTCGACGAAGCATAACCACCCCGTCGCCTTCGGCGCCACCCCGCCTTGAAAAGGCGGGGAGAAAAAATCTGTCCCCTCCTGCCAGAGGAGGGGTGTCACGCGACGCGTGACGGGGTGGTGGGAGCCTGCGTCGCGAAGCGACGCAGCGGGAGCTCGAGCCTACTCCCGCCCGTATTTCCCCTGCTTACCCGACGCGTCTCCCGACTGAGAGCGTGTCGGCACCTTGGCTCCCTGCTGATCGCGATGGTCGCCGCCAGCCGAGCCAGAGCTCCCGCCTCCGGCCCCGCCGGAGCTGCCGCCTCCGCCGCCCCCAGCCCCCATTGGAAACGCGGCGCTGGGGCACAGCGCAAGCAGGAACGATATGAGCAAAACAAAGATGGCGCGTCGCATCAGGACACCCCCGGATGGACTGCTACACGTTTGTGGTGGCCTTCCCTCTCACCGCTGACGGCTTTCGATGCGGTCATATAGCGACCCATGTTGTTGTTCTTGCTGCCGCAGCTCGCCATCAGCGCCGGAGTAAGACCGACGGATAACACCGATAGGACAACCAACACTCGACCAACGTTCCACACATTCGCGCTCCTCTATCTAGGTATCGGTTAATACCCGATTGGCGGAGCGAGGTTTACATGTGACCGGAGGCGAAGCATCCAAGGACGATATCGGGGCATTCCCGCGGTCCACCGAAATCACCCCTTCTCAGTCTGATTTGACGGACAGATCCACGGAAGCGGACCCTGTCAGAAGCCCCGCCCATGACTGCAAATCGACCGTTTACGTCGCGCTGCCAACCGTTCGGCGGTTTGCTTCAACTTCACCCGGCCAAGCGCGTTATTTAGATCCTGAGCCAGAAATTCGCGGCACGAGGAACAGCAACATGGACCAACTTATCGATTCATTCGAGCTTCACTCACCACCCGCCCTGGCGGAGCCAACGCCATCGGCCGCGTGGACGGGGTTGCCCCTGCGTGCAATGGAACATGGTGCCTACTACGCCGGCAAGCTCGGCGTAACGACGACGGTGGCGCGTTGGCACACCAAGAAACAGCGTTTCGTGTTCCAGGAATTCAATCTCGGACGACAGCGCGTCCGCTCAGTGGCGCATTTCGCCGACGACAGCCCAGAAGAGCGCTTCGTCCCAATAGCCAGAATCGAGCCGAAGAACAACCAGCGCTTGAGTGACTACGCGTTCGAAACGGGTAGCTAGAACGCAGTGTTTTCTCCACCTGGAGGGTAGCCGCGTCGGCAGGCGCAGGCGCCGTCTGCCTCATCTCCAAACCTGCCCTCTCATACACCCCCCCGCTTGGCTGCGTCTCGGGCGTCTCGCGCGTAGGAGCTCCTCTCGGCCAGTTGCATTCGATCGGCGCCCTTCTCTACATTTCTCCGAAGCTGACACTCGCCGACACCCTCGGTAAGCGAGTCGCTGTCCCGTCGCCAAGTTCCGCGTAGATCCTTTCATCCTGCTACACGCGTCACGTGCGCACGCCCCGTCATTCTCGCGGCCGTACGCGCAGGTGTATTGATAAAACGGACACTTGGAATCGTTGACCCTCCACTCGGATCTGCTTCGACTCAACGCGTCGATGCGGGTGTTTCACATTGCCGCAACACCAGTTAGCAAAGGTTGGCGCGAGCACGTTGAAGGGTGTAGCGTCGTAGCGAACCCAAGTTGTAGGCGATATGCGCATGCCCCCAGTGCTAAATGCAATTTCTCTCGTGCTTGCAGTGTCGTTGGCGGGCTGCTCCCTACTTGGGGGCCAGAGTCGAACCGACGTCGACTCAGTCGCGAGGAAGGGCGTTGTGAAAGACGACCTTATTGTCCCAGGCAAGCGGATTGGCCCGGTCGCCGTGGGCATGTCGGTATCGCAGCTTTACGATGTGATGGGTGCGCCGACGCAGTCCGAGAAAGGACGTGGTACGGAGCGCTATGTCTTCGAGGACCTCGAAGTGGTCATGGACGACGCCGACCAGTCGGTCATCTCGGTCGCTACGCAATCGGCGGACTACGCCACCGCTGATGACATCAAGGTCGGCCTCGCGGACCTTGGCGTCAGGGCCAAGCTCGCGAAGCTGTCGGGACGACTGTTGATCAAAGAGGAAGGGGGTACGATAAGCTACTTCACGGCGGGCATGATGGTTCTGGTCTCGGGGGGGCACGTCAAATCGATCGCCGTCCGATCGGTTCCGGGTGCTCCGAATGGCTGAAGCATGGCGGTTACACTTCGAGCAGGCGCACCGTTGAACTCCGAGCACATCAAAAAGCTCCTCGCGGCCTCGGTCGTTGCCGTCTTCCTGGTATTGCCGCTTTTGGCCTCGGTACCCGCCAAAGCCCAGGTGCCTGACCTGGTGACCGAATCCGCGATTTCCAAACTTCTCGGCCAACTCCAGCAGGCAGCAGACGCGCTAACCGCAAAAGGAGCAAGAGAACTCAACGGGTCGATTCTCGTGGCCGCCGACCAGATCAAATTGATCATAGCCGATCTCAGGCGACAGTACGAAGACAGCATGACGAAGACGGTCGACCAGCTGAGCGGAGGAGATCAAGAAGTCTTTCGCGGTGCCTGGCAGCTTGCGCGCGAGATATCCGCGGAAGCCGGCGAAAAGAACAAAGACCCCAGCGCGATGCGAAGGCAGTTGAGGCAATCGCTTCAGGATTTGCCGCGCGGGAAGCAAAAGCCGTGGGTTCTTGCCGTTACACCAGAAGCCATCTTTCCCAACGACGATCGCGCTCAAATCGCGATTGACGGCGAGTTTCTCCATGACGGGAAGCGGGGCGCGCCGCAACCGTCCCTCATGCTCAATGGAAAATCCTTGCAACTCATCGCATCCAGCTCCGCCAGTCTTCTATTTGCGCTGGAGCCGTCACAGCTTTCGGAGGCAGGCCCGAGAAATCTGGATGTGCTGTTAAAGCTCGTCGTGTATTACAGGCAGTGTGGATTCTTGAACCTGTCTTGTGGCCCCTATGAGCCTGTCAAACAGACTGTGGCCTTGGTGAGGCTGCCACGCTCAATTGGCACGTACGCGATAAACGTGAGCAGGTTGGCCAGCGACGAAAAGCAACGAAAGACGGAAGGTCCGATCGATCTCCCGACCGCGTCGACCGACGGAACAGCGATGGCGGTGGGCGGAGCGCCCATCTGCAAGACGCCCGATGAGGGCTGGTATATCGACACGAATCCTTTCTCGACCTACGTGAAAGCCAGGCTTCGGTGCCAGGATCCGCGTGAGGGCGGAGCCGTCTATGGCCGATACGCAAACAACAATCCCTGGAGCGATGAGAAGATCTGTGCTCAGCTATACGTAGATCCGGTGGCTGAGTACGCTTGCAGCGCGAGTGGCAAGCTGTGGTGGACCCAACGGCCTAAGCCAGGCAATGAAGTGTATGAGCCGCAGACGGTGATTGGAACCGGCGAGCTGGTGTGGGGTAAAGACACCCAGACGCTGAAGCTTCCCGCCGGTCGCGACCCGGAAGTTCGCATCACATTCTTCGACGGGGTGGAACGTAACGCACTCGACCCAGTTTCCCTCAGGTGGATCCAGGTGAAATGGGATGGCAAGCAGCGCACGCTCTACTTGCGACCACTTGGGGCAGATAACCTCAACAGACTGCCCTGGTGATCGTCCGCGGGTGCGGTTGCCATTGCACTTGCCATGGCCGCGGTGCGCCCTGCCTTCGGCGCTGTCCCCATGTCGCTGCAAACGCCCACACACCGGACTAGACTTCCACTTTCTCTCTAGAAAGTGGAGGTCGCAATGAAAATCGGCTTTGCTCTCGGCAACATCGGACCCATCGGCACGGCCGAGGCAATCTCGAAGATTGCGCAGCGCGCCGAAGCGCTCGGGTACGACAGCGTGTGGACAGTGGAACGGCTGCTCTGGCCGGTCAAGCCGCAGACACCCTACGGCGGTTCGCCGGATGGCTCGCTGCCCGAACCCTACAAGTACGCGCTGGACCCGCTGGACGCTTTGACCTTTGCAGCGGCGCAGACCAAGAAAATTGCGCTGGGTACAAGCGTGATCGACATGCCTTACTACAACCCGGTCATGCTGGCGCGACGCTTGACCACGATCGATGTTCTCTCGAACGGTCGTCTGCGGGTTGGTCTTGGACTGGGATGGTCGCAGGACGAAATGGACGCGGTCGGCGCGGATATGAAGCAGCGCGGCGCGAGGGCCGACGAGTTTCTGCAGGTGCTGAAGGCCATATGGACCACCAACCCGGCTGAATTCCGCGGCAAGTTTTTTCAGGTCCCCAAGTCGTATATCAGTCCCAAACCCGTACAGAAACCTCACCCTCCGATCTATCTGGCGGCGTTTGCTCCGCCCGCGTTGAAGCGGCTGGCCACGATGGCAGACGGATGGAACCCGGTGATGATTCCCGCAGCCGGTATGGCGCAGATGTTTGGCGCGGTAAAGCAGATGGCCAAGGAAGCCGGGCGTGATCCATCTTCGCTGTCGATGGTCGTACGCGGCAACTTGGAAATCACCGACAAGCCGGCAGGGAAGGAGCGTCCGATCTTCACAGGGAGCGTCGAACAGATCAAGGAAGATATCGCGGCGTGCCGTCAGATCGAAGCGCACGAGCTCTTCTTCGATCCCAGGTTCATGCCGGGAGCGCAATCGCTGGAGCGATGGCTCGCGCTGATGGAGCAGGTTCGCGGGCTGACATAGAGAGGCGGGAGTCAGCGTCTGTCTAATTTGAGAGACAGATCCACGTATGAAGACACCACCGGACCCTTGCGTCCCCGAATGTAAACCGACCGCTCAGGTCACATTGCTGACCGCTCAGCGGCTTGCTTCAACTTCATGCGACGAGACGCGTCAAGTACGCCGCTTCCCTGTCGTTAGGATATGCGCAGCAGGAGGAACACGAACATGGGCTTCCTAGAAGGTTTCAAGCGCCGCTCTTCACCCGCCGTCGCGAAACGGACGCCATCGCCCGCGCGCACCACGCATGCAGGGTTGTCCCCCGAGGTGCTGGAGCACGGTACCTACTACGCCGGAAAGCTCGGGCTAACGTCGGTGGTTGCTCGCTGGAACGCCAAGAGAAAGCGTTTTGTGTTCGAGGAATTCGCTCTCGGTGGGAAGCGCGTGCGCTCCGTACCGCACGCACTGGACTCTACATCAGGAGAGCGATTCATCCCGATAGCCAAGATCGAACCGAAGAGTGAGCAACGCCTGAGCGACTACGCGTTCGAGACCGCCAGCTAGAAGCAATGTGTTTTCTCCCCCCTCCTTGGTCAAGGTTGGGTAGGCGCCTCAGAGCGCGGAAGAGGGGCCCCAGCTTGCTGGGGAGCTTACGACCTGCCCGTCGGAGCCCAACGTCGTCTGCCCTTGCAAGATCGCCTGGGAAAGGTCGGCGGCTATGGAAATCGCCGGCGCTGGTGGACTACGGTAGCAATGGAGACCTTTCTCGCCCTGACGCGATAGATAACGAGATACGGATAGCGCGTCAGAACAAGCTCACGGGTTCCTCTTCGCCGTCCGGGGCGTCCGAGCTCGGGAAAGTCGCGTAGCTGCTCGGCCGACGAAATGAGGTGCCTGACGACTGCCTCGGCTGCAGTGCGGTTATCCTGTGCGATGTAGCTATAGATCGCGAGCACATCTTCGCTCGCCCTCTCCGTCCACTCAAGCCGCTTTTTTTCTGCCGCGGACACGGCCAGCGCCCTTCGACCTCAGGCGTTCGACGAGCTCTTCGGTCGAGACGACTCGACCCGCCTTCAGGTCAGACAGCCCAGCGTCAATCTTTCGGAGCACCCACTCTTCGTATTGCAGCCTCTCTTCCAGCGCCGCGGCGACCAACTGCTCGGGTCGCTGGCCCGTTTGCTCACTGATGCGCCGCAGCTTCCTTTGCAGCGCCTTGGGGATTGCTACGGTGTCCATCCGCATCTCTCCTATTCCGACCCAAGCATTATATGGGAACGCTGGCTCGCGGTAGCCGTGCTCATGGGGTCACTTGACGCGTCTCTCTAGACCGTTGCCCACTCTGCTGACAAGAGGGCCGCCTGTTCCAGCACGGTCTCGGTTGCCTTCTCCTGCTTGTCCGGCGGATAGCCATACTTGCGCAAGATCCGCTTCACGAGCACACGAAGCTGGGCGCGCACGTTGTCCCGGATCGTCCAGTCGATGGTAACGTTCTTGCGAACGGTGGCGACCAGCTCGCGCGCAATCGTGCGCAGCGTCTCGTCACCCAGAACCTTCACGGCGCTGTCGTTGGTCTCCAGTGCGTCGTAGAAAGCGAGTTCGTCCTCCGAGAGCCCCAGGTTCTCACCGCGCGCATCTGCGGCGCGCATGTCCTTGGCAAGCTGGATCAGCTCCTCGATGACCTTTGCGGCCTCGATCGCCCGGTTCTGGTATCTCCGGATCGCCTCCTCCAGCAATTCCGCGAAGGAGCGTGCCTGCACAAGATTCCGCCGCAGGCGCGTGCGAATCTCGCCCTTGAGCAGCTTCTGGAGCAGCTCGACCGCAAGGTTGCGCTGGGGCATACCGCGCACTTCGGCGAGGAACTCGTCAGACAAAATCGAGATGTCGGGCTTTTTGAGCCCTGCGGCGGCGAAGATATCCACAACCCCGTCCGAGACGATGGCCTTCGAGACGATCTGGCGGATCGCGTGCTCCAGCTCCTCGTCGGTCTTGCGGTCGCCCGGCGTGCCCTTGGCCAGCACTGCACGGACGGCCTGAAAGAAGCCTACGTCATCGCGAATCCGGAGCGATTCTTCGTGCGGTACGGCAAGAGCGAACGCCTGCGACAACTCGGTGACGGCGCGCAGCAGGCGGTTCTTGCCGTCATCGAGCGCCAGGATGTGCTCCTGCGCCGCCGGAAGGACGGAAAGGCGCGCCTGTGGCGTGCCTGTGATCCACGCGCGCCAGTCGAAGCCGTGGAAAAGCCCGCAGCACACCTCGTACTTCTCCAGCATCACCGCCACCGCTTCGCTCTGATCGAGCGCAGTCTTGCCGGTGCCGCCCGCTTCGGTGTACGTGGCGAGCGCCTCCTTCAGCTCGTCGGCGAGCCCTAGGTAGTCCACGACGAGGCCACCTGGCTTATCCTTGAACACGCGGTTCACCCGTGCGATGGCCTGCATGAGGCCGTGGCCGCGCATCGGCTTGTCCACGTACATCGTCGCGAGGCTCGGCGCGTCGAAGCCCGTGAGCCACATATCGCGCACGATGACGACGCGGAAAGGGTCCGCGGGATCGCGGAAGCGCTTCGCAAGTGCCTCGCGCCGCGGCTTGTTGCGGATGTGCGGCTGCCAGTCGAGCGGATCCGATGCAGGGCCGGTCATCGACGACCTTCAGCGCCCCGACGCCGTCATCGTCCACCGCCCACTCCGGCCGGAGCAGGGCGACCTCCTTGTAGAGCTCGACGGCGATGCGGCGGCTCATCACCACCACCATCGCCTTGCCTTCCATGGCTTCGCAACGTTTCTCGTAGTGCTCCACCAAGTCGCGGGCGATCAGCCTGAGCCGTTTGTAGGTGCCGACCACAGCCTCGAGCTGCGCCCACTTGCTCTTGAGCTTTTCCTTGCGCTCGACCTCCTCGCCTTCGGTAGCCTCCTCGAACTGGGGGTCGATCTTCGGTCGCTCGGCCGCCGACAACTCGAGCTTTGCCAGGCGGCTCTCATAATAGATCGGCACCGTCGCGCCATCCGCCACCGCTCGCTGGATGTCATAGACGCTGATGTAGTCGCCGAAAACGGCACGTGTGTTTGCGTCGGTCTGCTCGATCGGCGTGCCGGTGAAGCCGATGAACGACGCGTTCGGCAGCGCGTCGCGCATGTGCCGCGCGAAGCCGTCTATGAAGTCGTACTGGCTACGGTGCGCTTCGTCGGCGATGACGACGATGTTGCGACGGTCGGAAAGAACCGGGTGGCGGTCACCCTTCTCTTCGGGAAAGAACTTCTGGATCGTGGTGAAGACTACGCCGCCGGACGCCACTGCCAGCTTCGTGCGCAGGTCGGCGCGGTCGGCGGCCTGCACCGGCGGTTGGCGCAGTAGGTCGCGGCAACGCGCGAAAGTACCGAAGAGCTGGTCGTCGAGGTCGTTGCGGTCGGTGAGTACGACGATCGTCGGATTCGCCATCCCCGGATGCAGGATCACGCGACCGGCGTAGAAGGCCATCGTCAGGCTCTTCCCCGAGCCCTGCGTGTGCCATACAACGCCGACGCGGCGATCCCCGGGTTCGCCGCCCGGCCGCTCACCCGTCTCGTAACGGCCAAGCTCCTGCGCGGTACGATTCCCCGGTACAGTACGCGCCGCGCGCAGCGTCTCTTCGATCGCCACGTTCACCGCGTGGAACTGGTGATAGCCCGCCATCTTCTTCGCGAGCTTGGCGCCGCCCTCGTCCTCGAAGACGACGAAGTACCGCACGAGGTCGAGGAACCGGCGCTTCTCGAACACGCCTTCAAGCACGACCTGTAGCTCTGGCATCGCCGCCGGCGCATCGCCGCGGCCGGTCACTGTTCGCCAGGGTTTGAACCATTCCTTGCCCGCGCCCAGCGTGCCGATGCGCGCCTGTACGCCGTCGGAGATCACCAGCGCCGCGTTTGAGGCGAAGAGCGCCGGGATCTGCGCCTGGTAGGTCTGGAGCTGTTGAAACGCCGACCAGACGGTGGCATTCTCGTCCGCCGCGTTCTTGAGCTCGATCACCGCGAGCGCGAGGCCGTTGACGAACAACACCACGTCGGGCCGGCGCGTGTGCTGGCCCTCGGACACGGTGAACTGATTCACCGCCAGCCAGTCGTTGTTCTCCGGGGCGTCGAAGTCGATCACGCGCGTGAGCTTGCGGAAAGCGTCCTCTAGCGCTTCCGCCGGCAGATCGGGGCTCAGCCGGGCGAGCGCGTTGCGCAGCCGCTGCTCCAGCGCCACGTCGCGATAGCCGGGATCGCGCCGCTCGGCGCCGGGCTCGCTTGGGGCGATGTCCGGGCCATGCAGCACCGCGTAGCCCAGGCCTTCCAGCCAGGCAAGCGCGGCCTCTTCGACCACCGATTCGGCGAATTGTGTCATGCCGCCACCCTTCGACGCGTCTTCAACATACGCCGACGCCGGTTCCCGCACGCAGAAAGCGCGACGGCTGATTGCGCCAGTTTGAACTATCGGTGACATAAAGCAGAAACCGCTTCGCGCGGGTGACCCCCACATAAAATAGCCGCTTCGCCTCCGCGATCTCTTCCGCAGATTCCGCCCGGTAGAAAGGAATCCTGCCCTCGTGAAGATCGATCATCGCGACCGCCTGATACTCGCGTCCCTTGGCATGGTGTAGCGTCACAAGCTTCAAGGCCGAATCCGGGCTCGCATAGATGCCCAGATCGGCGATCGTGAGGTTGTCCACGTCCACCCTGTTATTGCGCATGTCCGTCTTCATCTCCCCCACCGACATCGCGAAGATGTGCCTCTCTGATGGAGCGAGATACTCCTCGGTGATGAGCACTTGCGAAAACTCGACCGCAGCCGCCTCCAGCCAAGCGATGGCGCCTTCATGAACGTCGTGGAGCTGCCGCGCCCGGTCGAGAAGGCGGAAGACAATCGTGCGCCCCTTGTACGAAAACACATCGAAGTAGGCGCGCCCAGTGACATCGAGCAAGGTGTTGAATAGCGTGCGCTCGATACCGGCAATCGCATCGGGCCGTGGTTCCATCAGGTAGCCGCAAATCTGTTCGGCCAATGGCGCAAACTCCCGATTGCGGCGGTAGGGTCGCGCTCCGGGGCCTACAACACTGATTCCGTACTCACGCAACCGCCTGCTCAAGGGAAACAGGCTGAACCAGGTGGGCGCAAGGATGGCGGCGCTTCCGACAGGAATGCCCAAGCCGTTGATCGCGGGAAGGAAGTAATCCGTGATGACTTCGAAGGGTGACGCGCCGTGCCGGTAGGCCGGTTCCTCGGTGAACTTTCTGGCTGCTCCAACTGCCGTCATCGACGGCGTCCGCGGAAACAGGCGGTTCGCATGAGCGACGATAGGCTTGCTCGACCGGAAATTCCCCGAGAGCGTTATGTCCATTCGCGCTCCAATCCGTGCAGCGAACTCGTCCGCAAGATCGGGCCGCGCACCTGCGAAACGGAAAATGGACTGGAACGGGTCTCCGACAAGAAGAAAGCCCGTCCGTCCCTCTTTTGCGATCAGCGTGAGGATCTAGACCTGCAAGTCGGTAGTGTCCTGAAACTCATCCACCAGAATCCACGCGAACTTCGACGCGACGTGGGAGAGAACTTCGGGGCGCTTCTGAAGAAGAATCAGCGAATAGTAGATGATGTTGGCGAAGTCGATAAACCCCGCCTCGCGGATTCGGGTCCAATACGCTTGCGCGATCTCGGGCGTTAGGCCGCCGCGCACAAGCACGTCGCCTGCGGGCTTGCCATCCAGCCCCACGCGAAGCTGCGTGAACTCCTCGAACTCCGTGTGACTGAGGTTATGTCTTCCGTACTTGGCGCAAACAGCGGTGACGTGCTGCTCGAACTCTGCGCTGTCCGGCGTCAGCACTTTGAAACCGTTCTTGTAGCCTTTGATGAGATGGCAGAACGGGCGGAATACATGGTTCAGGCAAAACGAGTGAATGGTGCAGATGTCGTAATAGGAATCATCGCCTGGTTGTATGTGGCGGCGAAGCCGGGTCTCGATTTCATGGACTGCCGTATTCGTGTAAGTGATGCAGGCAACAGAGCGCGGATTATCCCTGACCTCATCGAGCACGCGCGCAAGCCTCGAAATGATGACGCGTGTCTTCCCGCTGCCTGGGCAAGCAGTTAGCATCAAATCGTCGTCGCACCTTGCGGCGCGCTTCTGGTCTGGGGTTAACCTCATGACGCCATCAGCCAATCCACGGCGTCGGCGATGTACTGGGGAATGCCTGTGGCCTTGTCCACATGACGCGCCGCGATTTGCGCAAACCGCGCCTTGCCGAAACGAACCGCCGTTTTCAGCACGGCATCGCGCAGTGACTTCAGAAGCTCCGTGCGCTGCTCAGCCCGGAGGTCGTCTTTTTGCAGGTCCTTAAACCCCTTGCGAAGTCGGCTCGCAACCAAGGGCGCGCCGATGTCATCGGCTGCATGAGCAAGCATCGGCAGCGTCGCTTCGCTGGTCAAAACCCGCTCGAACGTGGTCTTGCAGGCAAAGACCCGGACGTAGTCGCCCTCAAGCTCCTTGAGGTCCGGCATGACGGGCAGCTCGTCCTCTCCCTCAAGCGCCGGATTGGCGTCGCTGGGCTTTAGGTCGCCGTCGGTCACGATGGCGCATTTCTTGGGCAATACGGCGGCGGCAAATAGCTTCGCGTAAACGTCAAAAGGCACGCCGTATATCGGGATGACCGAGATTCCTTCACGGCCCAGATCGATAGTCTTCACGCGCTTGACAAGCGCCGGAATCAAGAAAAGCTCCGCAGGCCCCTCGACAAGCATGACCTTCCGCGCAAAGAGAAGGTTTGACTTGGTGGCATCGAGATACCGCTCCAGATCAAGCATCTCGGACGGCTCCAGCTCTCCATCAGTGGCAGGCACGGCGGAAAATATGGCCGGACCACCCGTCTGCGTCAGCACAACGTAGGAGGACAGGCGCGCGCTCGCGGTGATGTGCGTGCTGTGCGTCGTGAGAATCGATTGAAACGGTAGGGCGTTCAGCGCGCTGAAAAGCGACAGTTGCAGTTGCGGGTGCAGGTGCGCTTCCGGCTCCTCAAAGAGAATGATTTGCCCGGCTGACTTTTTCTGGGCGAGGCGCCTGTGAAAGTATTCGATAAGGATGGAGACGTAGAGGATGTTGTTGAGGCCCAGGCCGTTCGACGACGGATCGAAACCCGTCATCGCGACGTTGGACATCAAAATCCTTAGGGCGCGAACGATGGCTTGAAACGAAGGCTCCGCGACGCCAACGGCCACGTCCATGCTGAATGCCGGACCGGCCACCTCCTTGAACGACTTGTCGACGGCCTTGGCGATTTCTTCAATCGTCTGGTTTGCTGATATTTGAGCGTTTGCGGCCCGCAGTTTCTCGAGGAGCTCCTCCTTCTCGTCCACGTCAATGTCCATTGCGTTTATCAGCCGGGCGAGTGGTGAAGCTCGATACTGCCGAAGATCGCCCTCCACGTCGCGGAGAGCTGGCAGGAAAACCACCTGGAACGACTGCAAATCCGAAAAGCGAATCGACGACCCCACATCGTCGTTCCATTGGATTTCGGACATATCGCGCGCCGGATCGCCGCCGCACGAGATCTCCCAGTGGTAGTCCTCGAGCGTGAGCGAGCCTTCCTCTTTCTCTTTTGCCTCGAGGTCCTCCCGGATGTCGAGCTTTGGCCGAAAGCGATAGAAGATGCGCGCGAGCCCCGGCTTGCATTGCCAGGCTCCTACAAGCGCCTCCTCGTTTACCTTCTTCTCGAAGTCAACGATCTCCAGCCCGATTAGGACCTGATTGGGGTAGCCGATGTCGATGGTGGAATGGATGTCGCTCTGTATCAGCGAGCGGTATGAGGAAGAAAGCCCCGCATCTATGCATAGGCGGATTGCGTGCAGGAGACTCGACTTGCCGGTGTTGTTCTCGCCGATGACGCAGGTGGTGTTGCTCGATATCCGGATATCGAGATGCTCGAACGAGCGGAAGTTGCGAATCACAACCCGGCTGATGCGCATGACTATTTCTGGAGTCGGCCACCCGCAATGGCGCTCGGCTGAGTGAAACCGTCGACTTTTCCCATGGCTCTCTCCGGACCCTTAACCCGTAGCTCGCCGGAGATGAGCTTGGGCAGCAGCGCGTCGCGCAGGGCGGCGAGGGTGTGGGATTCTCGCTCGTTCTGCGCAGTCTTCGCGAGAAGGGGGCCTGCTGCCCGAGAAAACCGGCCGATCACTCCATCACGGGGGCGGACGATCGGCGTCGCTGCGACAACCTCCGGCCGAACGGCAGGATAGGCAGCACCATCGGCCAGGTGAGCAAGTGTGTCGATGTTGTCAGCCGTCGTGGAGGCGAGGTAAGCGAACTCCGCAAACTCCGCCTTCTGCGGACGAAGCACCGCGAACCCCGTGCTGCCCGTCAAGCCTGATTCGGAGATGAAGGCGTAGGAGCCGTTTCCCGGGCGCACGGTTCCCACGACAGTGTCTCCTGGCCGAAGAACCCGCTGTGCTCGGCTTGGGGCATCGACAGCCTCATACGAAGTGACCGCCTCGATCCGCCCCCACTTCGTGTTCGAGAGATCGACATATCTCAGCTCGGCGGGCCGGGTGTCCTTGGTCCAGACCTCGGGATTCAGAACCGACAAGTCCCCGAGCGTCCCCACCTCCCACCCCTCTGGAATCTCGCCGAGTTCGGAGTCGACGAGAGGGCGGGGAAGAGGTCAGCGAGCGGTTTGGGCAGGCCGGGGTCGCGGCCCTCCATCTTGGCGCAAACGGGGTCGAAGTCCACGAACCAGGACTTGAACAGTGCCCGCGCCATCGCCTCCAGCGTCTCGCTCATCCGCCGGTTCAGCTCGATCTTGTCGTCCAGCGTTTCCAGCGTGCTCACGATGCGCAGTTGTAGCGAGGTTGGTTCGGGTGCTGGGAAAGCTAAGAAGTCCTCACGCGCAAGCCCGAGGTTGGTCGTTCCTGTCGCATGAGAGCGGCAGTAGCTCCGATACTGTGGAGTCCGTAGCAACCAATACAGGTAGTCGATCGGAACGTCGGAGCACTTTGGTTCCAGCTTGACTGTGTCCTGCGTAAGGCGCCCCGGCACGTGGTCGATGGGCAGCCTAGCGACCGCGCCCAATAGGTCAGCAGACTGGGTGACATCTTTGAGTGAGAGATAAAGCTCGCCCGGCTGCACGATTAGCTTGTCCGGCGACTCGCCACCGTAGGTTTGAAGCGAGTCGCGCCTAAACCCTCCGTTTCGCTGAATAGACGCGAGACCTAGCAGCACGGGCCCGGCTCTTCCAAGAAGGCTGCTCTTGTATGTCGTCCCGCGCTGGAGGGCGAAGTAGTCGCCAAACGTCGTGCGCGCCGGTCTAGCCATACCCGAGCTCCTTGAGGTTGGCGGCGATCGCGGCGTCGAGCTTCGCAGCTTCGGCCTGCTGCTCGCGCAGCGTCGCGGTCAGCCGCTGCATCTTCTCCTCGAACGCCTCGCCGTCGTCCTCTTGCGCCTCGGCACCGACGTAGCGGCCGGGGGTGAGCACGTGGCCGTGCTTGCGGATCTCGTCGAGCGCGGCGCTCTTGCAGAAGCCGGGCACGTCCTCGTACCCCTCACCCCTGCCCTCTCCCGCAAGGGGAGAGGGAGTGCTTGGGTCGCCGCGCCAGGCGTGGTAGGTGCCGGCGATGCGGGCGACGTCGTCGGGCGTCAGCTCGCGGTGCACGCGGTCCACCATCGTGCCGAGCTTGCGCGCGTCGATGAAGAGTGTGTACCCGCGCCGGTCGCGGAAGCGTCCGTTCTTCCGACCGCGCGCGAGGAACCACAGACATACGGGAATCTGCGTCGAGTAGAAGAGCTGGCCGGGCAGCGCGACCATGCAGTCGACGAGGTTGGCCTCGATGATCGCCTTGCGGATCTCACCCTCTCCCGACTGGTTGGACGACATCGAGCCGTTGGCGAGCACGAACCCGGCGATGCCGCTCGGCGCCAGGTGGTGCAGGAAGTGCTGCACCCAGGCGAAGTTCGCGTTGCCCGCCGGCGGCACGCCGTAGACCTAGCGAGGGTCGTCCTTCAAGAGCTCGCCACGCCAGTCGCTGTCGTTGAACGGCGGGTTGGCGAGCACGTAGTCGGCCTTGAGGTCGGGGTGGCGGTCGTTATGGAACGAGTCGCCGTGGGCGATCTGAGCGTCGATGCCGCGGATCGCGAGGTTCATCTTGGCGAGCCGCCAGGTGGTGTAGTTGCTCTCCTGCCCGTAGATCGAGATGTCGCCGAGCTTGCCGGCGTGCGCCTCGATGAACTTCTCGCTACTCACGAACATGCCGCCCGAGCCGCAGCAAGGGTCGTAGACGCGGCCCTTGTATGGCGCGAGCATTTCGACGAGCACGCGCACCACGTGCGAGGGCGTGTAGAACTGCCCGCCCTTCTTGCCCTCGGCGCTCGCGAATTGGGCGAGGAAGTACTCGTAGACGCGGCCGAGCGTGTCCTTCGATCGATCAACCCCACCCTCACCCTTGCCCTCTCCCTGAGAGAGAGGGGAGGAAAATTTGATGTCGGACACCAGGTTGATGAGCTGCCCGAGGCGCTGCTTGTCGAGCCCCGGCCGCGCGTAGTCCTTGGGCAGCACGCCCTTCAGCGACGGATTGTCGCGCTCGATGGCCGCCATCGCGTCGTCGACGAGCGTGCCGATCGTCGGCTGCGGCGCGTTCGCTTTCAGATGCGACCATCGCGCTTCCTTCGGCACCCAGAAGATGCTCGCTGCGCGGTACTCGTCGGGGTCCTCGGGGTCGGCACCCTCGGCCTTCTGAGCCGCAAGCTCGGCGTGCTTGGCCTCGAAGGCGTCGGAGATGTACTTGAGAAAGATCAGGCCGAGGACGACGTGCTTGTACTCCGCCGCGTCCATGTTGTTGCGGAGCGCGTCGGCGGCGGCCCAGAGCTTGGCCTCGAAGCCGAGGTTGGCGCCATTGTTCTCTTTCTGGTTCGTAACCTTGGGCATGGGTCGGTCGGGAGGAGTGCAGCTCCTCTATCGGTGACTAGCAAATGGGCTTGAGGTCGTCATATTTGCGACCGTGGTAGGCGAAAGGCTAGCAGTTCGCCCCATACGTATCGCTTATGCATGTAGCACCGATGACCTGTCCAGCTGGTCGTAGCTGATGCCCGGGGCCCCTTGCCCCAGCGATGTGACATCCACGAGCGGCCTTAACATTGCCTGCGATGTTGGCCGGAACAAGCTGCTGCGTCGTATGTTGTCCCGTAGACGCGGGAGGCAGCCAATCGCCAGGTGCATCGGGCGCAGCGATCACAGGCCCACCCACTCTTCCGCGGGTCGGGACAAGAACTCCTCTATCGAAACCCCGTCGGCGCCCACCAAGAGTTTTCGACCGGGCTTGAACGCGTCCGCAAAGGCGGCCATGCCGGCCAAGGTATCGCGGCTGCGCCCGGTCTTGACCTCGACGGCGGTGAGCATCCGGCCGGCGCGCACGACGAAGTCGACTTCCCGATTCCGACTTGCCGCGGGCCTGCGACGGCCTGGATGAAGCGGCGCGGCTCCCGTGGGCGCGCTTCGAGAACCTGTCCGATTGATCGGACGAACATGGCTTTACAGTTTACTCAATGTCGTGAGTAATTTTACTCAGCACGGTGAGTAAATCTAAGCGGGCTCCCACCACCCCGCCTGCTGCGCAGGCACCCCTCCTCGGGCAGGAGGGGTGCCCTTCGCGGAGAGGAAGTCAACCGTGAGCAGGATACTGATGAAGACTAGAAGAGGTCGGCAGGTAGGGCGAGCGCGACGCCGAGTCCACTCGTTGCACGCTTTCCTTCCGCCCCGAAGAAATCGATCTGGCCGCGCCTACCGATGACGATGACTTCGCGCGCGCCGCCGCGGAGGTACGCGTTGGTCTTCATCGCTACCTCTTCGTCGGTGTTCCCGCGGGATAGACCCTCCACGCAGATGTCGGGGACGAATGGCAGCGGCGTCTTGCCCTTAGCTTGCATCCAGCGTTCCGATCTCATCCAGACTACGTCCGGCACCCGGATGCCACGGTCGGTCATGATGGACACCTCTTGCACAGCCTCCGGGCCGAGCTGGTGATTCAGCGCCAAGGTCACGGCGGCGACAACGCGCTGATGATCGTTCGTCGGACGCGGGCTCATGATCACCTCGCCGAACTCGTTGAGCTCATAGTAGTCTGGGCTGTCCGGATCTAGCTCCAGCTCTTCCCAGCGCCGAAGCAAAGTTTCTCTGTCCAGAACCGACTCGACCTGCATGTCTTGCACCTCTTTAAGGCCGTTCGCAAACATTCTACTCTGTTGACGAACCGTTTCTCCGTTATCTCATTAGCTACTGCACGACAGCATCGAACACCCCGCCTTCGTGCGCGCCCAATTGGGCCGTTTCTGGGCGAAACGCTCGAGGGCGGGCTGGTCATCGTAGGGGCGGCGCAGGAGGTCGAGCAGCTCGTTGATGCGACTGGCATCGCCCTGCTCCGCAAGATCGATCGCTTCCTGGGCCATGTAGTTGCGCAGCACGTAGCGTGGGTTCGCAGCGTGCATGCGGGCGCGGCGCTCGCCTGCCGGTAGATTGTCGCGGCGCACGCGCGCCGCATAGCGGACTAGCCAGTCGTTGAACGCAGGCTCGGCACGCTGCCGCTTCGCTTCGTCGTAGAACGCGTGGGTAAGCGGCGCCAAGGTCGGCGCGTCGAGGTCTACGTCGCTGAGCGCGCGGAAGAACAAGGTCATGTCGACCTCTGAATCTTGTAACAGCGCGTACAGCGCCTGCATCAGCTCGATGTCCTCGTCCAGGCATTCCACCAGGCCAAGCTTGGCCGCGATGTTGCCGCGCTCGGCCGCGACGTAAGTGTCGGCATAGCGCTGCAGGCCCGCGTGCAGGGGATCGTGCGAGGCAAAGGCGGGCGCCAACGCATTGGCGAGCTGGCCGAGGTTCCAGTACGCGATCTGCGGCTGATGCCCGAAACGGTAGCGGCGCTGCCCCGCGTCGGTGGTGTTGGGCGTCCAGTCGAGGTCGAAGTCGTCGATCCAGCCGTACGGCCCGTAGTCGATGGTGAGCCCCAGGATGGACATGTTGTCGGTGTTCATCACCCCGTGCACGAAGCCCACCCGCATCCAGTGCGCGATCATGCGCGCGGTGCGCTCGCACACCTGCCCGAACCACTCCGCGCGCAGCTGCTCGCTTGCACTCTCCCCTGCCCCGACACCCAGCTCCGGAAAATCCCGCCGGATGGTGAAGTCGATCAGCTCCTTCAGCAGGGCCACGTCGTCGCGCGAGGCCGGCAGCTCGAAGCTGCCGAAGCGGATGAACGAGGGCACCACCCGGCACACGATCGCACCCGGCTCGGCCTTGGGGTGGCCGTCGTAGAACATGTCGCGGATGACTTCTTCGCCGGTCGCTACCAGGCTGAGCGCGCGGGTGGTGGGCACGCCGAGGTGATGCATGGCCTCGCTGCAGAGGAACTCGCGCACCGAGGAGCGCAGCACGGCACGGCCGTCGGCAGTGCGCGCATAGGGTGTGGGGCCCGCGCCCTTGAGCTGCAGCTCCCAACGCTCGCCCGCCGCGTTGATGGTTTCGCCCAGGGTGATCGCGCGCCCGTCACCCAGTTGCCCGGCCCAGTGGCCGAACTGGTGCCCGCCGTAGTTGGCCGCATAGGGCTGCATGCCCTCGAGCAGGGCATTGCCGCCGAAGACCTGCGCAAACTCGGGCGAGGCGATGGCGGCTTCGTCGATGCCCAGCAGCGCCGCTACTTCGGGCGAATGCGCGATGAGCCGTGGGGCGGAGACTGGCTCGGGGTTGACGAACGAGTACAGCGCGCCGTGCACCTGCCGCCGGTGCGGGCCGACGTGGGGATCGGCCGGCAGCTCTCGCACGAAGCGGTTGTCGAAGCGCGGGGACCGAGCCAGGGACGTCGGCTGCGAAGGGAGAGAGACGAGGTCATTCATCGGCTTCGCTCGCCTGGGGCGTGGTCGGCGACCCCGAAAACTCGGGTGCTTCTGCGCAGATTCGACGAGCTTTCTCGTCGAGTTCCAGGTTGGTTGCCATGTCGGGTCCAGAGAGTCTGCCTCTAGTTTACACAAAGGCTTGTGCAGACACCTCCCGCAACGTGCCCAAAAATCGGCCGCGGAATGACGGCCCGCTCCCGCCTTTCCAAGCCGTTGCGTTTGGATTAGATTCGAGCTGACTGAAGGTTGCGTCATGGAATGCCCACGCTGTCAGACACCGAATGTAAGCGACTCGACGCAATGCGAGGCGTGCGGCGCATCGCTCCTGAGGCCCTGCGGGGCCTGCGGGCACCTCAATCCGCCAGGCAGCCGTTTCTGTAACGCGTGCGGGGGCCCCCTGGCAACCGGCTCATCGCGGCCGGTGCCTAAGCATCTCGCCTCTCCTCGCGCCTACACCCCGCCAGAGCTGGCAACCAAGATTCTGATCTCTCGCTCGGCTCTGGAGGGTGAACGCAAAACAGTCACCGTTTTGTTCTGCGATATCGTGGGTTCGACACTCCTGGCACAGCGCCTCGGGGCCGAGCAGATGCACGCGTTGCTGGATCAATTCTTCGGCCTCGCCATGACCGAGGTGCACCGCTACGAAGGCACGATCAACCAGTTCCTCGGCGACGGGTTCATGGCGCTCTTCGGCGCCCCGGTGGCGCACGAAGACCATGCGCTGCGCGCGGCACGTGCAGCCCTCGCCATTCGGAATGCGTTGGACCAGGCTCGCATTGCGCCTGAGCGCACCGGGGAGCGCATTCGCGTACGCATGGGCATGAACACGGGCCCGGTCGTTGTCGGAAAGATCGGCGATAACCTGCGCATGGACTACACGGCGGTGGGGGACACGACCAACCTCGCGGCGCGTGTCACGCAGAGCGCGCATCCCGACGAGATTTATCTGACCGAGCAGGTCTTCGAAGCCCTGCGGCCGCAGTTCGTGTGCGAAAGTCTTGGCGATCACAGAGTCAAAGGCAAGTCGCACCGGCTGCCGGTATACGCTTTGAAGGGCTTGCGCACCGACCGGATCGAGGAGCACCGCCCAAAAGGCGGGGTCCTGTCTCCGCTGGTCGGCCGCGATCGCGAGCGCAGCCTCCTTTCAGCCTGTGTCGACGCACTCCGCAGCGGCGTTGGGGCTGTTGTCGGAATCCTGGGTGAAGCAGGGGTCGGCAAATCCCGGCTCCTGTCGGAGCTGCGCCTGGCCAAGCCGCCCGGGTTATTGTGGATCGAGACCCGCGCGCTGTCGGTCGGTCGCGGCATCGCCTACGGTCCGTGGATCGAAATCGTCCGCGCCCTTGCGGGAACCAGCGAACGCGCCACGCCGGCAGAGAACTGGGAACGGCTCTCGCGATGGGTTACCGAGTTGCTCGGGACCGAAGCGGCCGGGGCGTTGCCGTTCATCGGCGTCATGGTGGGCGTTGACACCCCTGCCGATGTCGCGAGCCACGTGCAACAGCTCGATTCTCAGGACGTGCGCGGAAACCTTTTCATCAGCATCCGCCGATTATTCGCGGCTCTCGCCCGCAGCCAACCCCTCGTGCTCGAGTTCGAGGACTGGCACTGGGCCGATGACGCATCGGCCGGATTGCTGGAGCATCTGCTCCCCCTCACCGGCGAAGTCCCCCTGCTCATCTGCTTTGCTGGACGGACTGACCCGGGCTCAGCCTGCATTCGCATCCGGGATGCGGCGAGCAACCAATACGCCCCGCGCTATACCGAAGTCCTGCTCGGAACGCTCTCGAGCAGCGACAGCAATCGGCTTATCGACAACCTCATTCCCGTCAGCGGGCTGCCCGCGCATCTCCGGGGTCTCATCCTCCGCAAGAGCGAGGGAAACCCCCTCTTTATCGAAGAGGTGGTGCGTTCGCTGATCGCAAGCGGTGCGGTGCGTCGGGAAGCGGCCACAGGAGCTTGGTTTCTCGTCGAGGACATGGCCGAGATCGGTGTTCCCGATACTATCGAGGGCGTGATCATGGCGCGCATCGATCGTCTCGAGGACGATATCAAGCAAGTTCTCAAGCTTGCTGCAGTCATCGGTCGCAGCTTCCATCGCCGTATTCTCCAGGCATTGGACGAGGCCGAGCACCAACTGGAAGGTTGCCTCGCCCAGCTGCAACAGCTCGAGCTCATACGCGAGAAACAGCAAGTTCCCGAAGTCGAGTACGCATTCAAACACGCTCTCGTGCAGGAGGTCAGCTATCAGAGCGTCCTGGCCGAGCGGCGGCGACGTCTTCACAAGCGCATCGGAGACACCATCGCGGAGCTCTTCGGAGACCGCGTCGAGGAATTCGCGGGCTATCTCGCCTACCACTATTCGCGCGCAGAAGACTGGAAGAAAGCCCACCGCTACCTGCTGCTCGCGGGTGACCAGTCGGCGCGCATGGCGGCAGATGTGGAGGCGACGGTCCACTATCGGGAAGCTCTTGCGGCATACGGGCGGGTTTTCGGGGATCGGTGGGACCCCGTTCAGCGCGCCGCACTGGAGCGCAAGATCGGGGAGGCGCTGTTTCGGTTGGGCCAGCACGCAGAGGCGGCCGAGCATCTGCAGCGCGCGCTCTCGTACCTTGGTGCAGGGTATCCGCGGTCGGCAGCCGGCGTGAGACTGGGTATCGTGCGAAACGTTCTGCAACAGGCATGGCACCAGGCACGGGGGGCGCATTCCGGCAAGGAGAATGCGCCCGTCAGCGCTGCGGAAGACGAACGCATGCAAGCACACGTTTCGCTCGCCTGGATCGACTATTTCGGTGATTCGGAGCGCTGCCTGCTGGGCGTGCTAAGCGGGCTCAACTGGTCGGAACGGATCGGGATGGCCTCCGGGATCGCGGAAGGCTCGATGGGTGTGGGTGTGATCTGCAATCTTCTGGGACTTTTTCGCGTTGCGCATTACTATTTATCGCGGGCGATGGACACTGCGCAACGCACACAAGACAGTCGGGCCGTTGCCCTGGCGGTGTTTGGTCAAGGATTGCACCAGATTTTTTTGGGTCGCTGGGATACCGCCGCCGCCCAGCTAGAGCAAGCCGCCGCAATGTGGAAAAGCCTGGGCGCCCTCCGGGAATGGGGCATCGCCACCGTGACGGCGGCTTGGGTCAGGCGACTTCTCGGCCAGCTGCAAAGCTGTCTATCCGCCCTGGACGAAGTTGCGCGGCTCGGTCGGGATGCTGGCGACGTCCAACTCATCACCTGGGCTGCCCAGTTGCAGGCGGCAGTAAACGGACTCGTCGGACACCTCGACACTTCCATCGCGACTTTGGAGAACGGCGTTCGAGTCCTGATGGAGATACCCGACTATCACATCACGGTCGAAGCCATGGGGCAACTGGCGGGCTGCTATCTTCGCCGCGGGGGGCTTTCGCGGGCAGCCGCCACACTCGACGAGTGTGACCGGGTCATTCTCAAGACCAGGTTGCGCGGCTATAACCTGGCGTCTCCGCTGCTCGCGCGGGCTTGGACAACGCTGGCATATGTCGAACAGTGTCGGCCCGACCAGAAAGCAAAGATGCTCGCTTCAGCGCGACGAGCATCCAAATCGGCGCGTCGCCTGGGACGCCTGTTCATCGGGGCAGAGCCGCAGGCGCTTTGTACGCAAGGGAGCATCGCCTGGCTGGAAGGGCACAAACAGGAGGCCCACCGATACTGGATGCGAAGCGGCGCTGTAGCGGAGCAACTTGGGGCCCGCCACGATGCGGCCCTCACCTACCGCGAGCTCGGTCGGCATAGCGGCGACAAGGCTCAACTGCAGCGCGCAGCCCAAGTGTTCGAGGAGATCGGAGCGCAGTTCGAGTTGGCTCAGACTTACCGGTATTTAGGCGAGCTCGGCATATCTCGCCGTGAGAAAGAAAGCAGCGAGTGGTTCGAGCGCGCTATCGCCTTGCATGGGGCGCTGTCGGCGAACTACGAGCTGTCTTTGACTTGCGCTGGCTTCGGGCGACTTTGCAAGTCCTTAGGCCGTAGTTCGGACGCGCAGGCACACCTGGCCCGCGCAATTGCACTGCTCCCGGGCGATACCCACGCTGCTCTGAAGGAACGTATTACAGCGGACTTGGCGGCGCTGTAGTGCGCTCGACCGCCATCAGCCGCGCGATGGGTCGACCACCCTTTACACCGCAGCCCTTTTGCTCGCCGAGTGGTCAACCCGGGTCGCCCCGTCCAGCAACCTATGCCACACTGAACTCGTGCAGCGCGGGTTTCACGGGGTTGGCCATGGCCAATCTGAGTGACTTACGCTGGCGCAGCCGCTGTAGCCGAGAGCGTCTTGTCCAACCGCTTCGATAGAACCTATGGCCAACCTTGGTCCAGTGAACGGCCGTAACGGCCTGATCTACACCATCGTGCAGAACCCGCTTGCTCCCGTTGCTGCCGGCCTCGCCATTGCCGCCCTCGCGTGGGCGCAGGACTCGGGCATCGACGCAGCAAAGCAGTTCTTTGCGCAATACGTTGCTCTGGAACAGGCCTACGATCCGAGCCTGGCCGACCTCTATACCGAAGCCGCCTTGATCAAGATCACGCGCAGACCTCCGATGGGCGATCCCGTCGACGTCATTGTTCCGGTGCCGAAGTACAAGACGCAGGTACGCGAGCTCGCTTCGGTGGCCAAAATACGCGGCGACCACAACACATATTGGGATGTGACCTATACGCAAGAGGGCGGGCTCGTTCGCATCAAGGCGTCACGCTCGCCCGGATCGAGGAAGCAGGGCAGGCCGTTCAGTCTGCTGGTCGGGCCGTCGCCAGGCGGCCCGTGGCTCATCTACGAGGAGATTTCCGAGTCGCGGCAGTGACGGGTTGCGGGCGCCGAGCACCCCCTCCTCTGGCAGCCCCCGCCACCCCGCCTGCCGCGCAGGCAGGCCGCGGTCTCTTAGGTGAATCCGACCACTAGAGGGGCTGAGCCCACCCACGCGTAGCCTGCGCCTGCCGACGCGTTTGCGGGGTCAGATCCCCAGCAAGCTGGGGCCCCTCTTCCGCCCTCCAACGCGCCTACCCCTCCTCGGGCAAGGGGAAAGATCTTTTCTCCCCTCCTTTCTTCAAGGAGGGGTGGCGCGAAGCGACGGGGTGGTTTGCGAATTTAGAACGCCCGTTAGCCCTTCCTCGATAACGCCCGAGAATTGCGCTCGAGCCAGCGCGCGAGTTGCTTTTCGTCGAGCTTGCCGGCAGCGAGGTCGACAAATACCAGGACGGTTGCCGCTTCCTCGGCCTGAACCTCCCAGCCGTTGAGCGCCAGGAAGGTAAAGGACGCGAGCAGGGCGATGCGTTTGTTGCCATCGACAAACGGATGGTTGCGGGCGAGCCCAAAAGCATAGGCTGCGGCCAGCTCGAATACGCTGGCCGGGCCATAGGCGGCGAGGTGCTTCGGCCTTGCGGCCGCAGACTCGAGCAATGCTTGATCGCGCAGGCCCGGCGGGCCACCGAACTCGGCGACCACCTCACGGTGCATCGCGATAAGGTCGGCGGCCTCGAGCCAGCGCCATCGCTTCACTTCGCCAGTTCACGCAGGGCGTTGCGGTAGCGCTTCGCGACGCGCCGAGCGGCTTCCATTTTCTGCTCGAAGCTGGGATCGTACGACGTCAGTTCGATTCCGCCCGGGGTGTCGACGTAGGCGAGCTCGTCGCCCTTCGCCACCTTCAGGCGTGCAGCGACTTCCTTGGGGAGGATGACTCCCAGGGAGTTGCCGATCTGTGTCACTTTCAGAGTAGCCATATCATTTCAGTGGCCGTTCGCCCTGAGCCTGTCGAAGGGCGGCGGCAGACCTCCGGTTGCTGTTATAACGGTTATTATAACGGCTCGGGAGGCCTGTGGTGTAGGGTAGGACCCCTCACCCCGGCCCTCTCCCGCAAGGGGAGAGGGAGTGAAGAAGCGCCAAATGCTATCCGGCGTACGCCCGCTTCAGTTCATTGATGTCGAGCTTCTTCATCTCCAGCATCGCCTTGAACGCTCGTTGGGATTTTGCCGGATCTCCGGCCATCATCTCGGCCATGCCTTTGGGGACGACCTGCCACGATGCGCCGAATTTGTCCTTCAGCCAGCCGCACTGCTGCGCCTTTTTGTCCCCGCCCTCCGACAGCTTGTTCCAGTAGTAGTCGATTTCTTCCTGCGTGTCGCAAAAGACCTGGAACGAGATGGCTTCGTTGAATTTGAATATCGGGCCGCCGTTGAGGGCTGTGAACGTCTGCCCGTCGAGCTCGAACTCCACGACCATTACAGATCCCGGCGGCTTTCCGTGGATCTCCTGTCCCGCTGCCGGGTAACGAGAGATGCTTCCGATCTTCGAGTTCTTGAAGATGCCGGTATAGAACCCAGCGGCCTCTTCGGCCTGGGTGTCGAACCACAGGCATGGGGTGATCTTTTGAACGGCTGGCATAGCGCTTCTCCTGGTTGGGTTTAGGTTACGGCCACCACCCTCTAGTCGGTTGGAGGAGGCCGGAATCGACAAGTTCTAGGCTGAACGGGCAAGGAGCGTCGTCCCGGCGAAAACCGTGGGGCGTAGACCGTGAAAGACTTCGAGGTACGGCCAACCCAGGACCCAGTGGGTTTCGCCCCGCCAACACTGCTTCCTGAGAAGCTCCTGGTGGCGTCAGCGATCCTCCCGCGTGTGAAAGATCCGCAGGACGAATACATCGGTGTCGGTCAACTCATAGCGAAGCTCGTAATCTCCAACCAAGACACGACGAACTTCGCGCGGATCGAACTCTGACAGACGAACGCCGAGTCGCGGGTGAGCTGGGATGCGTTTTGCGCCTGCCACCAGTTGGCGGACAACCTGGACGGCAGCAGTCGGATTGACGGGTCGCAGGAACTCGTAGAGCCGCACTAAGTCCGATTGCGCCTTACTTGTCCAGCGGAGCGCCACGATCCTAGCGGCGGCGCGATCGCTTCGCCTTGCCGAGTCCCTCTGCCCAAAGCTCGACCTCGGCCTGATCGAGCGTGCGTCCGGCGTCGACGTCGGCCAGCGCTTCGAGCGTCAGGCGGTGGCGCTTCTCCTCGAGCGCAAGGTACGCGGCGATCGCCTCCTTGACGATCCATCCCTTTGGGCGATCGAGGCGCTCGGCGAGGCCCTCGAGCTTGTCGGCGAGGTCGATTGGCAAATGGGCGGTGACAACGCGCGTGTCCACTTTGTAATCGCACTTAATCAGAATGATTAGAACATGCTAACGCCTCTACCGGTCGTGTGCAACCGACGAACTGCACCCTCACCCCAGCCCTCTCCCGCTGTTCAGACCGGGGAGATAGGTAACGCCTGTTCGGAGACATGGGTAACACCTTTTGTAGACTGCATGGCTGGTTGCTCTATGAGGAACGGCTATGCCTTGGCAAGAGGTCTCGACCATG
>JACXTT010002867.1_pt1 | contig 26996 bp, 20 predicted proteins | sample 9270951 | NCBI WGS metagenome assembly JACXTT01 (sample SAMN15532306, study PRJNA645909) | rock metagenome | isolation source: weathered quartz diorite | place: Puerto Rico | collected 2017-06-21 | reverse complement strand
AGTAGTCTGTGTGTTGGGGTGGCAGCGCGCCGGGAGGCGGATGTACCTGGTGAAGCGTTGGGCGGAGGGGGACGTGGTCGCGGCGTCCTGGCGATCTCGGCGGGGAAGTCCTTCTTCAGCCCGAAGGTGAGCCGGCTGTTGAAAGAGGATTACGTGCGGCGGTGGCAGGAGGAGGACGCCGCCGACAGCTACGATCTGCTGACGGCGCGCGAGCGCGAGATTATACAGTTGATCGCCGAGGGGAAAAGCAACAAAAGGAGATCGCGGGGCTGCTGTTTCTCAGCTTGTACACCGTGGAGACGCATCGCGGCAACATCCTGGAGAAGCTCGGATTGCACGGGGCTGCCGACGTGATTCTGTACGCCGTGCGCAAAGGGATTGTGAGCGGTTGAATCTATGGAGCTACGCTTCTCAGGAACTCCGTGACGCTCGCCTGTTGCGCCTTCTTGTTGGCTTCGCACAGGCTCATCTTCTCGAGAATCTGGTCCAGCGTTCTCGGCCCCCCTCGAAACCTGGTGGAGCGGTCGCGGAAGAAATTTTCCACTTCCGCGCGGTGTCCGGAGTCGCAGAACCCGGAGGCGAACGATGGGGCGTAGGCCATGAGATCCTCAGGAAGCTTCGCCACCATCTGCTCGAAGTTGTCTTTCACGAAACGCGCGGCCACTTCCGCTGTCTCCGCTTCACTGCTCACTCCGAAGAGGATGCCGACGCTTTCCCGAGGATCGAATTCCCCGCTCAGCACCAGCTTCAGCGCCGCCCCGGCCAGGGCGGGATCGCGGAACCGGCCCAGTGCGTTAAGCATCGCCTGTCGCTCCCGGCGGACCTTCTCCGTTCGCGCGGCGGCGAGGAGGCGATCGAAAAACTCGCGTCCGCCGTTGCGCGCCGCCGCTGTCAGGACCACGCCCGCCATGTCCGGCTCCAAAACAGCGTGGTCGCGCAACCAAGCGTCAGCCAGAGTCTTGGCCTCGGCGATCAGCCCGGCGTCTTCGCCGCCGTTGAGCGCGACGTTCATCAACGAGGGGCGTAGCAGCCGCGTGTCTTCGTCCTCGCCGGGTTTCGCGCGGAAGCCGAGCTGCTTCGCCCGCGCGGAGTACATCCCGCCGAGATAGCGCCGCCACTGAGGCCGCAGATCCTCGGGAACCAGGAAGCGGTCGAGGCCCTGATGCAGCGACATCGCCTTCGTCACCACTTCGCGCTGAGGATCCTGCGCGAATCGCGGCGCCAGCTTCAGCACCTCGCCTTGCGTCATCTGGCCGCTACGGACCAGCGCGGCCAGGTCGCCCAGAATCGAAACGCGCTCGCCCGCGGCCAGCGACGGCCAGGCGTCCAGCAGCCGCGTGAGCAGGTCTCCTTTGTACAAAGTCCGGTAATACCCGCTGGCGTCCGCGTTCGCGTCGATCCAGGCCGGACACGACGACGCCGTGTCCAGAACCAGCTCCGCCGGCCCGCCGTCCATCAGGACGCACGCCCGCGCGGTTCCCTCACCCGCGGGATACTTCACACACACCGGGATCGCCCACTGCTCGGAGGCGGCCTTCGATCCGATGGGCACGTAGCGCTGTTGGCTCAGCCGCACTCGAGGTTTTCCGCCGCCGCAGTTCAGCTCGGCCGACACCAGCGGAACGCCCGGCTGGTCCAGAAACGACGAAAACGCCCGCGAAACCCGGAAATTCTCTCCTGCAACGGCGGTGAGAAAATCCTCCGACGTAGCGTTGCGGTAGGAATACTTCGTCAGGTAGCGCCGGATGCCTTCCCGGAACGCGCCCTCGCCCAGGTATGCCTCGAACATCCTCAGCAGGGCCTCGCCCTTCTGGTAGGTGATTCCGTCGAAGGCGTTGTCGATGTCGTGGTGCGATTCGATCGGCTGCCGCACCTTGCGCGCGCTGGCCAATGAGTCTTGCCCCATGGCTCCCTGCAGGGCGTTGACCTCGGAGACTTCGGCCCGCCAGGAGGGATCGAAGCGCGCCGTTACCTTGTTCGCGATCCAGGAGGCGAAGCCTTCGTTCAGCCAGATGTCGTCCCACCACCGGGTGGTCACCAGGTCGCCGAACCACATGTGCCCCAGTTCGTGCGCCGCCACGCTGACGTAGCCGCGCTTGCGCTGCAAAGTATCGCGGCCGGGCGGGCTCAAAATGATCTCCTCCCCGTACGTCACCAAGCCCGGATGCTCCATCGCGTATCCGGCCAGCGGAATCGCCATCTGGTCCAGCTTTTCGTAGGGGTATGGAATGTCGAAATATTCTTCCAGCAGCTCCAGGATGCGGCCCGTCGTCTCGGCGGCGTACTTCAATTCGGGGGCCCGGCCTTTTGGAGCGATCATACGCACTCGAGTCCTGTTCCTGCCGGCCGTGCCAGCGTCCACCACGTCGAACGGACCCACGCCCACAGCGACCAGGTAGCTGGGCAGCGGCTTGGACTCGGCGAAGGTCGCGGTCCGGGTGCCGTCGCCGTTGTCTTTCTCCGAGAGCTGCGGCGTATTCGAAAAGGCCAGGTCTTCTTTAGGTGCGGTCACGGTGACCTGCCAAGGCACTTTGTATCGCGGCTCGTCAAAACACGGGAAGGCTTTGCGCGCGTTTACCGGCTCGAATTGCGTGAAGACGTACCAGCGGCCGCGATCCTTCATCTGAAAGACGCCGTTCTGCTCGGTGCGGTTCACTGCTCCCGTGTATTCCACGCGCAGCGTAGCCGTTCCTGGCGGCGCGGGCGGATCGAATTCGAAGCCGATGTAGTCGCGCGGCGTGCGGACGACTTTCGCGTCCTGCGTTCGCCCGGCGGCGTGGAGCGTGGCCCGGCTGACATCCAGGTTCGTTCCGTTTAGCCAGATGAGTTGCGCCGGCTCGGCGATTTTCAGGTCCAGTTCAATCGTCCCGCCGAACCGGTCCTGATCGGGCTTCAAAGTAAGGTGGAGGCGATACCGCTCCGGCTTGACCGTCTCGGGCAAACGCAGTTGGGGAGGCTCGGCCGCGGTCGCAGTCAGAGCCAGTAATAGCGCAGTCAGGGTGAGGCGCATGCACTTTTCATTGTAGATGCCACTCCGTCAATCGCCGTCTCCGCCTGAGAGCGGCGGCCGACTCGGCTAGCGGCAGTGAGCAAGATTAAAACGCCGCATCCCACGTTGCGCAACTTCGATTAGACGCGACCACTCAATCAAGGTTTGCGCCGGCGATGTGAAATGGAGCTAAAACAAACCTTTGGTAAGGCGGATGGAATCTATTGACGGGACTGCGGTTCTGGTTCCGGAATCAGCACGCCGGAAGCTTCCCATGCCATCTGGTCGTCCAAAACGGCATACTTTTCAGTGCTAGTTTGCGGGGTCCCGGGGAGGGGAACGCTAGAACTTTCGCGGGGAGGTACTAGTTCCATGGTTCCAGTATCTGTTTTAGTCAAGTCACGTGATATAGGGTGAATACCTTAGGTGCCCCTCCGGTGTTCAATGGATGAGATGTAACTTGCCTGCAAGTACTTTTTAGTATAAAGTACATTACTATGACACGCGACAGCCTCACCGTGGAACTAGACGCCATTGCCGCTCCGCAGGCCACCACGCCGAAGCCTTCGACGTTCCTTGTTTTGCTGCTAGGAGTGGTGGCGCCGCTCGCCGCGATCACGATTGAACTGACGACCCGCATCTGCACCGAGACGTTCTTCGACCCGCTTCCCGGCCCTGCGCACATCGCACTGGCGCTCACAGCACCGGCTGCCGGAGCCTTCATGGCGTGGTTCCTGCGGAATCCGGCATTCAGGCACCGCAAAATGGCGGGGTGGTCGGCAGGATTCGCGATGGCAGTCTCGGCTGTGTACGTGATCGCGCTGCTTCCGCTGCTGCCGGTGGCCGTGATTGCCGTGCTGCTGGCCGGGTTAGGACTTTTGCCTCTGACACCAGTGGGCGCATTCATCAGCGCGCTGCGCGTGCGGCGATGGCTGAATTTCGAGTATCCCTCGGCGCGGCGCAGCGTGTGGTGGGGCGCGGCGAGCGCGCTGTGTGCGTTCACCGTTCTGGAGGTTCCTGCCGCGCTGACTGACTACGGGCTGCACCTTGCGTCTGCCCCGGCCACGCGGGATCGTGGGATCGAGCTGTTGCGCAGTTACGGCAGCCGGGACGAACTGCTGGCGTCCTGTTACCGGCGGGACCGGACGGGCTTCGGGTTCTGGGGAGTTCTGGCCGGCAAGGTCTTCGAGGCCGATTCAGCCCTGGCCCGCATCGTCTACTACAGCGTGACGGGGGACGCATTCGACCAGGTGCCGGCCCCCAATCCGGCGCTACTGGGTTGGGATGAGTTCGCGGGCAGCGCGAAAGTGGGCCGCCCGGCCGGGAACCTCGCACTGGCGGCCTCGCGGATCGATGGATCGATTGACGCGGGTGCGGCGCTGGGGTACCTGGAATGGACGATGACCTTCCGCAATCCCGGCCTTACGCCGCAGGAGGCGCGCGCCGAACTGGAGCTGCCGTCCGGGGGTGTCGTTTCGCGAGCTACGCTGTGGGTGGACGGAGAGGAGCGGGAGGCGGCGTTCGCGTCGCGGTCTCAGGCCCGCACGGCGTATCAGAGCGTGGTGATGGCGCGGCGCGATCCTCTGCTGGTGACGACGTCCGGAGCGGGGCGCGTCCTGGTGCAATGTTTTCCCGTACCGGCGGGAGGCGAGATGAAGATCCGCCTGGGAGTGACGGCGCCGATGGAGCGGATTGCGGGACGCAGCTATCTGACGCTGCCGGAATTCGCCGACCGCAATTTTTCGATAAGCGCGAAGCCGGCAGTTTGGCTGGATTCAAAGGAGCCGGTGCGGGCGCGGGGAGAAATCGGACCGGGATTTCCGATTTGGGTGGAGAGGGCTTCCGCCTTCGCCTGGACGCCCGATCCGTTCGAGGATGGTTTCGCTATCCGCCAGCGCGAAGTGCGCGGGCCGGCCGCGCGGCCGAAACGCGTCGTCGTCGTGGTGGACGGATCCAGGTCGCTTGCTCCGCTGACGAGGGAAGTGCAAGACGCGGTGGCCGCGATCCCCAACGCGCGGGTTCTGTTCGCCGGCGACCGCGTGCAGACACGTCTGCCGCTTACTCCGTCCGGGTATGCCGGCGGCCGCGATAATACCGAGGCGCTACTGGAAGCGCACCGCGGCACCGGTCCAGGGGACGCGATTCTGTGGATCCACGGACCGGCGCCCGTGCTGGTGGAGCCGGCCGACCGGTTGGTTCAGATGCGGGAACGGCGGCCCGTGGCGGCGCTCTTTACGGTGGAAGCGCACCGCGGACCGAACCTGCTATTGCGGGAGATCGGAGGACTTCCGGGGGTGCGCGTGGTCAGTCGCATTGGAACGCTTGGCGAGGACATCGGCCGGCTGGCCGAGTCCTGGGAGCAGGGCGAAAGCCTCCTGTCGCGGGAACGCATTCCGGTTTCGTCCCCGCTGCCGCCGGAAGCGCGGACGTCTACGCACCTGGCGCGGCTGTGGGCCGCCGAAGAAGTGGAGCGGCTGCGCCGGGCGCGCCGCGTGCAAGACGCCGTGAGCCTGGCCACGCGATTCCAGATCGTGACGCCGGTGAGCGGTGCAGTGGCGCTGGAGAACGATACGCAGTACAAGCAGAATAACCTGACGCCGCCTCCGGCGGGCGTGGTATCCACGGTGCCGGAGCCGGCGACCTGGCTGCTTATGGCGTCCGGTCTGGCCGCCCTGGGAGCATCCCGCCTGCGACTCCGTCAAGCCCGATGACAGCCTACGGCGGAGAACGCGGCATTTTCCGCCCGCGTCAGGACCTGCCGTCCCGGCGATTAGCTGATGAAACCTGCGGCAGGGAGGCTCTCAGGCCCTTACGCTGATCTTGGCTCGTCTAGGTTCCGCCAGATGGCCGGCTTCCGGATGGGTCAGATTCGGCTTCGGGCAAGCCAGAGCGCTGGCCTCACTCGAATGATAAATTGCGCTCAGTCAGTGAAGTATACTCATGACTAGGCTCGGGGCGGGGAGGTGTATGAAGGAAATCCGACAGCAGCTGTATCGTCTGCTGGTGGAGAACAGCCTCGGTTTGATGTGCATCCACGATCTGGATGGCCTGCTCCTCGAAATCAACCCTGCCGCGAGCGAGTCGCTGCAATACCCGATGGAGGAAGGGATCGGCCACAACCTCCGGGAATTTCTGATGCCTGGGGTGCAGCGCCTTTTTGAAGCCTACCTGGAACGCATCCGCTCCAACCCAACCGACAGCGGCCTGATGCGCCTCCGCGCAAAGGATGGCGGAGAGAGAATCTGGTTCTACCGGAATATCCGGTATGAAGAGCCTGGCGTCGCGCCGCTGGTGCTGGGTCAGGCGCTCGACGTCACCGAACGGGTGCGTGCCGAGCACGCGCTGAAAGGGGCCGAGAAGGAGCTTCGAAGGGCTCACGACGAACTGGCGCTCCGCGTAGAAGAGCGCACCGCGGAATTACAGCGGTCCAACCAGCGGCTGCGTGCGGAAATGGAACACCGACGTCAGGTGGAAGAAGAACTACTTCAGGCGAAGAAGCTGGAAGCGATCGGCGTGCTGGCCGGCGGGATCGCGCACGACCTGAACAATTTTCTGACCGTGGTTCAGGGGAGCGCAGACCTCGCCGCCACGCACACCCAGCCCGGACAGCCTATATACGAAATTCTGGGGCACATCACGGCAGCCTGTGAGCGGGCGGCGCTGCTCTCGACCCAGCTTCTGACTTTCTCCAAAGGCGGATCGCCGGTCCGCCAAACAGGATCGATTGCGTACCTGCTGCGGGAGTGCGCGGATCTGGCGCAGGCCGGTTCAGCGGTGCGGGTGGACGCGCACGTGGCCCCGGACCTCTGGCCGGCCGAGTTCGACGCCGGCCAGATGAGCCAGGTATTTCACAACATCCTGATGAACGCGCGCGAGGCGATGCCGGGAGGCGGCGTAGTGGAACTGCGAGCCACGAACGTCAACGTCGATTGCGCGTATGCGCAACTGCCCGCGGGAAGATACCTGATGATCACCGTGAGAGATCAGGGTTGCGGGATTTCCTTGCATATGCTGCCGAAGATCTTCGACCCATATTTCAGCACCAAGAAAACCGGCACGGGTCTCGGCCTGGCGACCGCCTACTCGATCGTGGCCAAGCACCAGGGGCATATCAGCGTCCAATCCGCCGAGGGCGAGGGAACAACTTTCACAATTCATCTGCCGGCAGCGCAGTCCGCGCCGGCGCCGGAAGCGGATCAGCCGCGGGTGATCCACGCCGGGTCGGGCCGTATCCTGCTGATGGACGACGAGACCGCCATCCTCAGGATGTTGTCCCGCACGCTACAGCATTTGGGGTACGAAGTGGATTGCGCCGCCAGCGGCGCGGAGGCCATCACTCTGTTCGACAAAGCGGCACGGGAGGGCCGCGGCTTCGTTGCCGCTTTGCTGGACCTGACAGTGCCCGGCGGCATGGGCGGCCGCGAAACGGCGACGCTACTTCGGCAGATCGACCCCTCAGTGCGGATCATCGTTTCGAGCGGCTACTCCGACAGCGCCATTATGTCGGACTTCCGCGGCCACGGTTTCGACGCGGTGCTGCCGAAGCCCTGGACTCTGGCGCAACTGAGCGAGGTCCTGAAACGGGTGTTGGACTCGCGATAGAAGTAAAACACCGCCGTAGTATTCTGAACGGGATGTCTACGACAACTTCGGGCCGGCTGACGCCGCTCGATGCGCTTCGCGGATGGATCATGGTCATCATGGCGATCGACCACGCGAGCGCCTTCATCGCGCATCGCCACGCGGTGGAGTTCTGGGGCGGGGCATGGTCCCGCTACACCGAAGTGCTGCCGTTCTTCACGCGGTTCGTGACGCACTTGTGCGCGCCGGGGTTCTCTTTCCTGATGGGCGCGGGCATGGCCCTATTCGCCGCCGCGCGCGCTGCCCGGGGATGGAGCCAGGCGCGGATCGGAACGCATCTCCTGCTGCGAGGCCTGCTGCTGTTGCTGGTGAACCAGGTCCTGGAGAATCCAGCCTGGATGTTGGGATCCGTGACATTGAGTCAGGGCGCCGAAAAGATGGAACCGATCCCCGGCGTGGGCGGCCAGATGTATGTCGTCTTCACCGTGCTCACCGGGCTGGGACTGGTGATGGCCGCTTGCGCTTATTTCATGCGGATGGGCGCGGTGGCGTGGGTGACGGTTGGACTGGCAGCCATGGCGGCGACGGAGTGGCTGACGCCGGCGGCGGAGCGCTTTCGCGAGGCCATCCCGATTTGGAAGCTGCTGCTGGTTACGCCCGGAATGGCCGGGCACGTGGTGGGCATCTATCCGTTGATTCCGTGGCTGGCGCCGGCCGCGCTTGGAATCGCCTTCGGAAAAGCGATCCGGGAGGATGCGACGCGCGCCCTTGGCCGGGCCCCCTGGGTTGGGCTGGGAATGGTAGCCCTGGCTGTGACGATGCGCGCGGCGGGCGGGCCGGGAAATCTGCGGCTGCCCCGGGATGGCTCCTGGATCGAGTTTTTGAATTTCATCAAGTATCCCCCGGCGGCGGTGTTTACGCTGTTCATGGTCGGGGCCGACCTGCTTCTGCTGGGCCTGTTCACGAAGATTGGCGGATCGTGGCTGGCGCGGACGCTGGAAGTCTACGGGCGAACGCCGCTGGCCTTCTACCTCGCGCATCTTTATCTGTACGCGCTGGCCGGCGTTCTCCTGTTCCGCAACGGCGTTTCGCTCGCGGGAATGTACCCGGTCTGGCTGGCCGGCCTTGTGCCGCTGTATTTTGTCTGCCGCTGGTTCGCGGACTTTAAAGCCCAAAAGCCCGTGGATTCCGTCTGGAGGCTCTTCTAGTAGCGTACCAGTACCCCTTCGCTGATTCCGCTGTAAATTGAGGTGCATGACGGGGTATACTGCTAACACAAGTTGGTTTACACCCCATGGAGCGCTGTCCCGACTGCAATTCATTGCTGAGACGCGAGGAAAAGGTCTGTATCCACTGCGGGGCGATGGCGCGCCGGCGGTCGGTGATGGAGATGCTGGCTTTTGTGGCAAAAGTGGCGTTTTGGTTGTCTCTGGCACTACTGGTGATAAGTCCGTTTGTAGAAAGCGCTCCGAGTTGGAAGGACTGCATGCTGATGACCGGCGCGCTGCTCCTGGTTCATCGCGCGTTTTCCGACGATACGTTCCGAATCCGGCGACGGTAGGCGCCGGAAGCCTTCTCGTCAGTCAAGTGACGATCGAAGAAATCGGTCATTGTTTCAAGCAAATGCTTTCGGTACATGCCCGACACTTCGTGCGTCTTCTGAGGATAGATCATCAGCTCGAACGGTTTGCCGGCTTTCTCCAGGGCGTCGCACATCTGGAGTGTGTTCTGAAAATGCACGTTGTCGTCGCTGATGTTATGTATCAGAAAGAGCTTCGCCATCAAATTGGAAGCGTTGGTTAGCGGTGAGCTGGCACGGTATCCGTTGGGATTGTCGGATGGCAAACCCATGTAGCGATCGGTATAGATCGAGTCATAGTTGCGCCAGTCGGTGAGTGGGGCCCCGGCGATGCCGGCTCGAAACAGGCCGGGTGCGTGGGTCAGGCTGAAGAGCGTCATGTAGCCGCCATAGCTCCAGCCATAGATGCCGAGGCGCTTCGGATCCACAAAACCGAGCGACAGCAGGTGGCTCACGCCTTCCTTTTGATCGGCCAGCTCCTGCTCTCCCAGCTTGCGATGAATCACTGCTTCCCAGCGGTGGCCACGTCCGGCGCTGCGGCGATTATCGAGCTGCCAGATGACGTACCCCTTGTGCGCCAGGGCCTGGTCCCAACTCAGGCCGCTCCAGGAATCGCGCACCGTCTGGGCGTGAGGACCTCCGTATACCATGACGATGGCGGGATATTTCCTAGCCGGGTCGAAGTTGGCGGGCTTGATCATCCGCGCGTAAAACAGCGTTCCTCCGGAGCCTCGGAACGGCAGGATCTCCGTGGGCAGGATCTCGTATTCGTCGAGCGGATTTCGGTCGGCTTCCTTGTAGACAGCGAGCTCGGCGCCATCCGCCGCGTGGATGGTCTGACGCCGGGGCGATGTGAGGCTCGAATGCGTGTCGAGATAGAAGCCCGCGTTCGGGCTCATCGAAATCGAATGCGTGCCTGGAGTCCGTGTGAGCCGGGTCAGTCCTTTTCCATCCAGGCCCACGCGGTAGAAATGGCGTTCCAGCGGGCTTTCGGCGGTCGCGGTGAAATAGACCAGGCCATTGCTCTCGTCCACTCCCGCCAGGTCCGACACCTCCCATTCGCCGCTGGTCAGGGTCCGGGAAAGCGTGCCGTCGATCGAATAGAGATAGAGATGGCGGAACCCGGTGCGTTCGCTCGACCACAGGAATCGCCCATCTTTTAAGAAGCGGAGATGATCGGCGAGGTTGACCCACTGCGGATCTTCCTCGTGGAGCAGCGGCCGCACGGCTCCGGATTTGGCGTCGGCAAGCAGCAAGTTCAGGCGGTTCTGTATCCGGTTGAGGCGCTGGAGGGCCAGGCGCGCCGAATCCGGAAGCCAGGCGACGCGGGCCAGGAGGCTCTCGCGGATTTTGCCTGCGTCCATCCAGCGGGTTCGTCCGCCTTCCGCGCCAACCACACCGAGGCGCACATCCGCGTTCGGTTCCCCGGCGCGAGGGTACCGTTCCGGCTCAAAGCGCGGCTTCTCTGCCAGCCAGTCGGCTTGGGGGAAGGGCGACTCGCGGCTGGTATCGAATTGCAGGTAGGCCAGACGGCTGGAATCCGGAGACCACCAGAACGCCGTGGATAGCTCCAGTTCTTCCGGATAGACCCAATCCAGTTCGCCGTTCAGGCGCGTTTCGCTGCCGTCGTGAGTGAGGCGGGCGACTTTCTTCGTCGCGACGTGCAGCGAGTAAAGATTGTGGCCGCGGCGGAAGGCGACGCGCGTCGCGTCCGGCGATAACTTGGGGTCGCGCTCGGGCTCCGCGGTTTCCGTGAGCTGCTCCCACTTGCCGGAGGAGACGTCGACCAGGAACAGGTCTCCGCCGGTGGAAAGAAGCATTTGGCGGCAGGAATCGGCTCAGGAAATGCTCCGCTCGGAGACGCGGCGGTTGCGCCAGTCGAACGCCTGGTCCGCCGGCGGTTTCAAGGCCCTGGCTTCCAACGGCAGGAGCGAGACGATCTTGCGACGAGCTTGCGCAGCGACGTCGTAGTACAGGATCGAGTCTCCCTCGCGGTACGCGAAGCCCTTGCCGTCCGGAGCCCAGGCGACGGCCGCGACGGTGCGCGGCTCGGGGCGTGTGACGGCGTCCAGGGTCACCGGCTTTCTGGTTGCTCCGCCGGCGGCCAAATGTAACAGGAGCAGGCAAAGGTTTCTGGCGCGCATCATATGCAATCCCGTTCCTGAATTGTTATTCCCCCGAATTCTTATTCGATGGTCCGGCGTGGAGCGGACGGGTGTCAAGTTTCGGCGAGGGTATAGCTGGCCCGTGTGCATAAGCGGCCGCTTGCCTTTTCTTGTCGCGCGCGCACATTCGACGCATAGCCGCGGATACAATGGTCCAGATGAAATTGACTTTTTGGGGCGCCGCGCAGACGGTGACGGGATCGATGCACCTGGTGGAATCGGAGGAAAAGCGCATCCTTCTCGATTGCGGCATGTACCAGGGCCGCAGGCGGGAGGCCGCCGACCGAAACCGCAACCTGCCGTTTCCCGCCGCCTCGATCGACGCCGTGGTGCTGTCGCACGCCCACATCGATCACTCCGGAAACCTGCCCACGCTGGTGAAACAGGGCTTCATCGGGACTATCTACACGACGCCGCCGACGGTCAGTTTGTGCGCGCCCATGCTCAAGGACACAGCCCACATCCAGGAGAAGGACGCCGAATTCGTCGCCAAGCGCATTGCCAAAAGGAAGGCGTATGATGAGGCGCCTGTCCCGCCGCTCTACGACACAGCGGACGCGGAACGCGCGCTGGAACGGTTCCACGCGGTTCCCTACCATACGGAAACTCCCCTTCCGGGCGGATTACGCTATCAGTGTGTGAACGCGGGGCACATGCTCGGATCCTCTTCGGTTCTGGTCGAGCACGGGAACACGCGGCTGATCTTCTCCGGCGACGTCGGGCGCGTCCGACTGCCTATCATCCGGGACCCCGAGAGGATGGGCCCCGCCGATTACCTGATCATGGAATCCACCTACGGCAATCGTTTTCACAAGGACCTGGACCATGTCGCCGAGAAACTTGCCGGTGTGGTGCAACGAACCGCGGCCCGCGGCGGCCGGATTATCGTACCGGCCTTCGCCGTGGGCCGGACGCAGCAACTTGTCCTGTTGCTGCACGAGTTGAGCGACAAGAACCTCATTCCGAATATCCCGATTTATGTCGACAGTCCACTGGCCGTTAATGTGACTCAGGTCTTTCGCGAGCACTCGGCGGAGTTCGACGAAGAGACGCAGGCGTTCCTGACCAACGGCAACGACCCCTTCGGGTTCAAGCGCCTGGTGTATATTCGCGAGGCCGCCGAATCGAAGAAGCTGAACGATCTGCACGGTCCTTTCGTGGTGATCTCGGCATCCGGAATGTGCGAAGCCGGACGGATCCTGCACCATTTGCGGAACAATATCGACAATCCGCGCAACACCGTCCTGATTACCGGGTTTCAGGCGGAGAATACGCTGGGCCGCAAGCTGGTGGACGGCCTCGGGGAGGTGAAGATCTTCGGCGAGCCGATACGCGTCCGCGCCGAGGTAGTTACCTTGAACGAGCTCAGCGGCCACGCCGACCAGCGCGAGCTGCTGGAATGGATGGGGCCGATCACGCCGTCGCTCAAACAGATTTTCCTGGTCCACGGAGAGTTGTCGCAGGCCGCGGCGCTCAAGAAGGCCATTGAGGAGAAGTACCGGATTCCGACGGAGATTCCGGCGCGCGGCCAGAACTTTCCGTTGCGGGAGAACGACTGAGCTTCGACGTCCGGCCTCGACATGGATATTGTTACCGGCAATACGGGATGGATCGAAGTGATTTGCGGCCCGATGTTCTCGGGCAAGAGCGAGGAGCTGATTCGCCGGCTGCGCCGGGCCAAGATTGCGCGAAAGCGCGTGCAGGTGTTTAAGCCGGCGATCGACAAACGCTATTCCGACAGTGAGATCGTCTCGCACGGCGATCTGCGGATGGAGTCGGAGGTGGTCAACGGGGCGGACGACGTGATGGCCCTGCTGGACTGGCGAACCGAAGTGGTGGGTTTTGACGAGGCGAACTTCCTCGGCAGCGGGTTGATCGAATTGACGGGGCGGCTGGCCGACGCAGGGAAGCAGGTTCTGGTGGCAGGGCTGGACACGGACTACATGGGCCGGCCCTTTGCCCCGATTCCCGAGCTGCTGTCGCTGGCCGAGTCCATCACCAAGACGCTGGCGATCTGTGTGCGTTGCGGAAACCCGGCCAAACATACGCAGAGGCTGGTAGAATCGGAGGATTTGATCGTGGTCGGCGCGGCGGGAATGTATGAGGCTCGCTGTCGCCGCTGCTTCGAGCCTGGGGTTCCGAGGCAACAGGAGATGGATTTTGTCCGTGCAAACCGGCGGGTGAATCCGGAGAAAACCTGATCGATGCGGGAAACGTCTAACTGGTAGAATGTTGAAAGTTTGTGGGTAGGAGGTATTGAAACAAAATGAGCGATCCCTTTCAGACAGAGTCCCATTCGTCCAGCCTGAAGACTGCGGCTTTGGTGGGCGCTGTCGTTGCTCTCCTGGCAGCTAACGTGTATCTTTATCTACAAGTTGATCAGCTTCGGACGGATCTCAACAAGACCCGCGAAGCGGTGGTTACCGAGCTCACCAACCTGCGGGATTCGTCTTCCGCGCTCTCCGCCAACGCGCGGAAGAGCCTGGATACGCTGCGGACGGAGTTGGAAAGCACGCGGAAACAGACCAGTGTTGCCGTGACGGTGGCCAAGACGGAGGCGAAGGAGTACACCAAAGAGGTCGCCCAGCAGCTGACCGAAGAGCAGAAAAAAGCCCAGTCTCAGCTCAATTCTCAGCTCCGCGAAGTGAAGGATTCGGCCAGTACCGCCAACGCCAAAATCGGCGACGTCTCAGGCGAGGTGTCGCAGGTGAAGAACCAGGTGGCGTCGACGCGCGGCGAATTGGAGAAGACGATCGCGGATCTGAAGAAGGTGACCGGCGATCTGGGCATCACCAGCGGACTGGTAGCCACCAACGGCAAAGAGCTGTCCGCGCTGAAGCGCCTGGGCGAGCGCAACTATTTCGAGTTCAACCTGGCCCGCGCCAAGAACCCGCAGAAGATTGCCGACATTTCTCTCCTTCTCAAGAAGACGGACCCCAAGAAGAACAAGTACACCCTCGTAGTGCTGGCCGACGACAAGCGTGTGGAGAAGCCGGACAAGGGCGTCAACGAGCCGATCCAGTTCATGGTGTCGAAATCGCGCATTCCGTACGAGATCATCGTGAACGAGGTGAAGAAGGACTCGATTGTCGGATATCTGGCCACTCCGAAGGACATGATTCCGCGGTAACCTCGGACCGTTCGCCGTTGCATGACGCGGGCGGGAAGCCGGCGTCACCACAACTCGGCTACTCCACGGCCAGCATCGAAACGAAGAGCTTGCCCGGCCGGTTCACTTCCAGCTTTGCCTTCTCGCTGAGCGCGAGGTTGCCGGCCACCATCAGCACGTAGTGGCTGCGCAGGACCTCAAACAGGCGCGCGCCGGTGTCTTTGTTCAGGTTCTTGCGCATCTCGCGCAGGTTGAACGAAGCGCCCCCGGTTTGCCTCGCCAGGCCGTCCAGCAGGGACTTCTCGTAGCCCATCACGTACACCGGGTAAATCGAGACGCCGTTCCGGCGCGCCAGCCTGACAACCTGCTTGTCACTGACCTGGCTATACCCTTCCACGCCCGCCGTCAGCAGCAGGACCACGCGCCGGAATGTGGAGTTCTGGAATCCGCCGTCGATTGCCGCGTAGAGCGCATCCAGCACCTTGGGCGAGTTGCCGTACTTCACCCTGCCCAGCGCCTGCAGCAGCAGATCCTTGCTCGACGTGAAGTCCTGCACCAGGTCAGCGGAGGAATGGAATGCTACGATCGCCATCTGCTCCTTGGCCTGAATCTGGCCGATAAGATCGGCTGCGATGGGGCGCACCGTCTCGCCCAACAGGCCGGTGTCCAGCAGCATCATGATATCGAGCGTCTCAGAGACGGACTCAGTGTTTAAGATGCGGCGCGGCGTTTTGTCTTCGGTCAGGACAAAGTCGGACGCCTGCAAGCCGGAGAGAGCCTTGCCGGTCTTCGGCTCGATCACCGTTACCGACAGCTTGAGCTGCGCCGCCAGCGGCCATATCCCAAGCGGCAGAAGCAGGAGCAGTCTGGGCATCAATTCGCGACCGTTACCTTGACGCCCGAATCCAGGCGCGCGACGTCGGTAGTGGCGACGATTTCCCCTTCGGTGACTCCTTCGGCGATCTCCACGTCGGCGCCGAAGCGGTCACCCAGCTTCACTTCCCGCGCTTCAATGGTGTTCTGCCGGATGACGAAAATCTTATTCGCGCCGAACACATAGTTTACGGCGTTCACCGGCACCAGCTTGATCGAATCCACCTTATCGGTCCGGATGGTCGCTTTGGCGTAGGACCCCGGCTTCAAGGCGCCGTCCGGGTTGTCGATCAGGGCCTCCACCACGAATGTCCGCTTGGATTGATCCACGGTTGGGGAAATGCGCCAGATCTTGCCCTTAAAACGGCGCTCCGTGAATGCCTCCAGCGTGACGTCGGCAAATTGCCCGACTTTCACCCACGGCGCCATACGTTCCGGCACGTCGATGCGCAGGCGCACCGGATCGGTCTTTACCAGCACGAAGACGGCGGTATTCGGCCGCACGTACTGGCCGATGTTGACCTGCCGCTCCTTCACCTGAGCCGCAAAGGGAGCCCGGATGGCTGTGTCGCGCAGCTTCTTGCGCTGCAGATCGACCACGGCGCGGGAGCGGTCCACTTCCTGCATCAGGTTGCGTGTCTCGTGAATCACGGCATCGTAGGCCGCCTGCATGGCCCTGAAGCGGTTCTCCGCCTGGTCCAGGTCCTGACGCGACCCGATACCCTGGGCGGTCAGCTCCCTTATGCGCTTCAGGCGCTGCTGTGCCTCGGTGAGGTCGGCCTGGGAGCGGCGCACCTCCGGCGTCTCGCGGATGTCGTTCACTCGGTCTTTTTCGTTGCGCAGGCCGAGACGCTCCATCGCCATGCGCAACTGCGCTTCGTTTTGAGCCAACAGGTAGCGCTGTTCCTCGTCGGAGACGTTGACCAGCACCTGGTCCTTCGTCACGCGGTCGCCGAGATCGGCGGCCACTTCTACCACGCGTCCTTCAATTTCCGAGCTGATGGTGACTTCTTCGAAAGGGAACAGCGTACCGACGGACTCCACGTCGCGCTGCAGGTCGCGGATCACCACCTTGGCCGACTTCACGGGCAGGGGCGCCGAGTCCTTCTTGCTGGGCGGGGCCTCGGATTTCCTGCAGCCGGCCAGGCCCATGCCGAGCGCGACCAGGATGCCGAGCCTCCATGCTCTGTATGCGGAGATCATCTTGGTCTGAAAAGATACTCTATCGCACTGCGTATCCCGTTCGCCAAGTGTCTGCCGCCCCTCACTAAATTTCCTTCGCAAGCAACCTACGGTACAATCCACTGATATGGGATCAACGGAGGCGATTTCCAATCAGCACATCACTGTTGTTGGCGCGGGACTGGCAGGACTGACCCTCTCCCGCCATCTTCTGATGCATACGGACTGCTCTGTCCTGCTGTTGGACAAGCGCGCGGACGTGCCCGGCCCAACCCAGAAAGTCGGCGAGTCGCTGGTGCAGCTCAGCGGGTATTATCTCTCGAAGGTGCTCGACCTGGAAGAGTACCTTCTGCGGAATCACTACCTGAAGTACAACCTCCGGTTCCAGTGGCCCGTGGAGGGCCGCGAGAACAAGGGAATCGAGGATTATGCGAAGTCGTTCATCCGGCTGGGCTCGAATCTTGCGACGTTCCAGCTGGACCGCAACAAGCTGGAAAAGCATATTCTGGAGGAATGCAAGGCCAACTCCCGCTTCCGCTTCGCCGGCGGAGTGATGGACCTGGACGTCCAGTTCGGGGAGGGCGATGAGTCGCATTCGGTCCGCTTCGCCGGGGAGGAGGTCCGCAGCCGCTGGGTAGTGGACGCTTCCGGCCGCGGGCAATTCCTGAAGCGCAAGATGGGGCTGTCGCAGCCGAACCCCATCCGCCATGGCTCCACGTGGTGCTGGGTGGACGGGTTGGTCAACATCGAGAAGCTGACCGGCCGTTCGAAGAAAGAAATCCGCGTCAACCGCGACCGCATGAAGCAGGGCAACATGCCCTATTTTCTGGCCACTAACCACTTCTGCGGAGAAGGCCAGTGGTTCTGGGTGATCCCGCTGCACGGCATGACCAGTCTCGGCCTGGTCTACGACAAAGCCGTGATCGACTCGGACTCGGTTTCCACTTCGCGCAAGATGCTGGACTACGTCTGCAAGAAGTGGCCGCTGTTCGCCAGCGACCTTCCCAATCGAAAGATCGTGGACGAAGGGCGCTTCTACGATTACTCCTACGACGCCAGGCAGACCATCAGCGCCGATCGCTGGGCCATGACGGGGGAAGCCGGTCGTTTCTCCGACCCGCTGTATTCGCCCGGCAGCGATCTGATTTCCATCTACAATACGCTGATTGTCGACGCCATCACCAACGGCGGCGACCTGGAAAGGAAAGCCCGCCTCTATGAGCTGGTGATGCGTGTGATGTACGAGGCTTACGTGCCGTCCTACGCCATCAGCTACGACTGCCTGGGCGATCGCGAAGCTTTTACTCTGAAGTACGGCTGGGAGCTCGCAGTGTATTTCGGCTTCTACGTGCTTCCCTTCATCAACGACCTGTTTACCGACGAGCAGTGGCTGGCTTACTATCTGCGCAAGTTCGGGCTGCTGGGTCCCATTAACCGGAACCTGCAGACCTTCCTCAGTGCCTTCTACCATTGGAAGAAGATGAACAAGACTCGCGAACAGCAACCCGAAGTGAACGACTTCTACGAGATGCCCTGGCTGCGGGATTCGGAGAAGCTCTTTTACCAGGTGGGATTATCGCGTGAAGAGGCGATGGAGGTGATGGACAAACAGTTTGCCAGCCTCCGCGAGTACGCTCGCTGGATCGTGGCCCAAGTCTACGCAACGGTCCTCGGCAAGGAAGAGATCCGCACCGATCAGGCGTTCATCGACAGAATCCGCGTCCGCGATCTGGAATTCGATCCGGAGAGGATGCGCGCGATCTACGAGGGCGCCCCGATGGAGTCGGCTGTAACCGCATGACGAACGGAAGCGGCATCAGGAACGGCGACTTCCTGGAGAAATGTTTCTTCTTCGACGCGGTGGAGACCACCTACCGTATTGAAGCCGCAGTTCCGGAAGCTGTCCGCGGAACCTACTACGTTAACGGCCCGGCCCGGTTTGAGCGGGCAGGAAAGCGCTACAAGCACTGGCTGGACGGCGACGGCATGGTGATCTCGCTCCGTTTCACGGAACAGGGAGCCGAATTCACCAGCCGCTTTATTCACACCAAAAAGCTCTGTGACGAGCAGGCGGCGCAGCGGTTTCTTTATCGCGGCTTCGGGACGGCGTTTTCAGGCGACCGGCTGAGGCGGAACGTGATGCTGGAGCCGCCTGTAAACGTCAGCGTCTACCCGTTCAACGGGATGGTTCTGGCTTTCGGCGAGCAGTCCCTGCCCTTCGCGCTGGATCCCGTTACGCTGGAGACCAGGGGGGAGTACGATTTCCACGGCAAGCTGAACGAAGTGTCGCCCTTTGCCGCCCATGCCAAGTTCGATCCGGCCAGCGGCAACCTGATTAACTTCGGCATTTCCTACGCCCACGATCGGCCGGTGGTGAACGTGTTCGAGTTCGGACCCGGCGGCGAGCTGATCCGGCGCAAGCGTCATGCGCTGCGCATGGCCCACTCGAACCACGACTTCGGCGTCACCCGCGACTACGTGGTGTTTCATCTGAGCCCGCTGCAGATGGACTTTCCGAAATTCTGGGCTGGGGCCTCGGTCATCGAGTCGTTGACCTGGGAGCCGGAGAAGGGGAGCGTGCTGTTTATCGCCCCCCGGGCGAAGAAAGAGGAAGCCTTCGCTGTCCCAGCCGGAAACGGCTACTGCCTGCACCAGATCAACTGTTTCCAGGACGGGCCGCACCTGGTGGTGGATATTCTGGAGCTGGAATCGCCGGTATATTTCGACTACCAGCCGATGCCCGACTTGTTCGCCGAGGTCAGCCCCTGCCGCCCGGTGAGGTTCGTAGTGGATCTGGCTTCGAAGACGCTGGTGGAGCGCCGGGTGCTCGACTATTCCTGCTCCCCTGACTTCCCATCGATCGACCCGAAGTTGGCCGGCTCCGGGTATGACGACTGGTGGATGTTGGGAATTTCAACAGCGGGACAGCCGGGGCGCAAGTTCTTCGACCAGCTTGCTCATGGTTCCTGGTCGCATGGCGCGGTAGACGATGTCTACCAGACCGCCCCAGGTGTCTATCTGGCCGGGGAACCGGTGCTGGCCAACGGGTACGTGCTGGTGGAAAGCCTGGACGCCCGTGAAGGAAAGGCTGAGTTCCAGCTTTTCGACGCAGGCCATGTGGCTCGGGGACCAGTCGCGCGCCTTCCGCTGAAACACATGATCCACCCCGGCTTCCACGCCAGTTTTGCCTCTGGCTGAACGCTTACCCGACAGGCCGGCGCTCTCGAAAAAAAATATTTTGCGGGAACGAGCTAACTTTGCCTGGGAATTCGCTATAGGAAGTATAAGAGCCTCAGGCCGGCTTTTGGACCCGCAGCTTCCTCGATTTCGCCGGCCGACGATCCGCGCCACTCGCCTGCCAGATCCCCTTCACTCATCCTCCGCTGCGGGCAATCCAATACTTGCCGTTGAGAGATTTGCCTGCACTTGGCCGTGATAAACTCAGCGTCTGATGCGACCGCTCGTCCTCCTTCTCTCGTTGTCCGCATGCGCGCACGCCGCTTCGCTGGAGCGTTTCCTCTACGTTGCCGAGGATAAGGGCGGCGTCTCGGTATACGACATCAACCGCAACCACCAGTTCGTCCGCAAGATCGACATACCGGAAACCGGCGGATTCAAGGGTATCTGCGCCAGCGTCCAACTGGGCCGCCTCTACCTGGCGTCGAACAAGAAGGACGACCTCATTGCGCTCGATCTCAAGACCGAAAAAGTCCTCTGGCGCAAGAATCTGGGCAGATACGCGGACTCCATGGCCATCACGCCCGACGGGCAGCTGATGTACGTCCCGTTCCGCGACGAAGACAACTGGAAAGTGGTCCGCGCCACGGACGGCGAAGTGGTCGCCACCATCCCGATCGCCCGCGGAAAGAATTACGAGGACGGCTGGCCCATCGGCTCCATCGGACCGCACAACACCTGGATGCATCCTTCCGGCAAGCGCGTCTACTTCCAGGTGCTCACCGAACCCTGGATCTGGGTCGTCGACACCGCGTCGAATCAGGTGCTGGGCAAAGTCGGCCCCTTCTCGAAAGGCATCCGCCCGTTCACCGTCACCGACGACGAAAAGTACGTCTTCGTGAACGTGGACCGCCTGCTCGGCTTCGAAGTCGGCGCGGTAAAGGACGGCGCCAAATGGGGCGGAAAGATGCTTCACCGCGTCGAAACCCAGACCCCGAAGCAGCGCCTGGAGGAGTATCCCAATCCGCCCGCGCGAAAGCCGCATTCCACGCTCAGCCACGGCATCAATATCACACCCGACCAGAGCGAGGTCTGGATCGTCGATGGCATCTACGGCTGGGTCTATGCGTTCGACATCCGCAAGATGCCGCCCCGCTTCGTCAAGGGAGTGCCGCTCTATGCCGATTCTTCGGAACGGCCGAAACCAGGCTGGATTTCCTTCTCCATCGATGGCAAATATGCCTATCCGGATGGGGGCGCGGTGATCGACGTTAAGGCTAAGAAGGTGGTCGCCCGCATCCCGACCAGCGAGAAGCTGATCGAGGTCGACTTCGCCGGCGGAGCGCCGGTCAAAGCCGGGCACCGATAGCCGGCGCCGGTCACTGTGGTTGCGCGGATCGCAACAATCGAAGACGCGGCGGCCATCGCCGCCATCTACAACCAGGGAATCGAAGACCGCATCGCCACTTTCGAAACCCGCCCGCGCACAGAGGACGACATCCGGAAATGGTTTGACGGCGCGCATCCCATCGCCGTCGTGGAAGAAGGCGGCGAGATTCTCGCCTTCGCCGCCGCGTCCGCATACCGGCCTCGCGACTGCTACGCCGGTGTAGCCGAAGTTTCGGTCTATGTGGTGCGGCAGGCACGGGGCCGTGGAGCCGGACGCACGGCGCTTGAGGCTTTGATCGTCGCCGCCCGCGGCCGCGGCTTCTGGAAGCTGCTTTCCCGCATCTTCCCTGAAAACGCCGCCAGCCGGAGGCTGGTCGCCGCGTTGGGATTCCGGGAGGTCGGGACTTACCAAAAGCATGCTCAACTCGACGGCGTGTGGCGGGATGTGGTGATCGTCGAACGATTGCTTTGATCCTGGGCGCGGTATCTTGGGAAGGTGATCAAGCTCTCTCAAATCGGGTCGAAGCTTTCGGAATCGTCTACCGTGGACCGCCCTTTGGATCACCTGAGCGCGTGCCACCGCAGGATCGAGGATCGGCTGGAAACCTTCGTTCGCGCCGGGGATCAATGGACCGAAAATCCGGCAGGCGCCTTGGAAGCGGTGGGCAATGCCATCCGTTTCATGGAATCCAGCGGAGCGCTGCATACCGAGGACGAGGAACAAAGCGTCTTTCCCCGGCTCCGCGATCATATCCTGGCTGAAGACTCTGCCTACCTGGCGCGGCTGGAATCGGAGCACGAGGAAGCCGAGCGCACTTTGGCCAGGTTGAAGGAGCTTGCGGCCTCGATGCAACAGGCTCCGGCCCCGGAGCTTCTCGATCGCTTCCGCGCCTCGGCCGCCACACTTCGTGATCTCTACGCGCCACATCGCGTCGGAAGACGAGAGGCTGATCGCCCTCGGCCGCCAGGCGCTGACCCCGGAAGAACTCGCGGCGATCTCGGATGAGATGAAGCGGCGCCGGGGGCTCTGATAGCCTGAGGCGATGCGATTTGCCGCAACCCTGCTTCTGGCATTCGCCTGCGCCGCCGAAACGCCGGATCCCCGCAATGTCAGCAACGGCTTCGTGATCCCCGACGAAAGCTACAGCGATCAGCCTTACGTCGTCGTTACCAACGACGGCAACTGGCTCTGCGTCCTGACCACGGGTAAGGGCGTCGAAGGACAGGCCCGGCCAGCACATCATCTCGGCCATTTCCCGGGACAAAGGCCGCACCTGGTCGCAGCCGGTGGACATCGAGCCGGCAGGTGGACCCGAAGCATCCTGGGTCATGCCGCTTAAACTCCCGTCCGGCCGCGTCTACGTCTTCTAAGATCACGCCATGAGCCGTGCAAATCGGGCGGCTATGTTGCAAACCCCGAACGAAATCGCCTTGATTCACCGTACCCGAGATTGAGTGCGGCGGAGCATTCCTGTTGAAAAGGTTGCGGACACGCAAGCTGAGAACGTGCGCCGGGCAAAAGCGCGTCTGGGATCGCGATTCTCCCGGCGACAAAAATAGGAAACACGCAGACCGTTCCGGTCTTGCGATGCGATCTCCGGGGTCAGACGGGCTTGGCGAGGTCGCGGTGCGATGCTCTCACGCGATAGCCGCCGCGCATCAGGTTTTTACGCACCTGCTCCGCCATCATGACCGAGCGGTGGTGCCCTCCCGTGCACCCGAAGGCGATCGTGAGGTAGCTTTTCCCTTCCTGTATGTAGTGAGGCAGCAGGTAGACCAGCAGCTCTGTAATCCGCTGCGTGAATTCCTGCGTCTGGGGAAACGATCGGATGTACCGCGCCACCCTGGGATGGCGCCCGCTCAGCCTCTTGAACTCCGGAATGTAATTCGGATTCGGCAGGAAGCGCACGTCGAAGACCAGGTCCGAGTCGGCTGGGACGCCGTGCCGGAATCCGAAACTGGTCACGTGAATCATGATCTTCGATTCTTCGCGCTCGCCCCGGAATTTCTCGGCCATCAGGTCGCGCAGCTCGTGCACGGTGAACTTTGAGGTGTCCACGACTACGTCGGCCAGCTCGCGGATTGGCGCAAGCAGCTTGCGTTCCGCCCGTACGTTCTTAGCCACCGTAGAAGCGGTTCCCAGCGGGTGGGGGCGGCGGGTCTCGCTGAAGCGCCGGATGATCGTCGCTTCGTCGGCCTCCAGAAAAAGCAGCCGCGTCGGGATGCGGCGCTTGAGGTTGGCGTAGATGGCGGGAAATTCCTGGAGATTCTTGCCTTCGCGGATGTCCACCACCAGCGCGGCGCAGCGAATGGAGGGGTTCTCCTTGGTCAGCTCGGCAAACTTGGGGATGAGCGAAATCGGAAGGTTGTCGACAGAGTAGTAGCCCAGGTCCTCCAGTGCGCGCAGCACCGATCCTTTACCGGCCCCCGAAAGGCCGGTCAGGATCACGAGCTCGGCGGGCGGCTTTTTAGCGGCCATCTAAAGTGGAACCGGCCGCAAATAAGCAGTCGCGGCCGGTCGCCATTTTCCTATGCTTCCACCAGGTCGAAGTGTCCGTCGCGACGGCGCATAAGCATATTGAGGCGCTCGGTCTCGATGTCGCGGAACACGAGGTAGTCGCGGTCCTTCTCCATCTCCATCAGGGCTTCTTCGAGCGTCATCGGCTTGCGGCGCTCATGGTGGTTCACCCGGTACACCCGGCGGGCAGGCTCGGCGGGCTCACCCTCTGCTTCCACCCTCACCGCCACCGCGGCCACTTCCTTGCGCGGCGTGCGCTTGGCGTCGCGCCACTTGGCTTTCGCTTTGATGGCCTGCTTTTCCAGCTTCTCGATCGCCGAATGAATCGCCGTGAAGAGATCCGTATCGGAGGCGACCACCACCAGCGGGTGATCGTGATAGGGAACGGTGATTTCGATCTTGTTCAGATGCCGCTCCTGGGCCAGCACGACGTGGGCTTCGCGCTCGCCCTTTCCATCCAGCAATTTCTTCAGCTTTCCGAACTTCGCCTCGATCTTCTTGAACTGGGCCGGCGCCAGTTCCATCTGCCTTCCCGTGTAGGTGATTTTCATGAGTCCAACCTCCTGGAGCTCAGGCTGTTTCGGTCCAGCCTGAATCATCCGGGGCAGGCGGCTCAGAAACAAAGAGTGCGGATTTCAGACCGAGCCGCCCGTAGCCCGGCGAACACTCAGTCCCGAATCCTTCTTTGGTGCGTCGAGGGAATCTTCAAGTCCTCCCGATATTTGGCGACCGTTCGGCGCGTCACCTGTATTCCTTGCGACTGCAGGATCGACGTAATCTGCTCGTCGGTCAACGGATGCTTCTTGTCCTCTTCGTCGATCATCTTCTTCACCTTGCGTTTCAGAAGAAGCAGCGGCAATTCGCCGCCTGAGGGGCCCTGTACAGCTTCCGAGAAAAAGAACCTCAGCTCGAACACGCCCTGCGGCGTATGGGCGTATTTGCTGGCCACCGCGCGGCTCACCGTCGACGGGTGTACGCCCACTTCCTCGGCCACTTCCTTGATCATCATCGGACGCAAGAAGTCGATGCCGTTGGCCAGGAATTCGGTCTGGCGGCGGACTACCGACTGGCAGACCTTGAGAATGGTCTGCTTGCGCTGCTCGATGTTTTTCATCAGCTGAATGGCCGAAGAGTAGCGCTCCTTCACATAATTGCGCAGCTCCTTGGATGAGCCGTTGTCGCGCTCCAGCATGCGGCGGTACTGCGCGTTTAGCCGGAGCTGCGGGACGTCCTCATCGTTCATCTGGATGACGTAGTCCTCGCCGTCCTTGAAAATGAACACATCCGGCTCGATCACCCGCGCGCCGGCGCCGGAATACCGCAGGCCGGGCCTGGGATTGAGATGCCGGATGGAATGCAGCGCGATCTCGATGTGTTCGATCGGCCTCCCCAGCACCTTGGCCAATTCCTTGATGTCGCCCTTTTCCAGCAGCCTGAGGTGGTCATGCACGATGTGCCACGCCACTCCACCCTTGCCATTCCGGCTTTCGATCTGCAACAAAAGGCATTCGCGCAGGTCACGCGCGGCGATTCCGGCAGGCTCGAAGGTCTGGACGATAGCCAGAGCCGCTTCCAGATCCGGTAGTCCGATCTCCTCGCTGTCGGCGATTTCCTCGAGCGGCGCAACCAGGTAACCGTCTTCGTCCAGATTGCCGATCACTGCTTCCGCCGCTGCCCGCTGCTCCTCGGTCATCACCGAAATGCTGAGTTGGCTGCGCAGGTGGTCGTACAGCGTCACCGGGGCCGAAAGGAACGTTTCAAATGACGGTTTTTCCACCGATTCCGATGCAGGACTCTTGTAGCCGGGGTCCAGGTAATCGTCGAAAAAGCTGCCGAAGTCTATTTCGTCGAACGGGTCGTCGGCCGCTGGAGCCTCGGGAGCCTCGGCCTGGACGCCGTCGACTGCGGCGGACTCAATCGGTTCGGTGCCGCTCGGAAACTCGTCAGCCGGGTCGATGTTCTTCGCGGAATCGACCATTGCATCCTCCAGCAGATGCTCAGGCGGGGCCTCCGCTTCCAGCAGGGGCAGCAGCTCCTCGGGCGTAATTTCTTCCGTTGAATCGTCCACCGACTCTTCGAGGACCGGGTTTTCAACAATTTCCTGGTTGATCATCTCCTTCAGCTCCAAGCGGTTGAGCTGAAGAACGGTGACCATCTGGAGAAGACTGGGCGTGAGAATCTGCTTCTGCGCGAGTTTGATTTGAAGACGTGGAGAAAGCAAACTCATTCCGTTCTCAGAATAGCACTTTGAGTCGCGGACGGAATCGGGAAAAACACTCGGGACATCACACCGCACCGCTCATTTCCACGCTACTCTAAGAAGATATGTCTACCCCGGCGGGGGCACCCTCGTTCGGCGACGCCTTCCGTCATCCTCCCTTCCGCCGCCTCTGGATCGGGCAGGTCGTCAGCCTCTTCGGAGACTTCATCGCGCTGTTCGCCGTGATCAGCCTGATCTCGTTCCGCTGGCACGGCACGGCCGCGCAGGTGACCCTGGTGCAGATCGCCTACATGCTGCCGCTGGTGATCGTGGGGCCCGTGGCCGGCGTCTTCGTGGATCGCTGGAACGTGCGCACCACGATGATCGCCAGCGACCTGATTCGGGCGGCGCTGATTCTGACCTTGGTCGCCGCGCCGGGCCTGGCCTTCGTTTTCGCCGCCTTTTTCGCCATCAGCACGGTGTCCAGTTTTTTCATTCCGGCGCAATCCATCACGCTTCGCGCCATCATGCCCCCCGAGGCGCTGCTGGCGGCAAACGCACTCATGCAGCAGGCCATGCAACTGGTACGTATCGGCGCGCCGCTGGTCTCGGGCGCGCTGGTGGCCTCGCTGGGCGAAAACTCCTGTTTTTATCTGGACGCCGTCAGCTTCGCTGTCTCGGCGTGGATGATCTCCACGCTGCCCAAGCCGGATGGGCCGCACACCGGAGGCACGGTGCGCTCGGTCACGCAGGACCTGATGTACGGGCTGCGGTTCATCCTGACGCACCCGGCGATCTCCTTCGTGATTCTTTCGATGGCTTCGGCGATGTTCGTGATGGGCTGCTTTGGGCCGCTGATTGCCGTGTATGTCCGGGACACGCTACACGCCGGTCCCGTCGTGTTCGGGTCCATCTCTTCCATGATCGGAGTGGGCATGATCATCGGGACTTTCGGACTCCATAAGGCTGCCCGCGGCCGGCCCAACGTTGGCCTGGTGACGGCCGGACTGATCGGCATCGGCGCCTCGGTGCTGCTGCTGGGTGTGTTTCAATTTGCCGCTACCGCCGCCGCGGGCGCCTTCGGCATGGGCTTTTTCGTGGCCTTCATCGTTGTGCCGGCGCAGACCCTGATGCAGAAGGAAACTCCGAAGGAAGTGATGGGACGGGTTTCCGCCACTACGATGTCGCCGGTGTTTACGGCGCGGGTTGTCGGCCTGGTTTATTTCGGCCGGCC
>JACXTT010002866.1_pt1 | contig 26996 bp, 19 predicted proteins | sample 9270951 | NCBI WGS metagenome assembly JACXTT01 (sample SAMN15532306, study PRJNA645909) | rock metagenome | isolation source: weathered quartz diorite | place: Puerto Rico | collected 2017-06-21 | reverse complement strand
GAAACTTATGAAATTGAAATGGCCGTGCCGCTTTCACCTCAGGAGGTGATCCGCAAGCGCAACGCTATTTTTAAACATCAATCCCAAAAAGACCGTCCCGTTTTCCCGGGTGATGATGCAAGGGAGTTCTGGGTTCGTGCCGAGGATCGTACCCGTGACACCGCCCAGCGTTATGACCGTCTAGGTCTCGCTGAATATGAGGCTATGGAGGCGTTTAAGCGTTATATATTTTAAGTTGTACGTTTGACGTGACAGGCAAACAACATGTCATTACCTGTGAGAACACAGGTAACGGGAATAAAAAAGGAAGCCTAGGCATGTGCGATTCCCTCCCTTGGGAGGGGAAGGGAGGGGTTTCATTAAGCGTACAATCTGATCGCATGTATAAACCCCTCCCTGCCTTTACACACAAACCAACCGCACCCCTCCCGTCGGGAGGGAATTAGGAATAAAACGTACAACGTATAACCTTATGACCGCCACGCCAATCAAAAATCCCAGGCTCCTATCTCTCGACGTTTTTCGCGGAGCAACCATTGCCGCCATGATCCTGGTAAACGATCCGGGCGATTGGGGGCATATCTATGCACCATTGGAACATTCCAAATGGGATGGCTGTACACCTACCGACCTGGTGTTTCCTTTCTTTCTGTTTATGGTGGGGGTATCAGTGGTGTATGCTATGGAAAGTAAAAAGGCTACCGTACCACATGGCAAATTATTGTTGAATGCTTTGCGTCGTACCACTATCCTGATCGCTATTCCCTGGATCACACAATTGATATTTCATCCGGATGGCGGATTGGCGCATCTGCGCCTGCCGGGCGTGTTACCGCGCATAGCGCTGGTTTATTTTATCTGTACTATTCTTTACCTCAAAACATCACAAAAAACCCGCGACTGGATATTTGCCTTCGCGCTCATTGGTTACTTTATCATCATGACCTGCATACCAGTGCCTGGTATAGGCTATGCCAATTTGAAACCCGAAACCAATATGGGTGCTTGGATAGATCGGTTGGTATTTACCCCCAATCACCTCTGGCGCGAATCACACACCTGGGATCCGGAAGGCTTGCTGGGCACACTGCCTGCTATCGCTACCGGTTTGTTTGGTATCCGCGTGGGCAGCTGGTTAAAACGAAAGGATCGTGATGATAATGTTAAAGTAAGCTGGCTGTTTACCTATGGCGTAATTGCTGTTGTGTTGGGGCTCATCTGGGATCTGTTCTTCCCTATCAACAAAGCTTTATGGACAAGCTCATTCGTACTCTATACAGGTGGATTGGCCACTATTGCCTTGGCCTTATGCTATTGGCTTATTGACGTACAGGGCCGTAAGCGGTTCACCTACTTTTTTGTGGTTTTCGGAGCCAACGCCATTACCGCCTATGTATTGTCGGGCTATATTCCACATTATATGGGTATGATCAAAATTGGCGGGGCTTCCATTTATCAAACCTTCTTTGCACCTTACTTTTCGCCCATTAATGCTTCCCTGGTCAGCGCTATATTTACGGTGGCCATATTATGGCTGGTAATGTGGGTATTCTATATCAAAAAGATCTTTATTAAGATATAAGTATGAAAATCAAACTTAACCTTATCATTCTTACGGCCATTATTTTCCTATTTGCAGGAAACTTAAAAGCTCAAACAAACACGCCCGATTTTAAGCCATCACACTTAAAAGCGGCCGAACAATATTTGATAGCTACAGGCGTAAACACTCAATTTGGCGATGTATTAAATAAAATGGTAGATGCATCAAGCACGCAAATACCCGAAGCAAACCGGGCCTCCTACCTGAAAGTCATGAGCGCTTTTATGGCCAAATATTTTACCTGGGATGTGCTGAAAGATCGCCTTGATAAAATATACGCGGCCGAATTCACGGAGGATGAACTGAAACAACTAGCCGCTTTTTATAACACCCCGCTCGGAAAAAAAGCGAGTACTAAGACTCCTGTCCTGTTGCAAAAAGGCATGTTACTCGGTCAACAAGCAGTTGAAGATCATCGTCCCGAACTGGAGCAAATGATGAAGGACGCATTTCAGGCCGATGCAGCTCCGGCGGCAAAAGAGTAATTAATTAGCGTTGCTGAATTTTATCCTCTTAATATTTTTGCTTTTTCGTCATCAAACTCGGTTTGTGATAAAACCCCGGCGTCCAGCAGTTCTTTAAGATCAAGCAAAGCCTGTTTTTTATTCGTTATACTGCTTTCTGTCTTGCTCTCCGCTACTTTTGGTGCTGCTGTGGCATTGGGCGAGTTATAGCTTAGTAACAAGGCTGCTATTTCATTAAATCCTTTTATAGAGGCGTAATCAATCGCTTTTTGTTCTTTGGTATTAATGATAGCTACATCGGCATGCTGATCAAGCAGATATTTGACCACATCCTTTTTACCGTTCGAGGCAGCATAATGTAAAGCGGTATTACCAGATTCATCCTGAATGTTGATATTGGCCCCACGCTCCAACAATAATTTAAGCATACTGAGGTGGCCGTTTTTCGCGGCAACATGCAGCAGGCTCTCTCCACCATAGCTGTAGGAATTATTTAAACTGAAAGCATTATCCATAGAGAGATTAGATGAGCTTTCCACCCAATCCAGGTAGCTGTTCATGCTGGCTGTATCACCAGATACCGGCTGACTAAAATTGACATCGATGCCATGATCCAGGAACAAGCTTACCATCTCTTTTTGATTTTTGGCGCAGGCATACCAAATTGGCGATAGTCCGTTTTTTGAAGTGATCAAAACATCGGCACCATGATCAACCAAAAGCGTGGTTAAGGCCCTGTTGGCATCATAGCATGTAATTAACAAGGCCGATTCGCCGGCATGGTTAATATGGTTAACAGCCGCGCCATTTTCAATAAGACAAGCCACCATAGGCTGGTTTTTGGAACGCACAGCCACAATCAGCGGGGTATCGCCCAGTTTGTTGGTGGTGTTTACATTGGCCCCATGATCAATAAGCGTTTGTACAATTTCTTTATTACGCCAGCCTGCAGCAATCAACAGCGGGGTTTCCGCATCATTGTTTTCCAGATCAACATCCACGCCCTGCTCCAATAATTTATCAACCAGTTCTTTTTGTCCTGTTTTTGCGGTTAAATGCAGCAGGCTATTTCCCTGCAGATCATTAATATTCAAGCGGGCCCCTTTATCCATCAGGAATAGCGCGGTTTGTTTTTGCTTTTGCAAAGAGGCAAAATAAAATGGAGTTTCCCCGGCATGATCTTCGTAATCCAGATCGGCACCGGCATCTAACAGTAATTTAACCAGGTCAAGGTATCCATGATGAGCAGCATAATGCAAAGCTGTTCTCCCTTTTTCATCGGTATACTTAACATCAACTTCGTTATTAGCTAATAAAATTTCGGCAATTTTTCTTTTGCCGCTTTCGCAGGCAATTATGAATGACATGGACATGGTTTTCTATGCTTTATTCTTCAACAATAGTTCAACAGTTTTCACTTTCAGATTATCCTGAGCTGCCAGATCCATAGGCGTTTGGTCAAGATCATTGGTATCGTTTACATCGGCTCCTTGTTCAATAAGCAATTTTGCCTTCCGGTAAACGTGTTTAGCGGCTTCCTGATCATAATTTACGTTATAGGCACATACTTTATGCAGCAATGTATTACCCTCATTATCCTTACGTCCAACATCAACAGCACCTGTTTCCAGCACAGCCTGTAAAACATCGGCAGGTCGCTCACTTATCCAGTCAAGAGTCGATTTATTATAGTTATAATAAGGCGAGGTTTGGTAAACATCCGCCCCGTCATTAATCAAACTCACCAGGAGATTTATTTCATCTTCTGATGCCCGGCTCCGCATCCGTACAGCGCCCACCAGTAATGTTTCCCCGTTTTTGTTGGTCAAATCAAAATCAGCAGAGGCGTATTCCTTGAGCATGTTATAGGTAGCCGCCTTGCAAACCTGGTGTACAATAGCAGCGTAAAAAGAGCTTTCACCATCTTTATTTTGTTGATTAGGATCAGCCCCATTCTGGAGCAGATATTGGATATACTTTTTCTTGTTTTTACTAATGGCCAAATGCAGCGGTGTTTCTCCTACTATATCTCCGCCATTAGGATCCACCCCTCCCTCAATTAAAAGTTCAAGATAGCCTAGCCCGGTTTCTTCATTAATGCTATACTCCTGAATAATTTTATACAGAAAGTTTTGTTCGTAATTATTTTTATAGTGAATATCGCACCCCGCATCAACCAGCATCCTGATGATCTCGATAGGTGCCGAGCTTAAAAAAGCAAGCTCCAGCAGGGTTTTGTCCTGCACCGCGTCGTTAATGTTATCCAGCTTTTTAACAAAACCGGTTAAAAAACTAAGATCGGCTTCGTTGTTTTCCAGATTTTTGAATAGCTTTTCGAAAATGGATCTATCGAATTTCTCGTATTCGTAGATATCTGTCTCTATAATTCCGTCTTTCACCAGGGAGTTGATCAGCTCAAAAGCCCGTCCTCTTACCAACACATTATAAATTTGTTCTTTATCATAATCTGCCAGGTTTTTAGGAAGTTTTTCACCCTCATCTATTCGTTTTTTTGCTTCCTCCAGATTGTTTCGCTTTAAAGCGTCTGCCAGTGTACTTACTTCATTCATATTTTTTTATTTGTTGATCATCTTATTAATGTTTAACAGACTAACATTAACAATTGCCAGGTTGATCCTTCTTAAATAAATTTTCGGGAATTTTGTTTGGGTTATAAAGCAAGTCTGTTTTGATTTTTTTTAAATCAATAGATAAAGCTTTGGATAAACTATATTCCTAAACCAGATAGCCATCTTAGTTAAAATCAGGAAATAGGGTTAATTAACATTTTGCCATTTGTAACTAAGGCTTTCGTTTTGCATCTTAGCATAATATATCCCATTAATTATATGAATTTAAACCTAAAGCTTTCTGCGATTGCCCTGGCGTTAGTGATTACCTCCGGAGGCGCCATTGCACAAGTAAAAAAGAAACCGGCCGCATCGGCAAAAAACAAACCGGCTGCTGCACAAGAGGCCGTAAAAGGCAATCCGCTACCAGTTGATAATCAGGTGATCATCGGCAAACTGCCCAACGGTTTAACTTATTACATCCGCAAGAACGTAGAGCCTAAGAACAAAGCCGAACTATATCTGGTGAACAAAGCAGGATCGGTTTTGGAAACCGACGACCAACAAGGTTTAGCCCACTTTACCGAACACATGGCCTTTAACGGCACCCGTGATTTCCCGAAGAACCAGATGGTTGATTATCTCCAAAAATCGGGTGTAAAATTTGGCGCCGATCTGAATGCCTATACTTCCTTTAATGAAACGGTATATCAGCTGCCTATTCCATCTGATACCGTTAAAATATTTGAGAACGGCTTTAAAATATTGGCCAACTGGGCCGGTTATGTAAGCTTTGATCCCAGCGAAATTGATAAAGAACGTGGTGTGGTGCTGGAAGAAGAGCGCCTTCGCGGTAAAAACGCGCAGGAGCGTTTACAGCTGCAAACCTTACCGGTACTGCTTAACAATTCGCGCTATGCTTTGCGTTTGCCAATAGGTAAAGAGGATATATTAAAGAACTTTAAGCCAGAAACTATCAAAAGCTTTTATCACGACTGGTATCGTCCCGATTTGCAGGCGGTAATAGCCGTGGGCGATTTTGATCCTAAACGTGTGGAAGAATTGATTAAACAAAATTTTTCGCAGCTGCAAAATCCTGCCGGCGAAAAACCACGCACCAAATATGCCGTACCGCCAACACCTGGTACCGCAGTTAAAATAGCTACCGATAAAGAGTTTCCGTACACTCTGGCTCAGATCTTTGTAAAACATCCGGGAGCACCCACCAAAACCACTACCGATTATATGCAGCAAATACGCGAGCAATTATTTAACCAGATGCTAAACGCGCGTTTAGGTGAGCTGCTGCAAAAGCCTAATCCGCCATTTTTATATGGCCGTTCCAGCTATGGTGACTTTATTGGCGAACAGGATGCGTTTACCTCTATCGCCGTATCTAAACCCGGTGAATTGGAAGCTGCTGTTAAAGCCGTAGTTGCCGAAACCGAGCGCGCCCGCAAATTTGGCTTTACACTTACCGAGCTGGAACGCGCCAAGCAAGACGCACTGGTAGGTATTGGTAATGCTTATAAAGAACGCGATAAAACCCGTTCGGTAAATTTTGTACGCGAATACCAGCAAAATTTTTTAACCGGCGAGGCGATACCAGGTATTGAATTTGAATATAATTTCTATGTCAATAACATTGGCAAAATAACCCTTGCCGAAATGAACGCCCTGGCCGGCAAATTCATCAGCGATCAAAACCGCGTGGTGATTGTGGAGGGGCCTGATAAGGATAAAGACAAATTGCCCGATGAAAAAACCATTTTGCAATGGATAGCCTCGGCAGGGCAAAATATAACGGCTTATGTGGATAATGTATCGTCAGACCCACTGATGAGCAAACTGCCTGATGGCAGTGCAGTTACCAACGAGGTGAAGGATGAAGCCATCGGTACTACCACGCTTACCTTAGGCAATGGTGTAAAAGTAGTTTTAAAACCTACCGAGTTCCGTAACGACCAGATCCTGATCAACGGCTATTCCTTTGGTGGTACATCACTGGCTAATGATGATGATTTTACTTCGGCCAACCTGGCGGCTCCTATAATAAGCAGCAGCGGTATTGCCCAGTTTAACCAGGGCCAGCTGGATAAAAAGCTTGCCGGTAAAAACGTAAACATTTCACCTTACATAAGCGAATACGCTCAGGGTATCAACGGAAACTCATCTCCGGCAGATTTTGAAACAGCCATGCAGCTTGTTTACCTGTATTTTACTCAGCCACGTAAAGATAAAGACATCTGGCAATCGCAAATTGATCAGACCCGGTCGTTGCTGGCCAATCGCGGTCTTGATCCAGTAAATGTTTTCCAGGATACCGTGTCGGCAGTTTTAAGCAACCATAACTTCAGATCGATGGTAACCACGATAGATAGGTTAAACAAAGCTACATTGGATAAAGCTTACAGTTTTTATAAAAGCCGTTTTGCCGACGCCAGCGGATTTACTTTTACCCTGGTTGGCAACTTCAATGTAGAAACTATTAAACCATTCCTAATTCATTACCTGGGTGCCCTGCCATCAACCAACAGTAACGAGAACTATAAAAACCTCGAGATCCACCCGCCTGCCGGTATCATCAACACTACCGTAAATAAAGGTGTAGGCGAGAAAAGCAGCGTACAATTGGTTTTCAGTGGCGATTATGATTATAACGATGCCAACAACCTGCAAATGGATGCGCTGGAAGAAGTGTTAAATATTAAATTGATAGAGCGTCTGCGTGAGCAGGAAAGCGGCGTATATGCCCCGGGAGTACGTGCTTCTTACCATAAAATTCCAGGCGGTAGATACAGCATTGCGATTTACTTCGGCTGTGCACCTGAAAATGTTGATAAGCTGATCAACGCTACCATCGAAGAAATTGGCAAAATTAAACAAAACGGCGCCCAGCCAACAGACATCCAGAAGTTTGTGGCTAAAGAAGCCCGTTCAACGCAGGAGCAGTTGAAAGAAAATTTCTTCTGGGCAAGTTACCTGGCGTCAACCTCACAAAACAAAGAGAATCCAGACCAGATCCTGAACCACGTGAATAGCCTGGAGCAGGTAACCGTTCAAAGCACCAAAGATGCCGCCAATAAATACTTAAGCGGTAAAAACTATATCAAGCTGGTATTGATGCCGGAAAAAACCGAGAAGAAATAGTTTTTCTTTCAGGGATATAAAACACAAAAGCCCCGCCGGAAAAATCCAGTGGGGCTTTTTTATAAATATGCTTCAATTCCCTCCCCACGGGAGGGGTGTGGTGGACTGTGCGAAAGCAGGGAGGGGTTTATACGCCAGGCAATAAAACTCAATGCATATTTAAATAAGCAACGGCCGTATCGTGTAGCTGATGTACCACTACGCCTACGCATTTACCGGCGGTATCAATCTCAAAGGAGATTCCTTTATCCAGGTCGGTATACACTTGTACTTTGCCATCCTTGTTTTTATAATCGCTGGTTGGTTTCAGATTATAGCTTTTTTTGATCTCGTCAACAGTGCTGCCAACACCAAGGCCTTCGGCAGTTTTATACTCGGGCGAATTAACCAGTATCTTCTGTATCCTGCTGATGATCTCGTCCTTATCACCCATCTTTCGGTGTGCAAAAACACTGGTGCGGTAACCATCAGCTTTATGTCCACTGTACCAAACCATTAAAGAACTTCCCATCGCCGCATCCGAACTATCAGGCCTACCCAATAAATCACTTACCCTGGCCACATCCTCACTTAATACAATATTGCCAATGCTTCTGCCCGGGGTTATCAGTTTATTGGTTACAGCGGTTTTGTTTTTAGCCGTATCCGCGGTTTGGGCAGTGGTATCGGCACTATTTTGTTTTTGGCCCGGCTGCTTACAGGCAAACAGTACAGCGCAGCATAATAATAGTACACTATTTTTCATCATGTTTATCATAACGGTATTATATTTATTTTGTTGGGTTGTTTGATTTACCTAACCAAATTAACATTAATTTGTTGAACAAATAAATGACATCAAAAGGCCAACAGGTTATACAGCAGTGGTACAGGCAAAAAAACTGGCAGCAATTCCCTTTTCAGCAGGAAATGGAAGCTGCCTATCTATCGGGTTACTCCGGTTTGCTCAACGCGCCTACCGGTAGTGGTAAAACTTTCGCGCTGTTCCTCCCCTTTCTGGCCGGTTTTATCAATCAAAATCCGGATAGCTATACCAGCAAAAAAAATAACGGTTTGCTTATGTTGTGGATAACCCCATTGCGTGCACTTACCAACGATATCCGCAAGGCCATGCAGGAAGCCTGCGACGAAATAGGCCTGCCCTGGCACATTGCCACCCGCACCGGCGATACCCCAGCCGCCGAAAAACAGGCCCTCAAGAAAAAACTACCCGAAGTACTGCTCACCACGCCCGAAAGTCTGCACCTGATGCTGGCCCAAAAGGAATATCCAAAAATGTTCGCCGGCTTACAGGTTGTCGTGATCGACGAATGGCACGAGCTGCTGGGCACCAAACGAGGCGTACAGGTGGAGCTGGGATTGTCGAAGTTGAAAGTTTTGAGTGCGGAGTGCGAGGAACGAGATGCGGGAAATGATTTTTTGGGTGCGGAGAACGGGGTGCGAGGTGCGCGAAATGAAAATAAAACAATAGCAAAAAACACTCGTTCCCCGCACCCGCCACCCGCAACTCGCACCCAACTCCGCATCTGGGGTATCAGCGCTACCATTGGCAACCTGGAGCAGGCGGCCGAAGTTTTGTTAGGTAATGATTTTCCACCCGGGCGCGTCAAAATGGTACGGGCCAATCTGGATAAAAAGCTGGATATCCGGTCGATCATTCCTAAAAATATCGAGAACTATTCCTGGGCGGGGCATATTGGTTTAAAGCTGTTACCCGAGGTAATGGAAATAGTAGCCCGCAGCAAAACCACATTGATATTTACCAATACCCGCTCGCAATCCGAGATCTGGTACCATGCCATCCTGGATAATTACCCCGAATACGCGGGCATTATGGCCATGCACCATGGCTCGCTGGATAATGAACTGCGCAACTGGGTAGAGCAGGCACTGCACGCCGAGGCTTTAAAACTGGTGGTATGCACTTCCAGTCTGGATCTGGGTGTCGATTTTAGACCCGTTGACACCGTGGTGCAGGTAGGCAGCCCCAAAGGCGTGGCCCGGTTTATGCAGCGTGCCGGCCGTAGCGGACATCATCCCGGCGCGGTATCCCGGGCCTATTTTGTACCCACACACTCGCTCGAACTACTAGAAGGCGCTGCCCTGAAAGAGGCCATCAAAAAAGGCATCTTTGAAAGCCGCGACCCGATGCTGCTCACCATGGATGTGCTCATCCAATATATGGTTACCCTGGCCGTATCCGATGGATTCAGGGCCGAGGAATTGTTTAACGAAGTAAAAACCACCTACGCCTTTGCTGATCTTAGCCGCAATGAGTTTGGCCGGTTGTTGGACTTTATCACCAGCGGCGGCAAAACCTTGGCACAATATGATGAGTTTTTAAAGGTAGAGGTAGAGGATGGCCTGTACAAAGTAAACAACCGCCGTGTGGCTATGCGCCATCGCCTCAGCATAGGCACTATTACCAGCGAACTCAGCGTACGCGTAAAGTGGCTCAGCGGCGGCAGTCTGGGTACTATCGAAGAATCATTTATATCCCGCTTAAAACCGGGTAACACCTTCTGGTTCGCGGGGCGCAGCCTGGAGTTTATCCGAGTAAAGGAGATGACGGCTTATGTTAAAAAATCAAACTCCACCAAAGGCATTATCCCCAGTTGGAACGGTGGCCGCATGCCCTTGTCGTCGCAACTGGCGGCAGTGTTCAGGGATAAGCTGGATGAGGTAGCGCATGGGGTAGAAAAGGACGAAGAAGTAATCGCGCTGAAACCACTGTTCAATCTGCAGCAAGAGCTTTCGCACCTGCCTCAGAGTCATGAATTTTTGATCGAGTCGTTCAAATCTCGCGAGGGGCACCACCTGTTATTTTATCCTTTTGAAGGGCGATTGGTACATGAAGGTATGGCATCTCTGCTGGCCTTCCGCATCAGCAAAATAAAATCTGCCAGTTTCTCTATCGCCATGAACGATTATGGTTTTGAGTTACTAACCGATGAAGATGTGCCCATTGAACAAGTATTGGAAGATGCCAGTTTTTTTTCGATAGATAACCTGCTGGATGATATCCAGCACAGTCTTAATGCCAACGAAATGGCCCGCCGCCGCTTCAGGGATATTGCCCACATCGGCGGATTGGTATTTACCGGTTATCCTGGTCAGCCGGTAAAAAACAGACACTTACAGGCATCCACATCATTACTATTTGAGGTATTTACCGAGTATGAACCTGATAATCTGCTGGTACGGCAGGCTTATAACGAAGCACTGGCTTTTCAACTGGAAGAGTTTAGGCTAAGGGCAGCACTACAGCGCATCGCCACACAAACTATCATCCTTAAAAATATCGAACGCCCAACCCCGTTTGCCTTTCCAATTATGGTTGACAGCCTGGGCCGGGAACGGCTCACCACCGAAACCCTCGAAGAGCGCATCGCCAAAATGGCCCGCAGCTACGGCACCGAAGGTTTTGCCGAACCCGCCGAACGCAAACCCCGCAAACCAGGAATTACCAGGAAGAAGGGATTTTAGTTAATTATTCAGTTTGTCTGAACCTTGATTTATCCGATTATAGGATTGCCTTGATTTATTTAATCATTGATAAAACAAATCTTTTCTTCCGTCAGCAGATAAGCCTTTTTAATTATTGAATCATTCATTTAGTGAATTAGTGATTGAAAAATAACTCTTCTTCTCCCGTCAGCAGATAAGCTTCGGGTATACGTCTTGCAAAACCCCTCTGTATAGCTACGAGATTGCTTCGTCGTTCCTCCTCGCAATGACATGTTTTTTATTGCTTTCTCATCTGCACATCTGAAATTTGCACATCCACACATCTAAAATCCCCACATCTATTTTTACCTTTGCCATTATGGATACGATTACCTGGCACGATTTTGAGCAAGTAGAGCTCCGGATTGGAACCATCCTTGAAGCAACAGCATTTCCCGAAGCCCGTAAACCGGCCTATAAGGTTAGGGTTGATTTTGGTGAATTTGGTATCAAATGGTCAAGCGCGCAGATTACTAAACATTATACTTTAGACGAATTGCCTGGCCGCCAGATCATCGGTGTGATCAATTTTCCCAAAAAACAGATCGGCAAATTTATGTCGGAGTTTTTGGTAACCGGCTTTGCCGATGAAAATGGCGACATTGTTTTAGCCGCTGTAGATAAACCTGTACCTAACGGCAGCAAATTAATTTAGAATGAGATACTTCAGCTTTGAGGATGAACCCACAATATCGCCGGATGACTTTTTTATGGGTGAAGCTTTAAAAGAAGCCAAATATGCCCTGGAAGAAGACGAGATACCCATTGGTGCTATTGTAGTATCGGGCGGCAAGATCATCGGTCGTGGCCACAACCTCACCGAGCGGCTGAACGATGTATCGGCCCATGCCGAAATGCAGGCCCTTACGGCCGCGGCCAACTCTATGGGCGGTAAGTACCTGCGAGGTTGTACTTTGTATGTAACCATGGAACCCTGCGTAATGTGCGCCGGAGCATCGTACTGGTTCCAGGTAAGCCGGATAGTGTTTGGTGCGTATGATACCAAACTGGGCTTTGGCAGGCTCAACCAAAAAATAACGCACCCTAAAACCGTAATTACCGGCGGCATCCGCGAAAACGAATGCTCAGAACTGGTGAAGAGTTTTTTTAAAGGGAAAAGGAAGAAATAAATCACAACTCGAATTTATCGAATTCAGGAATTAACAGAATGCATTAATTTTTGAAATAAAATTCCAAAATTCTTTAATTCCATAAATTCGAGTTCAGACACAATCCTGACAAATTTTTTAGAACAAAAACTCAGTTCATCTCTTATATTTGTTACGTCACAACATTAAACTTTTAAACTTTAATAATAAACAATTATGGCATTTACACTACCGGCGTTATCCTACGCTACCGATGCATTGGAACCGCACATTGATAAACTAACCATGGAAATTCACCATGGCAAACATCACCAGGCTTACGTAACCAACTTAAATAAAGCTTTAGAAGGCAAGCCTGAGGCAGATAGCAATATCGACGATATCATCAAAAACATTTCTAAATTCCCTGCTGCTGTACGCAACAATGGTGGCGGTCATTATAACCACTCTTTATTCTGGACATTGCTTTCTCCAAGCGGAGGCGGCGAGCCTACAGGCGCTTTAGCCGATGCTATCAAAAGCACTTTCGGTTCATTTGCTGATTTCAAAACCAAAGTATCAGAAGCCGGTGCAACCCGTTTCGGATCGGGCTGGGCTTGGTTAATTGTTACTGCCGATAAAAAACTGGCCGTAACTTCAACCCCCAACCAGGACAATCCATTAATGGACATCGCCGAAGTAAAAGGTACTCCAATTTTAGGTATCGACGTTTGGGAGCATGCGTACTACCTGAAATACCAGAACCGTCGCCCGGATTACCTGGCTGCTATCTGGAACGTGATCAACTGGAAACACGTTGCCGAGCTTTACGCAAAAGCAACTGCTTAATTTTTTAAGCTAAGTATATTAAAAAAGCGGCAGGGTTTTACCTTGCCGCTTTTTTAGTTAATTTTAATGATAGTATAGTAACCCCGGAGAAAAAATCACTAAATCAATAATCCAATAATTAACATATGAAAGCCATCGTTTTAGAAGCTGCCGATAAACCACTGGTATGCAAAGAAGTTGAAAAACCAACCCTTGCTCCTGGTGAGGTGTTAGTACACATCAAAGCAGCAGCTCTAAACCGCCGCGATTATTGGATTACAGTGGGCAAGTATGCTGGTATCAAATACCCCACCATATTGGGATCAGACGGTGCTGGTGTAGTGGCTGAAGTTGGCAGTGATGCGGATAAACACTGGATCGGTAAAGAAGTAGTGATCAACCCCAGCAATAACTACGGCAAAAGCGACGATTACCAGGGTGCCGATTTTAAAATATTAGGCCTGCCTGATGATGGCACCTTTGCCGAATATGTAAAAACCCGGGTAGAATATCTGCACGGCAAACCCAACCACCTTACCTGGGAGCAGGCAGCGGCTATTCCGCTGGCAGGTTTAACCGCTTACCGGGCACTGTTTACCAAGGCTAAGGCCAAAAAAGGCGATAAGGTTTTGATATCGGGTGTGGGCGCCGGTACAGGAGCTTTCGCACTGCAATGGGCCGTTGCCGCAGGTTGCCAGGTGTTCGTAACCTCAGGCAGCGGCGAAAAAATTGAACGGGCCAAAAAAATGGGGGCAGCCGCAGGCGTAAATTATAAAGCGCAGGACTGGGCCGAGCAACTGAAACTGATGGCCCACGGTTTTGATATTATCATCGACAGTGCCCTGGGTGCAGGTTTTGCCAAATTTCCCGACCTGTGTAACCCTGGTGGCCGTATCGTGATATTTGGCGGAACGGCAGGCAATATCCCCCCGCTGGATGGGCGCAAGGTATTCTGGAAACAACTACAGCTATTGGGCACCACCATGGGCACCCCTGATGATTTTGCTTCAATGATCGATTTTGTAAACAAGCATGGCATAGTACCTGTGGTTGACGAAGTGTTTGATTTTAAAAACGCGCAAAAAGCTGTTGACAGGATGGAGAAATCCTCACAGTTTGGTAAAATTGTATTGCAAAATCTATGGTGCTAGTATATAAAATAACTGATATTAAATAAATTAATACATTCAATTCCATAGACGATAAGCTTATCTGCCAATAAATAAAACGATTGCAAAATAATCTACTAATTTTGTGGACTTTATTTCAGGCATGATCAAAAAACCCATCGACCTGCTATTGCAGGAATCGGCAGAGGACAGTGAACACTCTTTAAAACGCACATTAGGCCCGGTTAATCTTATTCTTATCGGTATCGGCATTATCATCGGGGCTGGCTTATTCTCATTAACAGGCATCGCGGCAGGGCAGCATTCGGGTCCGGCGGTAACCATATCATTTTTAATAGCCGCTGTAGGTTGTGCCTTCGCAGCACTTTGTTATGCCGAATTTTCGGCTATGATACCCGTAGCCGGCAGTGCTTATACCTACTCCTACGCCACCATGGGCGAGCTTTTTGCCTGGATCATTGGCTGGGACCTGGTATTGGAATATTCCGTAGGAGCGGCTACAGTGGCCATCAGCTGGTCGCAGTATCTCACCAAGTTTTTATCCTGGTTTGACCTTTACCTGCCACCACAGCTGATCATGTCGCCTTTTGAAACCGCGAAAGGAGCCAGTGGCGATATCGTACACGGTATTATTAACCTGCCTGCCGCGCTGATTGTGATTGTGGTTACTGCTATCATTATCCGGGGCACAAAAGGTTCGGCGCTGGTGAACGCCATTATTGTTACCTTAAAAGTTGGTGTGGTTCTGGTGTTTATAGCTGTAGGCTGGTCGTTCATCAACCCACAGAACTATCACCCTTATATACCCCAAAATACAGGTGTATGGGGCGATTATGGATGGTCGGGTATATTAAGAGGTGCTGGCTTGGTGTTCTTTGTTTTCATCGGTTTCGATGCAGTATCGACAGCGGCTCAGGAGGCTAAAAATCCACAGCGCAACATGCCTATAGGAATTATAGGTTCGCTGGTGGTGTGTACCATCCTGTTTGTGATCTTCGCCCATGTCATGACAGGTATGGCCAACTATAAAGAGTTCATCGGCTCTGGTGCTCCGGTTGCCATCGCTATCGAAAAGACGCATTACCAATGGCTCAGCAAAGCCATTGTGCTTGCTATATTGATCGGCTACACCTCAGTGATCCTGGTTGACCTGCTGGGCCAGTCGCGGGTATTTTTCTCTATGTCAAAAGATGGTTTATTGCCCAAAGTATTTTCGGATGTGCATCCCAAATTCCGCACACCATGGAAATCGAATATCGTGCTCTGTACCTTTATCGCCTTGTTCGCTGCATTTGTACCTATCCGGGTGGTAGGCGAAATGACCAGCATAGGTACGCTGCTGGCCTTTGTGATGGTATGCGCCGGTGTGTTGATTTTACGTAAGCAGCAACCTAATATTCACCGGCCATTTAAAACGCCATGGGTGCCGGTAGTACCTATATTAGGCATCTTGGTTTGCTTTGCCATGATGACCTTTTTACCCGGCGATACCTGGCTGCGATTAATAATTTGGTTGGCAATTGGTTTAGTTATATATTTCACCTACGGTAAAAAGAACAGCGTGATACGCAAAAAGCTTGCGGCTAAACATGGATAACTTTCATGAATGAGGATATATTACAACTAAAGATTGAACGGATAAAGTGGGAAACAAAGGATACGGCTACTTTTTATTTAAGCAATGTTTCGGGTAAGCCGATCCCATATAAAGCTGGCCAGTTTGTTACCCTGATATTTAACCATCGTAACGAGGAGATCAGGAGGTCGTACTCGCTGGGTTCATCACCTGATGAGGAGTTGTTATTTATCACCGTAAAACGCATCACCAATGGTGAAATATCACGCTTTATGCTGGCTAAAGAACACCCGGGAGATGTTTTAACCGCATTGGCACCGGCAGGGAGGTTCACTATCACTCAATTTGAACAGGAAAAGGATATTTTATTTTTTGCTGGAGGTACAGGCATTACACCCATATTTTCGCAGATCAAATATGTACTCAAACGCCCCGGAAAAAGCAGGCTTACGCTCATTTACAGCAACCAGGATGCCCATTCTATTGTATTTCAAGAGGAACTGGATCAACTGGCTATACAACACCCCGATAGATTTAAGATCATTTACTTGCTCAGCAGTGAAGCTAACCGACTGAACAATGATAAAGTAGAAGCTCTTACCCGCCAGCTCGTACAACAGGATAGGGATAAAGCGGAATTTTATCTCTGCGGACCTTTTCCTTATATGCGCATGATCAGGTTCGCGCTGGTTTATATGGGGATCGATCCCAAACAGATCCGCCGGGAAAATTTTGTGATAGAGACCGTAGCTGTTACCCGTACCGCACTGAATTTTCCACCCAGAACTATCAGGATCAAATTTAAAAATGAACTGCATGACCTTGCCGTTGGCGAAAATCAGTCGATATTACAGGCAGCCTTGCAAAACAACGTACAGCTGCCGTACAGTTGCCGCAATGGGGTATGCTCAACCTGTACAGCCCGGTGCAGCAGCGGGAAAATTGAAATGGTAAAAAATGATGTGCTCACGGATGCAGATATCGCCGAAGGCTGGGTACTTACCTGCACCGGTCACCCGGTAAGTGATGATGTGGTGATAGCGTTTGGGGAGTAGAGGGTGTTATGCTGAGCTTGTCGAAGCATGGTGGGCAGGCCTCTGCGCACGACCTTCGACAAGCTCAGGATGACAGGCCCGCCTGGTGCATTATGCCAAATGCTGTTTATGCACCCGTCTATGTACCACTTCTTTCACCTTCTTTGACTTTGATTTGGTTTTCTTGCGTTTCCCCAGCCAAATGATAAAACCGGTTATGGGTAATGAAGCACAGATTAAACTTACCAAAAACGCGATGATCTTGGTAGTTAAACCACCTATTTGCCCCACGTGCAGATCATAATTCATGTCGTTCATCTTCATACCAGGGCTTTTCTTTTCATGCGGGATCTGTTTCAGGAGTTTGCCTGTATATTTTTCAAAAATAAATTCATCGCTCTTGTAATAATGCAGGGTTTGTGCGTAGGCGTTGATTCCAATGGTTCCCGCGACGGATGCATCCTCCATGATGGCATACATTTCGGCTTTTGGGGCCCGAGCCTGTGCCATTGCAAATACCTGGTCAACAACAGGTTTACCACTTAGTTTATTCTTCAATAAAGAGTCAGATTTGAGTACCTCTTTTTCTGAAGGGTAAGAACGACCAAGGTTAGCGGTATTATAAATACCCTCCCTAACCGATTGAAACACCATGGATAAACCGGTTATGGATAATATAAGTGCTATAGCAGTAGCATAAAAACCTAATACATTATGCAGGTCATAGTTTACCCTACGCCAGCGTCCGTTCCATTTGATATTGAAACTGCGCTTGCGGTCGCTTTTACGCTTAGGCCACCACAGGATTAGCCCGGTAATCATGATCACCATAAATATGATAACGGATATTCCTACTACCAGGCTGCCTATTTTGGGTGGCAGCAATAAGTAAAGGTGTATAAATTCCACCACTATGAAAAAGTTCTTCGCAGGGTTTTCTATGTGGGTTACTTTGCCGGTATAGGGGTTAAGATAAACATACAGCATCCCGTCCTTAGGTTGGTTGACCAATATTCCCGCAGGACGATCAACACCATAATAATACATATAGGTAGCAGTAGCTCCCTTACGGCCTTTTAAAGCTTCGGCTTTTAATACTGATGGATCAAGAAAGGGTTTGTGCTGTATCTCAACTTTGCGGTAACTGCAAAAGGCATCCTGTATCTCATCCTGAAAGCAGAACAAGCAGCCGGTAACACTTACTATAAACACCACGAGCCCGGATATAAATCCGAGCCAGCGGTGGCAAAATAATATGACTTTTTTAAATCTCGTCATCAGTGTTAAAACTTATAGGCAAATGTAAGAGCGTAACTTCTTAACTTCTGCGGATTAACGGTGGTATAACCTATCCAGTATTTTTCGTTGGTGAGGTTATCCATTTTAAACCCTACCCTGTATTGGCTCGTATCATAAAATACAGAGGCATTTAATACCGTGTATGCAGGCAATGAAAATACACCAAGCGTTTTACTGTTTATAATTTTGTTATCGCTGGCGTAATTACCTCCAAAGCCAAAGCCCAAACCTTTTACAAGGCCTTTTGAAATACGATAGCTGGCCCAAAAATTGGCTGTGTAAGGTGATCCGGCAGTTGTTGGCCGTAAACCTTCCACCGTCAGATCAGCGGTTTTCTCCAGTTTTGAATCGTTGTATGAAAAACCTGCGATAATATTTAAGCCCGTTACAGGATTAGCTATTACTTCGGCCTCAAAGCCCTTACTTAACTGTGTACCGTCCTGTACCGATAGTGCCTGGTTGATAGTTGATTGACGAACGATGTCTTTTACCTTAATATCATAATAGCTTAAGGTACTGCTTAATTTACCATCAAACAGGTCAATTTTAACCCCGCCTTCAATTTGGTTAGCCTGTTCAGGCTTCAACGGTTTATTATTTTCACTTAGACCGTTTTTATTGGTAAAGCCATTCTGGTAGTTAGCAAATAATGCCACATGATCTTTAACCGGCTGGTAGATCAGGCCAAATTTTGGCGAAAAGGCGGTTTGTTTAAACCCTCCGGATGTAGTGTTGGTTGCCGGGTTATAATTACCTTTATTATCAAAACGGTCAACACGGATAGCGGCCGAGGCTATTAACTGATCGGTGATATTAAATACATCAGAAACATAAGCGCTATAGGTATTTGTTTTATAAACAGATGGATAAACAAAGGCTGTACCTTTTGCATAAACGGCATCCATATTCATCTGGTTAAAGTTGGAGTAGTCATGGCTTCCCAGTACAGAAGCCCTGTCAAACGCTGTGCTGAAAAAATGTTGATTGGAGTTTTCCCTGAAAAAATCCAAACCGCCAACAAATCTGTTCCTGAATTTGCCGATCTTGAAATCCCCATTAAAGTTTTGCTGAATCTCGATCATGTCATCAGTACTGTTCTTTGTTGACTGATCCTCGCGGGAAATTGAATCCTTGGGAAGTAAATAAAAGTAAGGATTAAAGCCGTTTGAAAAGCTGTGCGTTGCGCTGATATTGGTGTTGGTTGTCCACTGATCGGATATTTTATATTTTACCTGGCCAAAAAAACTGGTGCTGTTTGACGTCTGTGTCAGACCATCACCATGATAAGATTGTTTATAATCTAATTTTAACTGATCGGCACTAGTATAACCTAAAGCTGCAACAGTTTGATTATATGGCATAAAGAAGATAGATTTACCGATATTTTTACCGTAAGACAATTCCGCATCGGCTGATATGGTTAACCTGTCATTAACTTTATAAAGTAAACTTGGCGCGATGGCCCAGTAACGGTTAAACCCATTATTCTGGAAACTGCCATCATTATTAAAAGCAGTATTTAAGCGGAATAACGCTTTTTTCTGCACATCCAAAGGTGTGTTTATATCGAGGGCAACACGGTGAAAATCATAATTACCATCAGCAAATGAAACCTCGCCGCCAAAAGAGTCGTAAGGCGTTTTGGTTACCCGGTTGATTAAACCGCCGTAAGAGGTTAGTGTACTTCCGAATAAAGTTGCCGACGGCCCCTTGATCACTTCTATTCTTTCTAAGTTAACGGCATCGATGGTTGAGGTTACATTGCCGGCTATACCATTGCGCAGCTTACTTTGCACAATAAAACCACGGGAATTATAATAACTGCCACCATCGCCACCACGACCAGTTGCTTCCCACATTTTTTGTATACCCGGAGCGTTACGTATAGCATCGTCAACCGAAAATATCTGTTGCTCTTGTATTAACTGGTTAGTTATGGTGGTGTAAACCTGTGCATTCTCCAAATTGTTTAGAGGCATCTTGGCAACGTCAACACTCTTTTTGGTTTTAAATTTATTGACCTTGCTACCACTGATACTTACTTCCTGCAAATTATTGGAAGCTTTGCTAACAGTAAATTGTGGTAATGTAAGTGTTTGCCCATTTGCCAGATCAACAGAGGTTTCCTGGCTCTTGCTGCCAACCTGCGAGATAATCAGGGTGTACTTACCTTGTGGAACTCTTAAAGTAAAATCACCGTCTTCGTTGGTCACAGTACCATATTTTGTACCTTTTAAAGTAACCGAAACGTTTTCGGCAGGCCCATCATTCTGGATTACAACGTGACCTTTGATAATTCCTTTAGTAGATTGCTGAGCAATTGCAGCAGAATTGAAGAACAGTATAATTGCGAAAATTGAGAGAGAAAATAGTTTGTGAAAATTAAGTTGGGGTTGCGCCATTTTATTTAGACTAATTATAAATAATTCGCCAAAAATAAGACACGAAGCCTAACAATCCAAATTATTTAGAACAATTACAAATAATAAAACTCCAGAACCCGAAAATAGCTAAACCCTTTTACAGGCTTAAAACTCAAATATCCATTACTTCTTTTTTCTTTTTACTCTTCATTCGTTTGGGTACAAATTCAAGTATTTCATTTTTTAAGGCTTCGATCATTCTACGTTTTAAAAAATTACGCTGTATTACTATGCTTACTTCGCGAGCAGGTTCGGGCGATTTAAAATAACGAACTTTGTCCAACTGCTTTTCGGTTAGCTCAGCCAAAGCTAACTCAGGTAATATGGTAGCACCGTTATTTTGATCAACCATACGTTTCAGGGTTTCCACGCTGCCGGTATTATACTCAAAATGCAGAAAACCTTTGGTTGATTTGCGCCGCTGGCAAATATTCAAAACTTGCTCCCGCATACAATGCCCTTCGTTAAGTACCCATATCTCTTCCATATCAATATCTTCGGGGTTGATATTCTTCTTTTTGGAGAGCTTGCTGTTTTTGGATACATAGGCTACAAAGTTCTCGTAAAATACGGGGATCTCCGTTAATGAACTTTCATGCAGCGGGGTCGACATAATACCGCAGTCAATCATTCCCAGCTTTAACTGCTGTATGATCTCTTCGGTAGTTTGCTCCCAAACTATCAGCTTAACCTGCGGAAACTTTTCAATAAAACCCTTAATGATCTTAGGTAATATATAAGGAGATACTGTAGGAATAATACCAACCCTTAATTCGCCCGATAATTCTTTTTGCCTGTCGGTAATAATTTCCTTTATCTTTTCGCTTTCCGACAACATGATACGGGCTTGCGTAATAATCTCGATCCCTATTTCGGTTGGTGTTACCGGCTGTTTACTTCTGTCAAATAACTTCACGCCCAGGGTATCTTCCAGCTTTTGCACCTGCATACTTAATGTAGGTTGCGTAACAAAGCATTTTTCGGCTGCAATCACAAAACTCCGGTAGGTATCAACAGCTACAATATATTCTAATTGAGTAATAGTCATATAGAGAAATTCTATTCAAATATAACAATTATTGATTTTTTCTATTGAAATATTATGATGAAGTTTGAATCAGAAACCCCAATAACTATGGAAACTAATAAAAAGAAACTCACCACTGCCTCTGGCAGGCCATATGCGGAAAATGAAAACTCGCAAACTGCCGGTCCGCGGGGGCCTATCCTGTTACAGGATTATATTCTTCATGAAAAAATGGCTCATTTTAACCGTGAGCGCATTCCTGAGCGCGTGGTACATGCCAAAGGGTCAGGCGCCTATGGAACGTTAACCATAACGCATGATATTTCACCATACACACGTGCCAAAGTATTCAATCAAATAGGTAAGCAAACAAAATTATTCTTACGTTTTTCAACTGTTGGCGGCGAAAAGGGCTCTGCCGACACGGAACGAGATCCGCGTGGCTTTGCTATTAAATTTTATACAGAAGATGGTAACTGGGATTTAGTAGGCAACAATACACCTGTATTTTTTATAAAAGACCCTAAGAAATTTGGTGATTTTATTCATACCCAAAAACGCGATCCATATACCAATTGCAAAAGCGCCACCATGGTATGGGATTTTTGGTCGTTGAATCCAGAAAGCCTGCACCAGGTAACCATCCTGATGAGCGACAGGGGCACTCCATATGGATATCGTCATATGGACGGGTTTGGTAGCCATACCTTCTCGTTTATCAATGCTAAAAATGAAAGATTTTGGGTAAAATTCCACTTTAAAACGCAACAAGGCATTAAAAACTTTACCGATGCAGAAGCCGGAGAAATGCGTGGCAAAAATCCCGATTTTGCACAACATGACTTGCTAACCGCTATTGATAATGGCAACTTCCCAAAATGGGATATGAAAATACAGGTAATGCCGGAAGCTGACGCTGCAACATACCATATCAACCCATTCGATTTGACCAAAGTATGGCCTCACGCCGATTATCCTCTGATTGATGTGGGTGTTATGGAGTTAAACGAAAACCCTGATAATTATTTTGCCCATGTAGAGCAGGCAGCTTTTGCCCCGGCGCACTTAATTGACGGAGTGGGTTATTCTCCCGACAAAATGTTACAAGGTCGTATCCTTTCTTATCCAGATGCTCACCGTTATCGCCTTGGTGGCAATTATGAGCAGATCCCGGTTAATAAATGTCCGTTTATGGTGAACAATTATCAGCGTGATGGGCAAATGCGTGTTGATGGTAATGGAGGTTCAGGCCCTAATTATTTCCCAAACAGTTTTGATGATATTGAGGCGGATCAAACTTATAAAGAACCGGCCTGGGATTTTGGCAATTCTGTAGGCGACTGGTATGATCGTAACGGAGAAGGGGAAAACGATCATTATACTCAGCCTGGTAATTTATATCGTTTGATGGATGCACAAGCGAAAAAAGACCTGATCAACAATATTGTAGGTTCCATGAGTGGTATCGACGGACCTAAAAAAGATCAAATCGTTAACCGTCAGCTGTGTCATTGGTTCAGGGCAGATATCAACTTAGGCATGGCTATTGCCAAAGGTCTTGAGCTTGATCTGGCCGAAACCATGAAACAGATGCCTGCTTAATAGATTTGAGATGTTAGACATGAGATTTGAGATGCCTTGCAAGAGGCATCTTTTTTATAAAACGAAAATTGAGATTTGAAACAACTATGTAGTTGTCTCAAATCTCATACCTAACATCTCCAATCTAATCCTTACTCCACCGTAACAGACTTAGCCAGGTTACGCGGCTGATCAACATTGCAGCCCCGCATCACAGCAATGTGATAGGCCAATAGTTGCAGTGGTATAGTAGCTACCAGCGGTACAAATGCTTCATTGGTTTGTGGTATCTCAATCACATAATCGGCCATATTCCTCACCTCGGTATCGCCTTCGGTAACAATGGCTATAACGTGACCTTTACGCGCTTTTACCTCTTGGATATTACTGATCACTTTTTCGTAAGATGAATGTTGTGTGGCAATAAATACCACAGGCATTTCATCATCAATTAAAGCGATAGGACCGTGTTTCATTTCGGCTGCCGGATAGCCTTCGGCATGTATATAAGATATTTCCTTAAGCTTTAAAGCGCCTTCCAGCGCTACGGGGAAAGAGCTTCCCCTGCCCAGAAACAGACAATTAGTTGAATCTTTGAATTTCGCAGCGATTTCCTTTACTCGCCCATTTGATTTTAACGCTTTTTCTACCAGCTGCGGAACCTCGTTCAGTTCTGTTAGATATTCCACCAGTTTGCTTTGCGTTATCGTACCTCTTTGTTGTGCTATGTAAAATGCCATTAGCGTTAATACGCTTACCTGGGCAGTAAAAGCCTTTGTAGATGCTACACCAATTTCGGGCCCGGCATGCGTATAAACTCCGGCATGGGTAATACGCGGAATAGAAGCACCTACTACATTACAAACACCAAATATGGTAGCTCCTTTTTCTTTGGCCAATTCAATAGCTGCCATAGTATCGGCAGTTTCACCCGATTGTGAAATCGCTATCACCAGGTCTTTTTCGGTGATGATAGGATTTCGGTACCTGAACTCTGAGGCATATTCCACCTCGACCGGTACACGTGCATACTCCTCAATAAGATATTCGCCCACTAAACCAGCATGCCAGGAAGTACCACAGGCTATGATAATGATACGATCGACATTTTTTAGCTTCTCCGCATACTCTTTAATGCCGCCTAATTGTACTTTACCCTGCTGCGGATATATACGACCACGCAGACAATCACGAATAGAACGGGGTTGCTCATATATCTCTTTAAGCATAAAGTGATCATAGCCGCCTTTTTCAAGCATCTCCAGCTTCAGATCAAGCTCCTGGATGTATGGTGTCTGAACCGAGTTATCAATATTTTTGATCAGCAGATTTTCACGGTTGATGTAGGCGATCTCATTATCATTTAAATAGATCACATTTTTGGTATATTCTACAATTGGTGTAGCATCTGAGGCTATAAAGTATTCACCTTTGCCTACACCTATCACCATCGGGCTCCCTTTGCGAGCCGCTATTAACTGATCGGGCTCATCTGCACTCATAATCACAATAGCGTATGCCCCTATTACTTTGTTTAAGGCAACCCTCACCGCTTCACGCAATTCAAGCCCGCCCTGTAGTTGGATATCCTCTATCAGATGAATCAGCACTTCGGTATCCGTATCACTTTTAAAAGTATGTCCTTTGGCCAGTAAAGTTTCTTTTATAATGCCATAGTTTTCGATAATGCCATTATGAATAATGGTTAACTTACGATTTCCGGATGAATGAGGGTGCGAGTTACGGTCGTTTGGTTCGCCATGCGTGGCCCAGCGGGTATGCCCCATACCAATTGATCCTTTCAGATCAATATCTTTAACAAACTTTTCGAGGTCATCAACCTTTCCTGCCTTTTTATAAACTTTCAGTTCCTGATCAAGCAAAGCAATACCGGCGCTATCATACCCCCGATACTCTAAGCGATGAAGCCCTTTTATAACGATGGGATAAGCATCCCGATAACCTATATAACCAACAATTCCGCACATAGTAAATTTAATAAAGTGTAAATGGAGCAAAAATAATTAGCTATATAACATAAATGACGGCTTATTATTTTGTTTTTTTCACAAACGGAAAGAGTTTTTCCCTACTTCAAAATAAATTTTAAAAAGTAGAAATGGCTTAAATAAAAAACCCCCTTAACGGGGATTCTTTTTATTAATATGTGCTTTTATTTACTTGCGTATACGCGTGTAAATAATGTTTAGCTTGATCTTATAAGGTGAGCTTTTATCACTACCCACTGCAATTGTACGGGCCGCAGTTTGCACGCTTGGAGAAACACTGGTTGTCCCAACACTGCTACCGCTTACTGTGGTAACCTCAGTGGTATCAATCGGAGCGATAAAAGTTCCGTAGTCTACTGTTTTTTTACGAATCAGATCCTGAACATAGGCTGTTACTAAAAAATGATATTCCTTTTTAGTTTTATCATACCTACCACCAAATGCAGATATTTGATTACGCCCATCACTTGGTGAAGCATCCTGAATATAAGTTCGCTGATGAGCTATATCTAACTGGTACATGGTTAACTTAGGCAATGGCGCATATGGTATACCCGAATTAGGCTGAGGGGTAATTACCAGCTCGGCTCGGTTTAACACAATCGAATCTGGATTAAATTTATTAAGATCCGGAAAACTTACTTTAGTCCGTAATCCGGCCAATCCTTGCAAATAAACTGTATTTTGTGAATTTACTTTATCTGCTAATAACGCCTGGATAGTTGTTGTATACGTATATGTTATTGCCGCGCTATGCGATACAAAAGGCAATGATACTGTAGCAGTGTCAATTGTTGCCCCGTTAACTGTTTTATAAAATACATCTAACCTTGATGAGTCAAGTGCTAATTGTAAAATACCACCTACGTTATTAGCTTGTCCTTTATCTAATGTTATATATAATCCTTTTACTGCATTTTGGAAAAGCAATGTAGAGGCTAATTGCGAGCCGTTTGCATTAAATAGGTTGTTATATATAAACGCCTTGCTAAACGGGATACGCACCTGTGGACCTACCTTTTGTATAGTATCTGCCTTACCTGTTCTGATATTGGCAATAGTAACGCTATCATGAGTACGTGCTGTAAACGTTTTTGTTCCCCACACAGTTCCCGTATTCACGAGCCAGCGTTTTGTATTATAATAAGTCTGGACACCTGCTTTTTCTGCTAACTGATAAACATTCGCTGTGTAACGCGTAGCAACCGAGTCGCCATAAAAACCATTGGCATACCTTAATACAAGCACGGCAGAGTCTATAGTTAATGTACCTGCAGGTACTGTATATGCCGCATCATTCGGCAATGATAAACCAAGAGCCACATTTGAAACCGTGGTACCAAATGCAGGATCAGTAAAGTTACCAAGCGGTGTTTTTGCAAGTCCGGACGTTACTGCAGTTGAATCAACTTCTGTGCGGATAATGATATTGGTATCCACTACCAGGGCACCATTAACCTGGTTGGTTGGATCGATACCCAAACCAATTCCATCCTGCCGTTTACAACTATTAAAAATAAAAAGACTTATTAACAGGGTCAATAAGTCTAATCTTAAAAATTTCATATATAATATTAAAGATTAAGCAACATGCACCAATTCGTCGTTGGTAATTTCGTCGTAAAAATTGTAATAATTTTCGAAATCTGCGGTAGAATCAAATTCTAAAACCGATTTATTGCTGTTTTTAACATTATTTAACACATC